>Ga0209075_1004574_pt1 | contig 11026 bp, 11 predicted proteins | sample Stecom2011_FD_187523 | JGI IMG/M metagenome (GOLD analysis project Ga0209075, IMG submission 187523) | Agricultural soil microbial communities from Utah to study Nitrogen management - Steer compost 2011 (SPAdes) (version 2) | ecosystem: Environmental > Terrestrial > Soil > Agricultural land...
CATGGGGCAGGATCATGAAGGTGCCGGCCTGACTTTCGCGGTGAATGATCTCGGCGATATCTGCTGCCGAAATCGGCGAGCTTTCCAGCAAGCGAGCAATGTCTTCCTTGGATCCGGAATCCGGCCCACGGTAGGAATCCATCAGGTTGGTCTGGAAGAAGGAGGGGCAGACAACATGCACGGCGATGCCCTTGGGCTGGAGTTCGCACAGCAGACTTTCCGACAGCGCGACCACCCCGGCCTTGGCCACGTTGTAGTTGCTCATGGCCGGGGCCTGCATCAGGGCGGCCATGGAGGCGATATTGATAATGCGCCCACCCTTCTGCAGCAGCGGCAGGAAGGCCTTGCAGCCCTTGACCACACCCATCAGATTGATACTGATCTGCCAGTCCCAGTCGTCGAGGGTCAGATCCTCGAACCAGCCACCGGAGGCGACCCCGGCGTTATTGATCAGGATGTCGATGCCACCCATGCTTTCTTCGCAGCTCTGCGCCAGCGCCGCCAGCTGACTGTAATCGCGCACATCGCAGCGCCGCGTAAAACCGCTGCCACCGGCCTGTTCGACCAGGCGAAGCGTCTCTCCCAGACCGGCTTCCTGAATATCCGCCAGGGCCAGCCAGGCGCCCTCCCGGGCATAGCGCAACGCCAGCTCGCGCCCCAGTCCACTGCCCGCTCCGGTTACCACCACTCGCATCTTCTTCGTCATACCGCCTCCAGTTTCCACCCCGATGACATCGAGTCATTCTTGTTATCTGTCTCAGTCAGGTGATGCTGCCAGTCTAGCGGGCTGCGGGGTATTGGAGGAGCGGAAAACAGCAATATCACTGTCCCGAATGTGGCGCATTCAACTTCAGCGGACCCGGCGACTGCCGGGGCTGGCGCTGAAACAAAAAAAAGCGGTTACCGGAGTAACCGCTTAAAGGCCTTGCGAGCCATGCACGTTGAAAATCGAGAATTCAGGAGTTCCTGTTGCGGGCCTTCTGCGCATCCTTGTAGATGAACACGCCTACCCCGGTGAGGAACACAACCATAAGACCGACTGTAAGCAGACCGGCAATCACTGCGTCATCAATAAACATCTGGGCATCTCCGCATCCGTGTATGGCTAGAGAATACCCATATGGTCGATCAGGGTAATTGACCGGGATCAATTAAAGCGACTTTCAGCGCTTGCGCGACTTCTTCTTCGAGCGGGGCTTTTTCGGCGGGGGTTCAGGCAGGGGAAATGCCTTCTCGAAGGCTTTGCGCACTTCGAGCAGTCGGGCTTCGTGGATATCGTGCAGCCGATCACGGCGCGCTTCGGCAAGATCGATGACAGTGGCGGGCGCGGTGGGATCGGACATCTCGGCTCCTGGGAAATCTGGCCCACCAAGCATGAAAAGCTCAGGCCCTGATGTCAACCAGCAGCCCCTTGCGCGGCAGCTCCGCTGCGACCGGGGCAGCGTCCGGCTGAGTCTGGACGGTATCGGTCTCACCATCAGCCGTAGCGGTTTCGGCCTGCGGCTGGGGCTGCCGGCCTGTACCACCGGACGTGTCCTGATCCACTGGCAGATCCGCCAGCGGATCCTGTGCCAGCGCTTGCGCCCCGGTAGGCCGGGGTTGCCGGTCCGGCTTGAACACCTCCTGCTGGGTGCCCGCCGGGGGTAATCCTGGAATCTGCATCGCCTGCCTCGCTACCGAATGATCCGCTCTGTCCCGTATGACCGCCTCAAGGCAAATTATCGGCGGCTTATCGCCTCAGTAGAGTGCGTTGGTCGGCTCGGGTTCATAATTATCCCCGTACGGCTGGGTTGCAACGCCAGCCAGCGGTTTTTACACACCCATGTATCAGTTACCATAGCGCCCTTTTCTCGGTACCGCAGGAGTGAGGCATGACAGTATTTACCCCCGGACAGCGCTGGGTCAGCGACGGCGAGGCAGAGCTGGGATTGGGTACCGTGTTATCACAGGACGGCCGCCAGGTGGTCATGCTGTTCCCTGCCAGTGGCGAGACCCGTCACTATGCGATACGCACCGCCCCGCTGACCCGGGTGCGTTTCAGTCCCGGCGATACCATTACCCATCACGAAGGCTGGAGCCTGACCGTCAGCGACGTGAGCGAACGGGACGGGCTGCTGCATTACCGCGGACTGCGCGAGGATGGCAGCGAGGCCGACTTCAGCGAGACCATGCTGGACAATTTCATCCAGTTCCGCCTGGCCAGCGACCGGCTGTTCGCCAGCCAGATAGACCCCCTGCCCTGGTTCGGCCTGCGTTACGAGAGCCTGCGCCATTATTGCCGCATCCAGCGCTCGCCGCTGCTGGGACTGGCGGGTGTACGTACCCAGCCCATTGCCCATCAGCTGCATATCGCCCGTGACGTGGCCGACCGTATCGCCCCTCGCGTGCTGCTGGCGGACGAGGTCGGCCTGGGCAAGACCATCGAAGCCGGCCTGATCCTGCACCGCCAGCTGCAGACCGGACGGGTCCGCCGGGTGCTCATCGTGGTACCGGAGAACCTCCAGCACCAGTGGCTGGTGGAAATGCTGCGCCGCTTCAATCTGCGCTTTGCCCTGTTCAACAGCGAGCGCTGCCAGGGCGCCGAGGACAATCCCTTCGAGGAAGAACAGCTGGGACTGGTGTCCCTGGAGTATCTGCTGGCCGATGCCCGCGCCGCCGAATGGCTGCAGGCCACCGACTGGGACATGCTGGTAGTGGACGAGGCGCACCATCTGGTCTGGCACGAGGACGGCGCCAGCGCCGAATACCAGCTGATCGAACAGCTGGCCGGACGCATTCCCGCCGTGCTGCTGCTGACCGCCACCCCCGAGCAGCTGGGCCAGGCCAGCCATTTCGCCCGCCTGCGCCTGCTCGACCCGGACCGTTTCCATGATCTGCAGGCCTTCCGCGAGGAAAACGAGCGCTATCAGCCGATTGCCGATGCGGTACAGCGCCTGCTCGATACCCGCCAGCTGGCCGACAGTGACCGACTGGCACTGATCGACTGGCTCGGTGCCAGCGCGACTGCCATCATCGACAGGCTGGACGACGCCGATGAGACTGTCGCCGAGGAAGCGCGCCGCAGTCTGATCCGCCAGCTGCTCGACCGCCACGGCACCGGTCGAGTGCTCTACCGCAACACCCGCGCGGTGATCAGCGGTTTCCCCGAGCGGGAGCTGCACGCCTACCCGCTGGCCTGTCCGGCCATCTATGAGGACCTGGAAGGGCGCGCCGCGCTTTATCCGGAGAACGGCCTGCAGGATGAGACCGAAGCGGACGGCAGCCGCTGGTGGCAACTGGACCCCCGGGTCGACTGGCTGATCGACACCTTGAAGATGCTCAAGCACAGCAAGGTACTGGTCATCTGCGCGCATGCCGAGACCGCCCTGGATCTGGACGATGCGCTGCGCGTGCGCAGTGGCATCCCGGCCACGGTTTTCCACGAGGGCATGAGCATAGTCGAGCGCGACCGCGCGGCGGCCTTCTTCGCCGACGAGGAATTCGGCGCCCAGGTGATGATCTGTTCCGAGATCGGCAGCGAGGGCCGCAACTTCCAGTTTGCCCACCATCTGGTGATGTTCGACCTGCCCGCCCATCCGGATCTGCTGGAGCAGCGCATCGGTCGTCTCGACCGTATCGGCCAGCGCCACACCATCCAGCTGCATGTCCCCTATCTGGAAGGCACTGCCCAGGAATATCTGTTCCAGTGGTACGACCAGGCACTGAACGCCTTCCGCGCCACCTGCCCCGCCGGCAGCGCCCTGCAGCACCAGTTCGGCGCCAGCCTGCTGCGCCAGCTCGACCATCCGGACCCGCAGCAATGGCAGTCCCTGCTCACCGAGGCTGCCCGCACCCGCAGCGAGCTGGAGGCAGAACTGCAGCGCGGTCGCGACCGCCTGCTGGAGCTGCATTCGCGCGGCCACACCGGCGATGCGCAGAAGCTGATCGACGCCATCGAGCAGCAGGACAACGACTTCCAGCTGCCCATCTATATGGAGCGCCTGTTTGACGTCTTCGGCATCGACAGTGAGGACCACTCGGACAACGCCCTGGTGCTGCGTCCCAGCGAACGCATGCTGGATGCCGGTTTCCCCCTCGGCGACGACGAGGGCGTGACCATCACCTACGACAGGGACACCGCCCTGTCGCGCGAGGACATGCAGTTCATCACCTGGGAACACCCCATGCTGCAGGGTGGCATGGATCTGGTGCTGTCCAGCAGCATGGGCAACAGCGCCGTGGCACTGCTCAAGAACAAGGCACTCAAGCCCGGCACCATGCTGCTGGAATGCCTGTTCGTCAGCGAGGCCATCGCCCCGCGCCAGCTGCAGCTGCAGCGCTATCTGCCGCCGACACCGGTGCGTGTGCTGCTGGATGTGGGTGGCAACGACCTGGCTGCCAAGGTCGCCTTCGAGACGCTGGATGCCCAGCTCGAGAGTCTGCCCAAGCACCTGGCCAGCAAGATCGCCAAGAGCCAGCGAGATACCGTGGAGCAGCTGTTGGACCGGGCCGAGGCCCTGGCCGATCTGCAGCATGCCGAGCTGGTACAGCAGGCCAGCGAGCGTTTCACCAGTGAGCTGGATGAGGAGATTGCCCGACTCAAGGCCCTGCAGCAGGTCAACCCGCTGGTACGCCAGAGCGAGATCGATGCGCTGCAGAGCCAGCGCGAACAGGGCATGGAAGTGCTGGGCCAGGCCAAGATCCGCCTGGATGCCCTGCGCATCATGGTGGTCGGCTGATCCGCCCCGGGGTCTGGCGCACCGACGTCAGGCCCCGGCTTGCACCCTCTCCAGACCCAGGAAGTTGCACAGGTCATCGGCCCGGGCCAGAGCGTCGCGCCGGCCCAGCTCGATCAGTTCATTGCAGTACTCCGCCTCGAACAGCAGGTAGCTCAGCAGGTCACTGCCAGAGCTTCGGGTGGCACCACTGCCGCGCAGAAACAGCCGCAGCGCCGCCGGCAACGCGCGCCGGTGACGCGCCGCGATCACATCCAGCGGTTCGCTGGGCGATATCACCATGACGTCCACATGCCGCAGACCGGTGTCCCGCCCGTCCAGTGCCGAGTGCGACGCCAGGAAGTTGAGGCGCTCCAGCTGTTCCAGGTCGGTTTCCAGGTTGTCGATGAAGGTACTGTGCAGCAGATGGCCGCCCAGCTGTGCCAGCGTGGGTGGCGGTGGCCTCTGATCGGCCGCAGCCGCGGGCATCGACGACGGCCCGCTGCCGGTCCGGTGAGTAACGCCTATCACCAGCACCCGATTGGCTCCAAGGTGCAGCGCCGGACTCAGCGGCGCCTGCTGGCGCACGGCCCCATCGCCGTACCAGCTGCGGTTCAGATAGACCGGCGGGAACAGCAGGGGAATCGCCGCCGAGGCCATCAGGTGGTCGAGCCCCAGCCGGGTCTGCACCCCGACCCGTCGGTGCCGCCGCCAGGGGGTGATACGGTGGTGGCTCTGATAGAAGTACACCGAGCGCGAGGCATGGTAGTCGAAGGCGCAGACCGAGACCGCCTGCAGGCGTCCGGCCTGCAGCCCTTCCTCGATGCAACCGAAACGCATGTGCCGGGCAAGCAGGGAGCGCAGGGGGCTATTGTCCAGCAGCGCGGTGGTATTCCCACCGCTCGTGCCCAGAAGGTTGGTGTGCGACCAGCGCCAGGCCTGGGCCAGCAGCCCCGGCCAGTCAGTGCGCATCACGTGGTCACTGCGAAAGCCGGCCCAGACCGCCAGCATGCTGTCGACCGCGGTATGCAGACTGGCCGAGTGCGTCGCCAGTGCCAGGGCGTTGATCGCCCCGGCGGAAGTACCGGTGATGATGGGAAACGGATTGGGCGCATTCGCCCCGGTCAGCTGGCGCAGGCCGGCCAGTACTCCCACCTGATAGGCGGCCCGGGAGCCGCCTCCGGAGAGAATCAGCGCCAGACGCTGGCTTGCCTCCCTGCCGGGCCGGTTCATCAGGCCGCGCTCCTCCGCTTGCGGCGCTTGCGACTGCGCTTGGGATAGGGCCGGGGCTCGCCCTCGGGGCGTGTCTTGAAGCGCCGGTGCACCCACATGTACTGCTCCGGCTGCTGCAGTATCTCCTGCTCGACCCACTGGTTGATCCGCCGCGCGTCGGTTTCATCATCCCCGCTCGGGAAGTCCTCGAGTGGCGGATGCACCCTGAGCAGATAGCCACTCCCATCCGCCAGCCGGGTCTGGGTAAAGGGAACCACCAGAGCCTTGCCGAGGCGGGCAAAGGTCGCGGTCGCCGTCACCGTGGCAGCGGTCACGCCGAACAGCGGCACGAAGACACTGGCCTTGCGACCGTAGTCCTGGTCCGGTGCATACCAGATGGCCCGCCCCTTGCGCAGAGACTTGAGCATGCTGCGCACATCCTCGCGCTCCACCGCCACGGCGTCGGCATTGTGCCGTTCGCGGCCCCGGCGTTGCACGTAGTCGAAGGCCGCGTTCTTGTGCTCTCGGTACATGCCGTCGATGGTGGCTTTCTGGCCGAGCAGCGCAGCGCCTATTTCCAGCGTGGTGAAGTGCGCCGACATCAGTACCACGCCCTGCCCCTGCGCCGCCGCCTGCTGCAGATGCTCAAGACCCTCGACCCGGCCCAGCCGCGCCAGCCGCTGTTTGGGCCACCACCAGGCCATGGCCATCTCGAACAGGGCGATACCGTTGGAGGCGAAGTTCTCCCGCAGCACGGTCTTTCGGCGCTCGGCACTCCAGTCCGGGAAACACAGCTCCAGGTTGATCCTGGCGATTTCCCGGCGCTCGCGCATGAACAGGTACATCAGCCAACCCAGAACCCGCCCCAGAAGGAGCAGCACCCGATAGGGCAGCTGGATGAGCAGCCAGAGCAACCCCAGGCCTAACCACATCGGCCAGTAGCGGGGGTGAAGCAGTGCAGCCTTGAAGCCGGGACGAGTCATCGCAGAACCATGCAGACAGAAACGGGGCATCCATTCTACCCGGCCCGTCGCCGGGAGGGAAAATCCCGGCAGGAAGATCAATTCCGGTTTCGGCTTGCCGTCAATTCTTGCAGACTATATAAGTGTGCCCACCCAATGCTCTATGGATCCATCATGACTTCCAACTCGAACCTCGACCTGCTCGACAGCGACCCCGTCTTCCATCTCAAGGGCGGCATGCTGGCCATGACCGTGGTGGAACTGGTGCGCCAGGCACCGGAACGCTTCGCCATTCAGCTGGCGGAAAAGGTCGAGCAGGCACCGAATTTCTTCCAGGACACCCCGGTACTGATCAGCCTGGAAAAACTTGATGACCGGCTGGACATCTCCGGCCTGATTGCGCTGCTGCGCATCTGCCGCGACCATGGACTGCTGCCGGTCGCCCTGCGTGGCCCCGAGGATTACCGCTCCCTGGCGCAGCAATCGAGCCTGGTGCTGCTGCCTCCGGGACGGGGCGGCCGCGACAAGCCGCTGGAAACCACGGAACCTCAGCCGCAGGCTGTTGCCCAACAACCAGCCGCCAACTCGCCGGCGCCGGAACAGGCTCCCGCCCAGCCTGCCCCGACCAGGGTCATTACCTCGCCGGTTCGGTCCGGGCAGCAGGTATATGCACCGGGTGGAGATCTGATTGTACTGGCACCGGTGAGCGCCGGCTCGGAGCTGCTTGCCGACGGCCACATCCATGTCTACGGCCCGCTGCGCGGCCGCGCCCTGGCTGGGGTACGTGGGGACACCGGGGCGCGGATCTTCTGTCAGTCGCTGGAGGCCGAGCTGGTCTCGGTGGCGGGGCAGTACAAGGTCGCCGAGGACCTGCGCCGGCAGCCGTTGTGGAAAGCGGCGTCGCAGATCGCACTTGAGGGGGACAGCTTGAAGATAACAACTCTTTGACAGATACTGTTTTCCCATCCGGAAACACCCGAATGCCGTGGCTTGGCGCAGTGTTACCGGGCCAGGCCGGTCAGCAGCAACGGCGCCCAGTCACAGTATCATGTGCGCCCCATCAAACATTAAAAGATCAGTCAGGAAGGTCATTTTGGCAAAGATCCTAGTCATTACCTCAGGCAAGGGGGGCGTTGGCAAAACCACTACCAGCGCTGCCATCGGTACCGGGCTCGCTCTGCGTGGATACAAGACGGTCATCATCGACTTCGATGTGGGGCTGCGTAACCTCGACCTGATCATGGGCTGCGAGCGTCGTGTGGTGTACGACTTCGTCAACCTGATCAACGGCGACTCCAACCTCAATCAGACGCTGATCAAGGACAAGCGCTCGGACAACCTCTACATCCTGCCGGCGTCCCAGACCCGGGACAAGGACGCGCTGACTCTGGAGGGAGTGGAAGGCGTTCTCAATCAGCTGAGCGAAACCTTCGATTACATCGTCTGCGATTCGCCGGCGGGTATCGAGAAGGGCGCTCACCTGGCCATGTACTTCGCCGACGAGGCGATCGTGGTCACCAACCCGGAAGTCTCCTCGGTGCGCGACTCCGACCGCATGCTCGGCGTGCTGTCGAGCAAGTCCCGCCGTGCCGAACAGGGCGAGCGGATCAAGGAACACCTGCTGCTGACCCGCTACAGCCCGGCCCGCGTGGAAAGCGGCGAGATGCTCTCGGTCAGCGACGTCGAGGATATCCTGTCGATCCCGCTGCTGGGTGTGATCCCCGAGTCCCAGGCCGTCCTCAAGGCCTCCAACCAGGGTATCCCGGTGATCATGGACGACAAGAGCGATGCTGGTCAGGCCTACAGTGATGCCGTCGAACGCCTGCTTGGCAAGGAAGTGCCCCACCGCTTCCTCGAAGCCCAGAAGAAAGGGCTGCTCAAGCGCCTGTTCGGAGGATGACCATGAGCCTGTTCGATTACTTCACCCGGCGCAAGAAGCAGGAATCCCCTGCTTCCGTGGCCAAGGAGCGCCTGCAGATCATTGTTGCCCATGAACGTGGCCAGCGCAGTCAGCCCGATTACCTGCCGCAGCTGCAGCAGGAAATCATCGACGTGATCAGCAAGTACGTACCCATCGACCGGGATCAGGTGCATGTAGCCCTGGATAATCAGGACGATTGCTCCATCCTCGAACTGAACATCACCCTCCCCGATCGCTGACAGACAGGTGCCGTCCCCGGGCGGCACCTTGGACCCCCGATGCCCCTGACCGATATCGGTATCCTCCACGAGGATCCGGCCTTCCTGATCGTTGACAAACCCACCCTGCTGCTCTCGGTGCCCGGGCGTGCCGAGGACAACAAGGACTGCCTGATCACCCGCCTGCAGGACAACGGCTACCCCGAAGCGCGCATAGTGCACCGTCTGGACTGGGAAACCTCCGGCATTCTGGTCATCGCCCGGGACCCGGACAGTCACCGCGAGCTGTCCCGCCAGTTCCACGACCGCGAGACCGGCAAGCGCTACATTGCCCTGTGCTGGGGCCAGCCGGAGGCCGATGCCGGGCATATCGACCTGCCCCTGCGGTATGATCCCCCGAACAAACCCCGGCACATTGTCGACCATGAGCTGGGCAAGCCGGCGCAGACCTTCTGGCAGGTCCTGGAACGCCTTGGCGATTACTGCCGGGTGGAGCTGACCCCCATAACCGGACGCTCCCACCAGTTGCGCGTGCACATGCTCAGCATCGGCCATCCGCTGCTGGGCGACCGGCTCTACGCCCATGAACAGGCACTCAACGCCTGCCCGCGACTGGCCCTGCATGCCGCGCGGCTGGAGATCAACCATCCGCAGACCGGTCAGCGCATGGTATTCGACAGCCCGGCCCCGTTCTGAACAGGAGAATTCACGTTGCACAACAGCACCAGCCAATCCCTCGCCGATTTCATCCAGGCTTCCCCCACGCCCTTCCATGCCGCCCGCAGCCTGGCGGAACGTCTGCAGGCCGCCGGCTATCAGCAGCTGAACGAGCGTGACGAGTGGAATCTCACGGCTGGTGGGCGCTACTACGTGCTGCGCAACCAGTCTTCGCTGATTGCCTTCAGCCTGGGGCAGCCCGGCGCGCTGGAGCGCGGCATCCGGCTGATCGGCGCGCACACCGACAGTCCCTGCCTGCGGGTCAAGCCGCAGCCGGAACTGAACCGTCAGGGGCTCTGGCAACTGGGCGTGGAAGTCTACGGCGGCGCTCTGCTGGCGCCCTGGTTCGACCGTGACCTGTCGCTGGCAGGTCGCGTGACTGCGCGCAATGCCCAGGGGCAGCTGCTCAACCTGCTGGTGGATTTCCAGCGCCCCATTGCCATCATTCCGAGCCTGGCCATCCACCTCAACCGCGACGTCAACAGCGGCTTTGCGGTCAACCCCCAGACCGACCTGCCCCCGGTGCTGGCCCACAGCATCGAACCCGGCCGGGACCTGCGCGCCCTGCTGGCCAGCGAACTGCAGGGCCGTCACCCGGAACACGGCCCGCTGACCGTGCTCGATTACGAGCTGAGCTTCTACGACACCCAGGCGCCGGCGGTGGTGGGTCTGGATGGCGATTTTCTGGCTGCGGCCCGGCTGGACAACCTGCTGTCCTGCCATGCCGGGCTGGAGGCACTGCTGGCCAGCGATGGTGAGCAGGCCTGCCTGCTGGTCTGTACCGACCACGAAGAGGTCGGCTCCAGCTCCTGCTGCGGCGCCGACGGCCCCTTCCTGGAGGATGTCCTGCGTCGCCTGATTCCCGACGACCAGCAGCGCATCCGCACCATCCAGCGTTCGGTGCTGGTATCAGCGGACAACGCCCATGGCATCCACCCCAACTATGCCGACCGTCATGACGGCAATCACGGCCCGCAGCTCAATGCCGGTCCGGTGATCAAGATCAACAACAACCAGCGCTACGCCACCACCAGCGAAACCGCGGCCCTGTTCCGCCATCTGTGCCAGCAGGCCGAGGTACCGGTGCAGACCTTCGTGGTGCGCAGCGACATGGGCTGCGGCAGCACCATAGGGCCCATCACCTCCAGTCGTCTGGGTGTGCGTACCGTCGACATAGGCGCGCCGACCTTCGCCATGCACTCGATCCGCGAGCTGGCGGGGGTGAAGGATGTGGAATATCTGCAGAAGGTGCTGACCGCGTTCCTCAACAGTACGCAGGTGTGAAGGCCGGGGTGTAGCGCA
>Ga0209075_1004575_pt1 | contig 11025 bp, 8 predicted proteins | sample Stecom2011_FD_187523 | JGI IMG/M metagenome (GOLD analysis project Ga0209075, IMG submission 187523) | Agricultural soil microbial communities from Utah to study Nitrogen management - Steer compost 2011 (SPAdes) (version 2) | ecosystem: Environmental > Terrestrial > Soil > Agricultural land...
TCAGGAGGAAGAACGTCATGGTGGCCGCCAGCCAGGGGCGCTTGCGGCCCAGGCCGGCGAAGCGGTCCAGGTCGTCGCCGCGGTCGTTTGCGTCCGTCATGAGCGAGAGCACCGCGAAGGCGCCAGCGTTCATCAGGGCGTACGCCGTTAGGTAGAAGGCCGCTGCCGGGATGCCGCCGTTATCGGGAGCCAGCAGGGCCAGGCCCAGGTAGCCGGCGTGCGCCACGGCGGAGTAGGCCAGGATGCGCTTCACGCCACGCTGCATGAGGGCGGACAGGTTGCCGATTATGAGCGTGGCGGCCACGATGACGGCCAGGGCGGTCATGAGCCACGGCGCCAGTTGGGGGAAGAAGGTGCTGACCACGCGTAGCAGCGCTGCGAAGGCCCCCACCTTGATGACCACGCTCATGAACGTGACCACCGGCGTGGGCGCACCCGTGTAGACGTCGGGCGCCCACTGATGGAACGGCGCCAGCGAGGCCTTGAAGCCAAGGCCCACAAGTACCAGCGCGCCGCCCAGGGTGGCCAGGACCGTTAGGTCACCTCCGGCCAGCGCCTGCGCCAGCCCCTCGAAGACGAAGGTGCCGCCCGCGCCGTAGAGCAGGGCCATGCCGTAGATCAGCATGGCGGAGCCGAAGGCGCCGAGCAGGAAGTACTTCATCCCCGCCTCTTCGGATTGCCTGTCGCGCGAGCGCCAGGCCGAGAGGACGTAGACCGGCAGGCTCATGATCTCGAGCCCCAGCACCAGGGTCACCAGGTCGCCGGACGCGGCCATGATCACGGCGCCCAGAGCGGAGAGAAGCATGAGCGGGTAGTACTCGGGCCTGTCCAGGTCCTGCCGCCGCAACTGGTCGTAGCTGACCAGTATGGCCAGTGCCGTGCCCAGCAGGATGACGAAGGTGAAGGTCATGGCCAGGGTGTCGCCGTAGTAGCGGAGGCCGAAGCTGGCAACCTGCTCGCCTGGTTCCAGGAAGCGCGCCAGCGCGAAAAGGAAGGCCGTGACCACGCCGATGATCGCGGTGACCGCCACGTGGCGCGAGTCCTTGTGGAAGAGCGCGAAGAAGAGCGTGGCCACCGCCGTGATCAGTAACGTCAGAGCGGGCGCCATGGCGCTCCAGTCGATATCCAGCACAGGTGGGAAGGTCACCGTTCACCTCCCGGGAGTTCGGCGAGGGGCATGGCGGCGGCCTCCGGGCGGGCCTCGGCCACCCGCTCCATCTGCAGCGTCACCAGCTGGGCCTGCTGCTCGATCTGCCGCAACTGGGGCGAGGGCGAGATGCCGAGCCACAGCACGCCTGCCACGAACGGCACCAGCACGTAGAGTTCGAGAGCGCTGAGGTCCGCGGTGGGCACGTTCGTGGTGCCCTGGAAGAGGCGCTGGAAGAGGTTCACGCCGTACACGCCGGCAGCGATGACCGCCAGGGTGGCGAACGCCGCGGGCCAGGGGGAGGTCTGGAAACCGCCCAGCAGAGCCATGAACTCGCCGGGGAAGTTGGAGAGGCCCGGCACGCCGATGTAGGCGAAGATCAGGAAGAGCGAGATGCCTGCGAAGGCAGGGGCGCTCTTGGCCAGCCCGCCGTAGTCACGCACCATGAAGCTGCGGCGACGATGGTACAGCATGCCCGCCACCAGGAAGAGCCCGCCGGTGGAGAGCATCTGCGCTGCCAGGAAGTAGATGGCGCCGCTGAGGCCGGCCAGGTGCAGCCCGAAGAGCCCGACGCCGATGATGCCCATGTGCGACAGCGAGCCGTAAGCCAGGAAGCGCTTGAGGTGCTCCTGCGAGATGGCGGCCAACGCGCCGTAGACGGCCGTGACGGCCGCCAGGATGAGCAGGTAGGGGGCCACGCGCTCGGCGCCGGCGGGTAGCAGCGGCAGCGCCCAGGCGAAGAAGCCGAAGGCGCCCACCTTGTAGAGCGATCCCAGCACGTCGGCCGCGCCGGACGGGTGGTTCTGCTCGTTGAGGTCGATGAGCCATGAGTGCAGCGGCCACAGGGGCAGCTTCACCATCATGCCGATGGCCAGGCCGACGAATATCCACGTCTGCGCGGCGGCACCGATGCCGGGAGTGGCGACCATGAGGTCGGTGATGTGGAAGCTGGACGCGCCGCTCAGGGCCTTGAGCGAGAGGATGCTGACCAGCATGAGGAACGAGCCGCCCACCGCGTACACCAGGTACTTGAGCGCGGCCTGCCTGCGCCTGTCGCCGCCGTAGATGCCCAGCAGCAGCAGGCCGGGGATCAGGGTGGCCTCCCAGAAGACGTAGAAGACGATGAGGTCCTTGGCCAGGAAGATGCCGTTCAGGCCCGCCTGCGCCAGCAGCAGCAACGCCACGAAGCCGGCGGCGCCCCGCTCCACGCGGGTGGCGGCCACCAGCAGGGTGGGGATCATGACGAGGGCCGCCACCAGCACGAGTACGGGACCGGCGCCGGTGGCGTCCAGCGAGAAGTTGACGCCGATGCCGGGCAGCCAGGCCGCCTCGTACGCTTCGGAGCCAGCCAGGAAGAGCGAGAGGGCGAAGGTGCCGATGCCGCCGAGGAACGCCAGCGCACGCACGATGGGTGCGCTGCCGCGAGCCAGGAACACCAGCAGGGCCAGCAGAACGGGTAGCAGGATGACGAACAGCGAGATCATGCGAAGACCCCCATGAACGCCGCCACCCCGGCCAGTATCAGCACGCCCAGGATCATCGCGAAGGCGTAGGTGCGTACGTAGCCGGACTGCAGCAGCACCATCAGGCGACCCAGCAGCGGCACGCTGCCGGCCAGCCCGGCGAGGCCGCGGTCCACGACGTCGCGGTCGAGTGATGACACGCCCTCGGCCAGGCCCTCACCCGGAACGGTGAAGAGTCCTCGGTAGAGGCGGTCGATGCCGAACGCGCCGCGGGAGGCGTTGGCCAAAGGCGTGTTGCCGATGCGCCTGGCGGCCGCTCCCTCGCCGATGACGTACACGAAGTAACCGAGCCCCAGCCCCACGGCCGCCACGACCACGGAGCCGATGAGCAGGAGCCACTCGTTGGCGGTGGAGAGGTGATCGAAGTCGACCTGCGCCATGACGGGCGCCAACCACTCCTGGATGAGGTTGGGCGCCAGGAAGGCGGGCAGGCCGACGTAACCGATGAGTACACTGCCCACGGCCAATATGCCAAGTGGCACGGTCATCACGGCCGGCGACTCGTGCGCGCGCTCGTACTCCGCGCTGCTGCGCGACTGGCCGGCGAAGACGAGGTAGTACCAGCGGAACATGTAGAAGGCGGTGATGCCGGCGGTGACCATCAGCAGTGCGAAGAGGATCTGGCCCCCGTAGGCCCCGAGTGGCCCGCTGGTCAGCAGGGCGCCCAGGATGGCGTCCTTGCTGAAGTAACCGGAGAGCAGCGGTACGCCGGCGATGGCTAGCGTGGCGATGAGCGAGGTGGTGCCGGTCACGCGCATCTTGCGCCCCAGCCCACCCATGCGGCGCACGTCCTGCTCGCCGCCCAGCGCGTGGATGACCGAGCCGGCACCCAGGAAGAGCAGCGCCTTGAAGAAGGCGTGGGTGAGGACGTGGAAGATGCCGGCCCAGTAGGCGCCGGCGCCCACCGCGGCCACCATGAAGCCCACCTGCGAGATGGTGGACCAGGCGAGGATCTTCTTGATGTCCGTCTGGCCGATCGCCACGATGGCAGCCATGAGGGCGGTGAGCACCGCCACCCAGACCACGGTGGCCGCCGCCGTGGGGGCGTTGGCGAAGATGCCGCCCGTGCGCGCGATGAGGTACACGCCGGCCGTGACCATGGTGGCCGCGTGGATGAGTGCGGATACGGGCGTGGGGCCGGCCATGGCGTCCGGGAGCCAGGTGTGCAGCGGCAGCTGCGCGGACTTGCCGGCCGCGGCCAGGAGGTAGAGCAGGCCGATGCCGGTGAGGATGGCGGCGCCGTAGGCGAAGCTGGGCGCGGCGGCGTTGACGGCCTGGATGTCCAGCGTGCCGAAGGCCTTGTAGGTGAGGAACATGGCCAGCAGGAAACCGAAGTCACCCACGCGGTTGACGATGAACGCCTTGCGGCCGGCGCTGGCGTTGGCCAGGTCCTTGTACCAGAAGCCGATCAAGAGGAAGGAGCAGACGCCCACCCCTTCCCAGCCCACGAAGAGCAGGGGGAAGGAGTCGGCCATCACCAGCACGAGCATGGCGGCCACGAAGAGGTTGAGCTGCGCGAAGTAGCGCGGGAAGCCCTCGTCGCCCTGCATGTAGCCGATGGAGTAGATGTGGATCAGCAGGCCGACGCCGGTGATGATCATCATCATCAGCACGCTGAGCTGGTCGAAGTGGAAGCCCAGCCCCACGTTGAAGTCGCCTGCCACGAGGAAGTCGCCGAAGCTCACACGCACGGCGCCCTCAGCACGCACGCCCAGGAAGGCCATGACGGACAGCACGAAGCCCGCGCCCACCGCCAGGCTGGCGATGATGCCGGCCGCATTGCCACGCAGGTTGCGGCCGAAGAGGCCGTTGATGACGGCGCCTACGAGGGCCAGTAGCGGCGCCAGGGAGGCCAGTTGCACCATGTCGGTCATGCCCTAACCTCCGAGAGCTCGTCCACGTCCGTGCTGACGCGGTTGCGGAAGATGGCCACCAGGATGCCCAGGCCCACGGCCACCTCGGCGGCGGCGATGGCCAGCACTATGAAAACGGCCGCCTGGCCGTCCAGAGCGTGCTGGGCGCCCACCGCGCTCCACTGGCGAGCGTAGGCCACGATGGCCAGGTTGGCGGCGTTGAGCATGAGTTCTATCGAGAGGAACAGCATGATGGCGCTGCGCCGTGTGAGGACGCCGATGCCGCCCAGGGCGAACAGCACGGCCGAGAGGGCTACGTAGTACTCGGTCTGTACCACTCAGTTCCCCTCCCCCGCCGCCACGAGCTCCGGTGCGTCCTCGGGCTGTGCCGCTGAGACCTCGCTCTGGGCCTGCTTGGCGGGCGCGCTCTGCTGCACCAGGGCCACGGCCCCGACGATGCCCACCAGAAGCAGCACGCCCACGAGGTGGAAGCTGAGCAGGTGGTCCGTGAAGAGGGCCTCACCCACGGCGTCGGCGTTGCCGCCCCGCAGCGCGGTGTTGATGACCTCGAACTCGGGTAGCGGGCGCTGCACCACGAACACCACGGCCACCACGGCGACCAGGCTCAGGGCGCCCGTTATCCAAGCGGCGGGCTTGAGCCAGGTGAGCGACGGCGTGCGCGTGCGACCCACGTTGAGGAGCATGATCACGAATAGGAAGAGCACCATCACGGCGCCCGCGTAGACGATGACCTGGATGGCGGCCAGGAAGTGCGCCTCGAGCGTTACGTAGATGGCCGCCAGCGCCAGGATGGCGCCCACCAGCGACAGCGCGGCGTGCACCGGCTGGCGCAGGGTCACTACCCCGATGCCGGCCACCAGCAACAGCGCGGCCAGGATGACGAAGGCCACCATCTCAGTAGTCCACGCCTTCCAGCTCTGGCCGGTGGGAGGGCTTGACGCCGATGTTGACGTCCTTACCTGTGGCGTCCGCCTCGCGGCGCTGCCACTTGCTGCCCTCCACCCCCACCAGCATGTCCTCCTTGCCGTACACGAAGTCCTCGTAGCGGAAGTCCGCCAGCTCGAACTCGTGCCCCAGCACGACCGCGCCCGTGGGGCAGGCTTCCTCGCAGAAGCCGCAGAAGATGCAGCGCAGCATGTTGATCTCGTAGATGGAGGCGTAGCGCTCGCCGGCCGAGACCGGGTCGTTCGGGTCGTTCTCCGCGGCCTCCACGTAGATGGCGTAGGAGGGGCAGGCGGCGGCGCAGAGGCTGCAGCCGATGCACTTCTCCAAACCCGTGTCCGGGTGACGCAGCAGGTGGTGCCTGCCCCGGAAGCGCGGCTTGATGTCCACCTTCTCGTCGGGATAGCTCACGGTGTAGGGCTTCTTGAAGAGGTGCCCCAGCGTGACCCCCATGCCCTTGGCGATGTCGAGGACGCTCACGGTCTACCTCCTAGGCCCGGATGTCTGCGTGGTTTCAGGTCAGAGAACAAATGCGATCACCGCCCCGGTGATGAGCGCGCTGAGCAGCGCGAACTCGAACAGGTAGAGCCAACCGAAGCGCATCAGCTGGTCGTAGCGTAGGCGCGGCAGCGTGGCCTTGAGCCAGATGAACATGAACATGAAGATGGCCATCTTCAGGACCAGCCAGATGATGGGCCACTCCGATATGCCGGGTATGACGGCGTCCAGGAACCTGGGGCCGCGGTAGCCGCCCAGGAAGAGGGTGCTGATCACCGCGGACGCGGTCATCATGTTCACGTACTCGGCCATCTGGTAGAGGGCCCACTTGAGGGAGGAGTACTCCGTCATGTAGCCCGCCACCAGCTCCTGCTCGGCCTCCGGCAGGTCGAACGGCGTGCGGTTGACCTCGGCCGTGGCCGAGATGACGAAGGTGCCGAACGCCAGTAGCAGCCCGGGCCAGAGCCAGGGGCTAACGGACCAGATGTTGAGATCCACGATCTCGCGCAGGTTGAGGGTGCCCGCCACCATGATGACGGCCAGGATGGATAGCCCCAAGCCCAGCTCGTAGCTGATGATCTGCGCGGTGGAGCGCAGGCTGCCGAGCAGGGCGTACTTGCTGTTGGAGGCCCAGCCGCCCAGGAAGATGCCGTAAACACCCATGCCGGTGGCGGCCAGGATGTAGAGGATGCCGATGTCTAGGTCCATGACCCAGGGGTTGAAGCCGAACAGACTGCCTGCAGGGCCGCCCGGGATGGCGCCGAAGGCCGACAGCGCGAACGTGATGCTGATGGCCGGCGCCAGCACGAACACCACCTTGTCGGCGGCGGAGACTGTGATGTCTTCCTTGAAGATGCTCTTGATGGCGTCGGCGATGGGCTGCAGGAGGCCGAACGGACCCACGCGGTTGGGACCGTAGCGGTGCTGGAAGCGGCCCAGCAGTTTGCGTTCCACCAACGTCATGTAGGCGAACGCGCCCAGCAGCACAAGGCAGAGCACCAGCGCCTTGATGAAGGTGACCCAGAGCGGATCAGCTGTGGTCACGAAGCCACCTCCAGTCGCACCTGGTTCACCACCAGGCTCTGCAGGTCGGCCTGCGTGACGCCCACCGCCTGCTCGGGCAGTGCGGGCAGAGTCATGAGGCCGGCCGGCACGTTCGGCGTTACCTGTACCACCGCGTCACGCCAGAGCCCGCCGGCGCGCAGGCGCACCTCGGCCCCGTCCATCAGGCCGTGGATGGCGGCGTCCTCCTGGTTGACGCGCAGCTTGTTCCCGCCCACCGCCAGGTTGAGGTGCGGGTTGCGGTCCAGGTACTCCGCGCGCGCCATGCTGGGCACGATGAGCAGGTTGCCATCGGCAGCGGGCGCCTCTCCAGCGGTGCGGCGCAGCGCCTGACGGGCCCTGACCCTGAGGATGCTGCCGTAGTCCGGCAGGTCGGCCATGTCGACCTCGAAGCGCTTCTTCATGACGCGCCGGGCGCTGCGTACGCTGCGCCCTTCCAGGCGCTCGCCGAACGCTTCGCCCAGGTAGCGCACCACGCCGGTGAAGTCCTCGGCGTTGCCAGCCTCCACGGGCGCGGCCCGCACGGGCAGGAAGCGGCCCTCGAGGTTGACCACGGTACCGTCGCGCTCGTAGACGCTGCGGGCGGGCAGCACCACGTCGGCCAGCCGGGCCGTCTCGGTGAGGAACATGTCGTGCACCACGAGCAGCTCGAGGTCCTTGAGCTTGGCGGCCACGTCCGGGTCCCTGGCGGGGTCAAGGTGCGAGAGCACCAGCGCCTTGGCGCCCTCCAGCATGCCCGCGTAGGAGTAGCGCTCGTGGCTGGGCAGCACGCCCAACAACTCGAGGCCGTAGCTGTTCACCATGGGCCCCACGGGCATCTCCTTGGCACCGACCGCCTTCACGAAGGCGCGGGCGGCGTCGGCGGCGTCGCGCCGCGAGAGCGCGAAGCCGCCGAGTACCACCACGGCGTTGTCGGCGTCCTTGAGGCGCTGCACGGCCGCCTTGGCGGTCTCCTCGTCGGTACCCAGTGCGCTGCGTTGCTCGTCGTCCAACTGCTCGCCCTGCGCCAGCTTCGTGAGCGCCCGGAAGAGGGCGGCTTCGCCGCCCACCGGATAGGTGACGGCTGTGCCGGCGTGGCGCATGAGGTCCACACGGTAGGGCGCGGCCACGGTGAGGATGCCGTTGTTGCGCGGCATGCGCTCCTTGAGGCGCAGGTCGGCGATGGGCACGCCGTGCGCCATGAGCTCGGGCGGTGTCACACCCTTGAGGGCGTCCTTGATGCGCAGGTCGAGGATGCCCGCCTCCTCGGTCACGTCGCCCAGCACGAAGATGGCGTCGGCGGTGGCCAGCTGCGTGAGGGTGGCGGGCCTGTCCGCGATGACGGAGGCGTCGGGGCGCGGAGCGTGATCGATCTGCCCGGTGCCCAGCTTCTCGGCCAGCGCCTGCGCGGCCACGCCCTCCTCCAGGGTGGAGTCGGCACGTATGGCTATACCCACGTCCTTGCCGCCCAGCCCGGCCAGGCGCTCGGCGATGAACTGGGTGGCCTCCTGCCAGGTGGCGGGCTGCAGCTCGCCGCTACGGCGGATGAGGGGGTACTCCAGGCGGTCGGGCGAGTCGACGTACTCGTGGCCGAAGCGCGTGCCGTCGTCGATCCAGGTCTTGTTGACGTCGGGGTTGAGCGCTGCCTTGATGCGCTCGATGCGGCCGGTGCGCGCGTCCACGATGACGGCGGCGCCGGTGGCGTCGTCCATGCCGGTGCTGCGGGTGTGGTCGTACTCCCAGTTGCGACCGCGGAAGCGGCTGGTGGCGTCCAGCAGTGCGCCCACGGGGCAGATGTCGGCGATGTTGCCCGAGAAGTTGCTGGGCAGGCCGCCCTCGGCGGTGCCGATGAAGGTGTGGGCGCTGCGGTCAATGAAGTCGAGGACCTCGTCGCCCGGTACCTCCTCGAAGAAGCGCACGCAGCGCTTGCAGTGGATGCAGCGCTCGCGGTCGAGGGTTATCAGCTCGGAGAGCTCGTGGTGCTTCTCGGAGTGGCGCTTGTCGAACTCGAAGCGCGAGAGGCCGTCGCCGTACTCGTAGGAGCGGTCCTGCAGCTCGCAGGCGCCGCCCTTGTCGCAGACGGGGCAGTCGAGCGGGTGGTTGATGAGGGTGAACTCCACCATCCCGTTCTGCGCCTTCTTCACGGCGTCGGACTCGGTGTCGATGACCATGCCCTCGCTCACCTGCGTGGTGCATGTGGCCATGAGGTTGGGGAACCAGAAGATCTTCGGCTCGCCCGTCTCCTCGTCCAGGATCCAGTTGCCGTCGCGGTCCTTGCGGGGCGAGCCCACCCGGGCCAGGCACATGCGGCAGGCGCCGATCGGCGACATGTACTCCTGGGAGCAGAAGTACGGCACATCGTCGCCGGCGGCGAAGACGGCATCGATGGCACTGGTGCCAGGCGCCAGATCGAGCTCGACGTCGTTGACAACTACCTTCATGCTTGCCACCAGTCACTCTTCTGGTACTTGGGCCGTCCGTGCTCGGCCAGGTACTCGTACTCGTCGCGGAACCACTTCAGGCTGGCTTGAACGGGCATGATGCAGGCGTCCGCCAGGGGGCAGAACGCGTTGCCACGGATGTTGGAGGACACGTCCTCGAGGAGGTCCACGTCCTCGGGACGACCCAGGCCCGCCAGCAGCTTCTGGTACATGCGCGGCAGCCAGTGCCCCACACCCTCACGGCAGGGGGTGCACTTGCCGCAGGACTCGTGCGCGTAGAAGCGCACCAGGTTGTAGAGCGCGTCCACGATGCACTTCTCGCGCGGGATGACGATGACCCCGCCCGTGCCCAGCATGGAGCCGTTCTTGGCCAGCGAGCCGTAGTCCATGGGCATGTCGAGGAAGCGGTCCTCCCACGGGAACATCGGGGTGGAGGAGCCGCCGGGGATGAACGCCTTGGCCTCCATGGTGGGACCACCCGCGAAGTCGTAGATGAACTCGCGGAAGGTGGCGCCCATGGGCAGCTCGTAGACGCCCGGCTTATGCACCGGCCCGGAGATCTGGTAGAGCTTGGTGCCCTTGCTGTCCTCCGTGCCCATGGAGGCGAACCAGGCGGCGCCGCGGTTGATGACGTGCACCGCGCTGGTGAGGCTCTCCACGTTGTTGATGGTGGTGGGCCGGCCGTACATGCCGGCGGCCGCCGGGAAGGGCGGCTTGAGCCGCGGGTTGGCGCGCAGGCCCTCCAGCGAGTTCATGAGCGCCGTCTCCTCGCCGCAGATGTAGGCGCCCGCGCCGCGGTGCACCGTGATGTCGAACGAGAAGTCGGTGTCCATGATGTTCTTGCCCAGCAGGCCCGCTTGGCGCGCCTCCTCGATGGCGGCCACCGTGCGCTCGTAGCCGTGGTAGTACTCGCCCCTGATGTAGATGAAGCCGAAGGTGACGTGCATGGCGTAGGCGGCGATGATCATGCCCTCGATGAGCTGGTGCGGGTCGTCCTCCAGGAAGTAGCGATCCTTGAAGGAGCCCGGTTCCGACTCGTCGGCGTTGCACACGATGTAGCGCGGGCCGCCGTCGGGCGGGGGCATGAACGACCACTTGACGCCGGTCGGGAAGCCGGCACCGCCGCGGCCCCGCAGGCCCGAGGCCTTCACCTCGTCCACCACCTGGGCAGGCGTCATGGAGGTGAGCACCTTGCGGGCCGCCTCGTAGCCGCCGTGGCGGCGGTAGTAATCCAGCGTGTGCGCGCCTTCCACGCCCACGTGCCTGTACATGGTGACTTCGTAACGGGAGTCGTGCCGGCTGTTGATCAGCTCGGGAGTACCCGCAGCCTGGTCGCTCACGCCTCTCCCCCTTCGGCGCCCGTGACCGGCGCGGAGCGGCCCACGGGCTGGGCCTTCTCGGCTCCCACCGTGTCGCCGCCGCGCTCGCGCCACGGCTCGGGCATCTCGTCACGCCTCAGCGCTTCCAGTAGGTGGTGGCAGCGGCTCTTAGTCACGCGCTCGTAGTAGGTGTCGTTCACCAGCAGCACCGGGGCCGTGCCGCAGGAGCCCACGCACTCG
>Ga0209075_1004576_pt1 | contig 11024 bp, 10 predicted proteins | sample Stecom2011_FD_187523 | JGI IMG/M metagenome (GOLD analysis project Ga0209075, IMG submission 187523) | Agricultural soil microbial communities from Utah to study Nitrogen management - Steer compost 2011 (SPAdes) (version 2) | ecosystem: Environmental > Terrestrial > Soil > Agricultural land...
CGTAATACGAGCGTAAACGGAATACTTTTCATTTTTCTGTTGTTTGGGTACTCTGATGATAAATTGAATCCCAAAAGTGTTCATTCTCTTCATATCCATTCATTTTGTGTTTAACTGTTTCTCTTTGATACAATTCACTAATTCCAACCATTAGTTGCTTATAAAAAAGAAGTCAAACGGCGATAAAAAGTGTTAAAATAAATGGTTTAATATTTTGATATACATTTACTTACACGCTTTTCCGTGAGCAAATTTAAAACATAAAATTCACTCACCGAATAGCTCACGTTTAGATTGATATAAATTGGGATATTTTGATATGAAATAAAACAAAAAACCCGCAAATCCATAGAATTTGCGGGTTTTTGACGTCACTTAGTGTAAGTGTTGTCGTCCTCTCGGGACAATTTTCGAACCATTTTTTGGAAGACTTGAAGAAACTTGTTTCAGGAAATAGCTGTTAAACACTTGAAAATAAAGAAATTAAAATCTCAAACAAACAACAATTAATCAAGTAACACAAAAAAAATAGTGATGGTTCGAACTTTCACACAATCTTCACATGAACAAAATATATTATTATCTACTTTTATGCTGTTTTAAACAATTGCTCAACAACATCTTCCTTTGTATAAACAAAATCTGTTGCCAACCTTTTACTGACAAATCCTGTAAAGTCGCTATGTTGCTTACTTACAGTGCCTAGTCCTAAACAAGCAGCTTTGAGATTAATTAAGGCAACATTTCTCGAATGTTCTTCTTTTGGAACGAAGATATTCATCAGATAACTATAATGTGTTACAATGCTTCTAATGTTTGAGGCGTAAATTAAAATAAAATTACATTTGAGGTGATCTATTGGCCATATTAACTTTAATCAAAATAAAGTCCAGTAACAAATGCTTCTGGTCTTGTAGCTAATTTTATGTCAAATGTATTTCTCTGCCATACTCTTGTCTCAAATTTATAATGCTTGTTCTTAGGAACATCATTTAATTGGTCGAACAAATCTGGTGTAAGGTCATTATTTGTAATTAACCAGTATCCATCTGCTTCGTGTTCAACTATCCTGTTAACCCAATCAGGAATTGTTTTTGGAGAAATACTTTTTTCTGAAAATTTACATTGTATCAACCATTTTTTTTCGAGTGGATTGCCAAAAGTGTCAAAACTTTTTTCTATAACTAGAAAATCTCTCCCCCTATCTGAGGCGTTAGTTTTCCCGATTGGCTTAATATCAGTAAGATTTGGCTCTAAGGGCAATAATGTTTCCGTCAGTTTTTCAAAATATTCTCCTTTGTTGTTTTTTAATCTTGACCAATCAACTTTTTTAACCGCTTTAAACTCAAAGAAAGGTTTAGCTTCCTCGAGTTTTGAAGTTAGTATGGCTCGTTCGATTTCTTGTGTTTCAGATGTAATCATACCCGAAATTAAGAACTTTGTCTGACCAGTGTCCAAAACTAAAAGTGTCCCGTCTTTATTAGTTAAGAATTTTTCAGTTTTACAACTTACATACAAGTCCATCAACCGAACTAACTCTTTAATACTATAATAAAGTTGAATATTGAAAGTAAAAATTTTGTCTCTGGTTTTTACAAGTAAATATTCATAACCTTCATAAATATGGTCTATTGAAATAAGATTTTGTATTTGATTTGAAATCTTTTCAGGAATTAATTGCGGATTAGCAACATCACTAATAATAGCTCTTGTTTTATTATCATCAATAAAAAAACCTTGAACAACACTAGTTACTGTAGTGATTAAGCCGTTTTTACTCTTTGTATCTTCTTTTGAATATTCCTTAAATCCATCAGTTAAAGCATATTCTAACAAAAGAGAGTATTCTGTTCTATTAAAAAAACTATCTTCACTAGGACTTTCAGACTTTTGTATGTTGTGGTTATGTATATCTTCCTCCATTGTACACATTTAGATTATCCAGGAATCAATTCCTCGTTTAATTGCACATCATAATAATCCTCCAAGAAAGCATCAATTATATTCTGATTAGGTTCATTGATTAGAAAATCAATATCATCATTAGTAAATTCTGGAATACCAAAATTCTTGATGTATGTACCATTCAATGAATAATAATCCGAAGAATATGGTTTACTTGTAGTCTTTATATAATACCAAAACAAACGCGATTCCAAAATCTTCTTTACCAATAACATTTCCTCTTCTGAATGACCTATAATTGCTTGTCCATTATAAAATAACAAATCATCATCATTACTGATTAAGTAACTTGGGATTTTATCTGAAAATTTCGGAAAAAACAATTTGTTCCCAACTTTCTCCAAGGACTGAGTTCTTCCAAAGGCAAACCATTTTTCATATTTACCTTTACCTTTATCTCTTCCTGCTAAAATTTTCTTTTTTACCTGCAGATACTCAAAAGCTCTTGGAAACTTTTCTCTTAAAAAGTCTTCATCGAGTGCTTTCGGCTTTACCTCGTCATTATATGGAAACAAAACCTTTTCAATTACTGTATCAAAGTTAATATCTCTACTTAATTTATTTGAGTTCAAAATATCTTTGCATATTCCTTTCTCAATTGGATATAGACTTCCATTTTGAAGATAAAAATAATCATCATCTTCAGCTACTGGTTTAAAAATGTAAATGTCATTTTTCAATGTAGCGATACCGTGTCTTGTTTTGTACTTTTCTCCGAAAGGTGTTCCTGTTGCTTCAATTCGGGAGATAATCACATTATCGTTTAAATTCCAACCTTTTTTTGCATCAAGATTTTGATAATTGATTCTGCTATATTGGTCTCTATTGGTTGGTAACTCTTTTTTAGTCGATTTATAATATTCAACAAAGTGTTGCTCTGCTTTCTCCAAAAAGCAAATACAGGTATAAGTACTTTTAGATTTAAAAATCTGAAGTGTACCAAAATCAATGATTCTGATACTTGTATTATTGTCCTCAAAATACTTTCTTAATGCCCTACCATTCAAACTTTTGAAAAAAGTATTCATTGTGATAAACCCAAGAATACCATTTTCTGCAAGGTTTTCATAACCAATTTGAAAGAAAGGAATATACAAATCAGGATTACCCGATGTACTAACTGACCAATTTTTAATATTTTCTTTGGCTTCTACATCCAGATTCCTTGCCGAAACATATGGGGGATTTCCTACAATGATTTCAAATCCTTGAAAATTCTCATAGACATTATTCCAATTAAATATTAAAGCATCTCCTGTATGGATATTAAAATGAAACTCTTCTACATCTTCACCTTCGGATAGTGCTAATAAACTTAACAATAGCTTACTTCTGTTAACAGAATATTCTTGAATATCTAATCCGAAAATTTGATGTTGAAAGATATGTTGGTAGTCGTTTCCTGTTCTCCTTTTCAACTCTTTTGCAGCAGTATATAAAAAACCTGAGCAACCACACGCAATATCAGCTATTTTAGCATTGGCTACTCCGTTACCCTCTCTACGGAAAGATTGAGCAACAATATATTCTCTAATTTCTGAAGGCGTATATATTGCACCATTTACTATTCTATCTGAAGGAGAAATAACAAATTCAAATAGTTCAATGAGTTTTTCAATATCAAAGATTTCAATTTCACTCCGTACAATCTCAATAAACTTTAAAAGTTTTCCTCTTTTTATTGATTTTCGTTTTGAGATTGAATAGCTTCTTAAAAATCGATTGTTTGTTAATTTCAAATCATTGAGTTCAATAAAGGCAGACACAATGAGTTTATCCACTTCTAGCGAAAGCTGTGAATAAGACTCTAAATATCTGAATATATTTTTCATATAAATATTGGACAAATTTCGTTAATCGGATTCCAAATAATATTTTTTTCGTCAAAAGGTTTCCACTTATTAGCTAAAGTATGAAAATAAGGTCGCCATACAGATTGTTGATAGGTAGTATTTAACTTGATAAATTCTCTTTTCTCACAAAGAACCTGAAATCCTGTTGGAAAGAAATTTGAAGTAAGAAAACCAATCCCTAGGATAAAATCCATTGGTTTATGCATTATTCTTGGAGTATCAACATAAAATAAATCCCCTAAATTTGGTTCGGCTGAACCTGTTGGATTGAAATCATATTGTAAATGATATATTGGATGAGGTTCTTCAGAATTACCCCCAGTATGTTTATCAATATGAAATCCAAAGTGATATGTCCTATCGTTACCCACACCCTTTATTAACACTTTAAAAGCTAACTCAACAAATGGATCATCAAAGGATTCCCAGTTTTCAATATTCCCTCTTAATTTCATATTTAAAACAATCTCGCCCTTCTTTATATCGTTAGGTGTAACATGTTTCAAAGTGTCTAGTGGCAAAACAAAATTTTCAATGTCATATCCCCAAACATTTTCCTTTGCATCTCCGTTTTTCAACAAAGGTATTCTTTCAGGGTTGATGAGGTCTGCTATGGCATTATGAATTGGAAATGTAGATATATTGCCAATTTGGTTTTCTAACAAATCAGCCATTTGCCTCATTTCTTGAGCTCTTGCATTTCTGAAGCTCATATACTTAGAATTTACCGCCATATCACGAACCTTTTTTGAATTCTTCAATTCTTTCCAATTCGGTGTAATGAGGTTCTATACCCTTATCAATACCTATCCTTTCTGCTGCTGCATACAGAGAGATGTATTTTGGTTCTTGCCATGGTTTCAGTTCATGTGATAGTCTTATTTTTATACCTTCTAATGGATCAAGAGGCAGCTTTAATGCTTCACATATAGTCCAAAATTCACTGCTTGCATTATTCGTAATTGGAACAGCCGGAATTAAATCATCTATACCAAAAGTTTGAGATAAGATTTCCACTCGCTCCTCTGCTTTTAAAAAAGAGAAATTTTTACCAGAAATTTCTTTTAATTGAATATTCAGAATATCCGCCCACCATCTATTCCAACCATCTGAAAATAACCCAGAATATTTACAGTTTTCAAACTTGCTTAAAAGTGTTAACCAAGAATCACCACTTTTAGAAATATCAACCCCTAGTCTTGCGGCTAGAGTGGTTTCTTTAATTAGGGGATTGGTACAATGGAAAAGTGTTTTTACAGCAAAGTATGCAAAATCATACGGTACTATTATATCTTGATTAAAAAAACGTTCAAATATTCGTTGATCAAGAGTATTTAAATCTGGGCGATTAAAAATTATTTCTAAGCTAAAATCTTTATATGGCAAATCTTTGTAGCCTTTAGCTAATGAACATAATTTTTTAGAAAATTTTTCATAATTAGGTTCTTCTGCTTTCTTAAATGTGTAATCGAATAAATCATGACTTGTCTTATCCGACTTGTAAGTTTCCTTTATTTTATCTATTGTTGAACATAAAACTATTGGAAAAGAGGAAATTTCTTCTCTAGCACTTAATGCCCTTAATTCAGAACTTATAGATATTGCACTATAATCTAGGCTGTCGGGACCTTCTCCATCTAATCTTAAATCAATCAAAAGACCAGAATAACTATCTTTTTCGATCTTTTGAATAATGAGGTTTTTTAAAGTAGAAAAATCCATACCTTTTGAAAGTGGTAATCTTTCGACTGCTATCAATCTAGTATCATTAAACCCATTTATTAAAGATTCAATTGAACTATCATTCTCATCATCAATATATATGTACTTTGGAGTATCCATGTTTATAATATTTTAATTTTTAGGAATTTCAATTCTAATTGTTGTTTTATAATCTTCATATGGAGTCGCCACGTATATCTCCCCATTATAAAACTCAATGATATCTTTTACGATTTTCAAACCTAAACCAGTTCCGGTAAGTGCTGTTGCATCATCCACTGTATGATTTGCTACTGTAGAAGTAGTATAAAATGCATTGAAAATATTTTCCTCATTTTCTTTAGTTATACCATCTCCATTATCGGAAAATTCTAAAAAAACGATATTTTCATCCCTTCCACATTTAATAAAAATTTCCCCATCGGATTTAGCTCTTTTTATTGCCTTTTTTGAATTTGTATACAAATTAAACAAAATAGATGCCCATTCAGATGGATGCATGGGAACTGTAAACAAATCATATCCGTCAAATACTGGTGGAATAAATTGGGTTCCTGTTCTTTTTAGATCATTCTTTATTACAGTTTCAAAGCTCCTTACAACATCTCTTAATTCTATGGGCTCTAATTCTCTATGCACATTTCTTGAAATGGCTTTATCAAAATAAGAAGTATATGCAGTAAATGATTTAACATTTGTTTCTAACAATTCAGTACGTTCATATATCTCCTTGTAATCTTTAACAGCATTTTTAAGAAACCTTATGTCAGCATCGAAGCCTGGTAAAAATCTTTGAACTTCATGCACAAATTCTCCAATTACCAATCCCAAACCGGCTAATATTCTTAGCATATTGTTTTCATCAATTAAAGACTGTGTCTTCTGCTTTTCTTCATCTCTCGCTTGCTTTAATTCTTCAAAAATTTGCTTAGCCCTTTCCTTTTTTTCGTAATTTGAGGAATGATTGCTGTCTTTTTCATTGGAATAATCTTCTGATTCAAAAAAATCCTGAATTTGTTCAAGGCCTCTGTCTACTTTTTCTGAAGGATCTTCTTCTCGTTTGGTAAATCCTTTTTGAGATGCTGTCACTTTTCTTCCTCTCAATTCTGAAACCTTCATAACAGCACTTGTCAATGAACGATAGACAAAGTTTACCAATTCTTTTAAATATTCATTTTCAATTAAACCTTCTCTACTTGAAGTTTCTTCAAAATCTCCACTTTCATCCTCAAGTTCGACAAAACCAAAAAAGTTTCTATTTGGATGTTGAGCCAAAATAATATTTCTATTATTTGACTTATCTAATCCTAACCAATCATCTCCCTGTTCCCCGTAAGGTAACACTCGGAAACCATTTCTATACAACTTTAAACCGCCCTTTTCATATCCTAAATCACGAATAAAAGTAAATGTTCCTGGAGCAAAAAGTGATGGGTCATATACGAAATAATATGCTTTAAAATGAACTCCCTTGATTAAGGTAAAAGGAGTGCTAGAGTCTTCTTTATCCTTTTCATTGTTACCTATAGCATATACTTCTTGTGAAAAATTTAACTTATCGCTCTTTAATGCCCAACAACCTTGTCCATCATCTAATACATAACCCTCTATTTCTGCCAAAGCATGTTGGAAAATTGCTTTTTCTTCGTCTATGATTGGAATTAGTTCATCTTCGTCCTTCCGAAAGTAATTACTTTTAAACCCTGGATCATCAGAGGATTTATTTTCCTTTTTCTTCTTTTTAGATAAAGGGAAAGGCTGCAGGAGTTCAGAAGTATATCTATAAACTCTTTTTATCATTGCATCAGACCATCCTTCTCTAAGCTCTTCTATAACTAAAGTTGTACCTTCTTCCTTTTCCTTGGGAATAAATTCAATCCTACTAGATATAGTGAGTAAATCTTTATCTGTTCGAAATTCGTCCCAATTAATTACAACTTTCAGAGCTTCCTGAGAATTTTCGGTTTGAGTAATAATTGTAAGTTTATCACCCAGCCGCTGAGTTGCAAACCTACCAATACCTTTTTTACCTGCTCTTTGTCTTTTATATTTATTTGAAATAGGATTATGTATCTTATCAGAAGATGACAAACGCATGAAACCTTTTACAAGTTGTTCCTTATCCATTCCATGCCCATTATCTTCAATAATTAAAATTCCTCCTGAACTCCATGCGTTCTCAAAAATCAGATTAACTTCTGTAGCATCGGCATCGTATGAATTTTTAACTAATTCCGAGACAGCAGTTTCATGCCTTCCTACTAACTCTTTCCCAAGTCTATTGATTATACCGGCGTCAACAGAAAATCTAACTTCATTGTTGTCCAACTTGGCTATTTCATTTGATAAAGTAATAATGATATTATTATCAGAATTTTCTTTTTTGATTTCTTCTGATAATTTTTGTTTTAGTTCCAATAACTTGTTTACATTATCCATGATTATAATTCAATATTATTGATTAAGTCAGCCGGTTTAACTTTTAAAATATTTGCTATTTCTACCAATGTTTTCAAACTGGGCTGAACAGCATTAGTACACCATCTTGAAATAGTAGCTTCATTTTTTCCTAATTGTTCTGCGAGCCATTTGCTACTTACATTCTTCTCTGCCAGTACTACTTTCAACCTATTAATTGCCTTTTTACTCATAAAAATTGCATATGGTGTAAAGATATTGATTTTTTTAGTCCTAAAGACTTTGCTACAAAATTAATTTTCATCGTTTAGAAATCCATATTTCTTAGAGTTCCTATTTGCATTAATGCCCTAATTCTCTCCCTTTTCGCAATCAAAAACATAAATCATTCTATTGCTAGAAACCTACAAGATTAGGCTTCACTATATTTATTCATTAGGAAACATAACGAACAAATACATTATACCTATGAAAACAGCCTATTTATACATCCGTGTAAGCACGGACGAGCAAAAGAGGAGAGGATACTCCTTGCCAGAGCAGGAGGATCGATTATTGAAATACTGTGAGAATAACAATATTGAAGTTAAGGATATCTATCGTGAAGATTTCTCAGCCAAGACCTTCAACCGACCTGAATGGAAAAAGTTAATGACAGTGATCAAAAGCAAGTCATCAAAGGAAAGCAAACAGATACTGTTCATTAAATGGGATCGATTTAGCCGAAATATTGAATACGCCTATGAGATGCTTGGGATACTTCGAAAATACAAGACAACAGCAATGGCTATTGATCAGCCTTTAGATCTTTCAGTACCAGAAAGCACGGTCATGCTTGCTGTTTATCTATCCGTACCGGAGGCAGAAAATAGTAGAAGAGCATTGAATACAGCAGCCGGTATTCATCGAGCAAAACTAATGGGCAGATATCCCAACAAAGCTCCTTTCGGCTATATCAATACAATAACAATGGAAGGCAAAAAAATTATTTCCCTTAAGCAACCCGAGGCAGATATTTTAGGGTGGGCATTTCAGCAGCTTGCAAAAAATATCTATAAGGTCGAGGACATTCGGAAGATGGCTGAAGATAAAGGATTGAAATGCTCTAGATCGTATTTCTACAGAATTATACGTAACCCAGTTTACTGCGGTCTTATTCCAATAAAATTCAATACCGGTGAACGGGATATGGTAAAAGGTACACATGATCCATTAATATCTGAGGCATTATTTTACGAGGTACAACAAATTATTACAACAAAAAGAGTCATTACTGCTAAAGAGGATCTTCTGAAAAGGACGTTCTTTCTACGGGGAGTACTGGAGTGCCCTTATTGTAAACGAAGACTCAGTGGGAGTTTTTCCACAGGTTCAACGAAGAGATACCCATATTACCATTGTCATGGTAAATGTAAGACAAGAATCAATGCTTTATTTCTTAATGACTGTTATCTAAAGGAGCTTCAGAAATTAAAGCTTTCCAATAAAGCAGCTAGTCTTTTTAATATCATCTTAAGAGATTGGAATACCAACACAAACAAAGCAGTGTATTTACAAAATCGGAATCTTGTTGAGGGAAAAATAAAAGAACAAGAATCCCTTCTTTCCCAAGCTAGAAAGCTATTTGTTATTGGAGTATTGAAGCTTGATGATTTTAGCAGCTTAAAAAAAGAGTACCAGACTAATTCTAAATGCTTAAAAAGAGAGTTGACAGATATTAATATAAAAATCGAAAGTATTGATCAGCAAAGCCAGATAAAATACAAATCACATATAGATGTTTTTCAGGTGTTTTCAAACTTGGATACTGCGGGTAAAAAACATCTAGTTAATTTGATACCACCTATTAATGTTGATTTCCAAACGGGAGGTTTGACTTTAGAACTAAAAAAAGCATTATCGAAAATATTAATAATAAAGAACGAGTAATAAAACAATAATTATGAACTTTATAGACAAAAAGGTTTCTACTAAACAAATAATAGAGATATTGGAAAGAGAAGTTATTCATGTGGACGATGAGGAAGCAACTGTTATTATAGACTTTCTGTATCTAATTACAAAGAATTACAAGGAAATTGAGGAAGATAAAAAACACCAGAACCCTAACAGGAATTCGAACTTCTAAAAAAAGTACCAAGCATAGAGTTGATGCAATTTTTCAGTCAATTTAAAATGAAAGCCTCAAAGTTTTGAGTATAAAAATCGAACTATAAATGCCCGAGCAATAAGAGTCTGGAGCACAGGCTTTTATTGGTGTAAAAAAAGGAGACAACTCTTATCAAGTGTCTCCTTAAGTCGCCTCCCAGTACAATTTTCGAACCATTTTTTGGAGGATTTGAAGAAACTAGTGTCTGAAAAAGAATAATAAAATAATGAAATACAATTAGTTATATCGAAACTTCAAAAAAAGAAACGTATCGATAGAATTTACAATTACCGATGGTTCGAACTTTCCTACAATTTTGCACTTTTAATTTTAATTGAGATGTAAGGCTCGTTCATCGGCTTCCGTGGCCAAACCAATAACATGATGGATTAAAAACGACTCCACCAAAGAAAGTGCGTAGTCCTTATCGATAGGCAACATATCTGGTTTTAAAACTTCGTCAATATATTCTTTAGGATTCCATAATTTACGCACTAATTTGGGATGTGTATGTTCTATTCTTTCCAATATGTTTTCGAATTTCTTGTTTGCTACGTCAATAAATTCTATACGATCTGATTCGGGCAATGGTAGCTCAAAAATTTGAACAGTAATCTTGCGTTTGTCTTGTTTCATCTTTGAGGTTTCCTTCGACAGCTTTTCTTTTTTAGTCAAACGGTAATCCCAGCCATTACTTTGATGGCTATCTACCTCGTCAAAGATTTTTTTGAAAATGTCCAATTTAAATTCGTCACCAAATAAAAACCCTTTCTCTTTTTCCTCGCCAGAGATTTCTACTGCATAATTTTTATTTTTTATTCATTTTTAGCAGAGTTGCATTAAATGCAACAACTATCGTGCTGATGCTCATTAAAACTGCTCCCATTGCTGGACTTAATAAGAAATTTGGATACAGT
>Ga0209075_1004577_pt1 | contig 11022 bp, 9 predicted proteins | sample Stecom2011_FD_187523 | JGI IMG/M metagenome (GOLD analysis project Ga0209075, IMG submission 187523) | Agricultural soil microbial communities from Utah to study Nitrogen management - Steer compost 2011 (SPAdes) (version 2) | ecosystem: Environmental > Terrestrial > Soil > Agricultural land...
ATCAGCAATAAAGGAATGGCCGTAAAAATACTGTTCTTCGCCATTGGCGTTTTCCACGCCGATACGGTTCGCTGCCACGACTGGCATCGCATTGGATACCGCATGGCCTTGCATGGCGCGTTGCCAAATTCTGGAGGTGTCTAGACCGTCGTCATAAGGCTCGCTACCAATGGCCGTTGGGTAGAATAAAATATCCGCACCTTGTAAAGCCATGCTACGTGCGCATTCCGGAAACCACTGATCCCAGCAAATGCCCACACCCATCGTACCAAAACGGGTTTTCCACACTTTAAAACCGGTATCGCCCGGACGAAAATAATACTTTTCTTGATAACCTGGGCCATCCGGAATATGACTTTTACGATAAACGCCCATAATCTCGCCGTTATCATCAACCATCGCCAAGCTATTAAAAGTGTTGGGGCCATCGCGCTCAAAAATTGATACGGGTAAAACCACGTTGAGCTTTTTGGCCACGCTTTGTAATTGTGTAACACAGGGGTGCTCGGCTACAGGGAAAGCCTCGGCAAACCACTCTTCGCGCTGATGGGTACAAAAGTACAGGTTTTGGAATAACTCAGGCGCTAAAATCACTTGGCCGCCTTGCTTTGCGGCTTGTTCGATATAGTGAATGGTTTTATCAATATTGGCCTGCATATCCCTGCTGTAACTGCACTGAATTGCCGCCACTGTTGTTAAATTAGCCATAGTGAGGTTCCTGCTGAGTAATGCAGTGGAAAGAGCCACCGCCGGTTAATATTGCATTGGATGGGCTGCCAAATACATGGTGCTCGGGGAATAATTGCGCAATGGCGGATACCGCCTCCCCTGCACTGGCGGTGCCGTAGGTGGGCACAACAATAATTTTGTTGGTAATAATAAAGTTCATATGCGATGCAGGCATCATCTCGCCTTGGGCATCGTGTACCAAACCCGGTGAAGGTGCTTGTATTACTTCTACCCCTTGGGCGCGTAAATCGGCTGCGGTTTTTTCGTATAAGGCCGCGTTGGGGTCGTCATCACCAAAAGCACTTTGGCAGAGCACGGTGTTTTTAGCCACAAAGCGCGCTAAATTATCAATATGGCCATCAGTGTGGTCTTTGTCTAAGCCATCATCTAGCCAAATCACTTTTTGGCAGTTAAAGGCTTGTTTAAAAGCGGCAAAAGCTTGTTCTTCTGTCCAGTTATTGCGGTTGCTATTTAGCACGCACTGGCGAGTGGTTAAAATTGTACCGTGGCCATCGTGCTCTATAGCGCCGCCTTCGAGGATAAAATCAAAGCGTTTAATGGGCGCTTGGCTAAGGTTTGCCATGGTATCGCCCACTTGGTCATCAAATGGGTAGACGTATTTTTCACCCCAGCCATTGGTAGCAAAGCGCAAAGCCCTACCATCGGCAGTATATATAGGGCCGGTATCACGCAACCAGATATCGCCAAATTCTGCAGGCACTATTTGCACATAGCCGGCCAAATGCGATTGTGCCGAGGCAATTGCTGCATCACCAAAAGCTAACACTTTTACCGGCTGATGGGCGGCAATGGCATTGACCATATTGGCCACTTCTTCGCGGGCTTGCTCTAATAAACCGCCTTCCCATAAGTGCGGATGCGAAGGCCAAGCTGTCCATAAGCAGGATTGTTTTTCCCACTCGGCAGGAATAAATGTGTTTTTTGTCATGAAATATCCACTCGTTAAGCAGAAGAATTAGTAGCGCTATGATACTGATATATTCGCCATATAGCAGCAACCATGGATGCGATAAGTTATTCGTTTTTTTTGCCACGAAACCCACTAAAGACACGAAAATTTTAATATTCGTTGAGGCGACCATGGACTCGATAGGCTATAAAGCTCATTGTTTGTGTTTAGAACTTAAATCGCAGCCATGGCTGCTCCTACATTTTCTGTGGATTTCGTGGCTAAATCTGTGGGAGTCGATCTTATGGACGATGCTGGCTGAAAAGCCAACCTACAGCCTATATATTGTTGGAGCTGCCTCGGCTGTGACTTTGTCTTTTGTTTGGTGATAGCTGGGCTATCACATCGCGGAAAAGCTCCGTTCCCACATTTTCGTTCCTACGTTTCGTGTTTTTAGTGGATTTCGTGGCTAAATCTGTGTCGAGATAGGTTTTAGGCTGAGCCCATGATTAAATGACAGATCAGTAATACTATTTGCTATCGACACTTGCTACCTTCACCATCAATAGCATGATAAAAAACGCCAATAAAAACAGTAACAATGGCCGTATCCTTATGAATAAACTTATCTTTAGCCTTGCTTTTCTGGGTTTGGCTTTTCCTTTTAATACAAGCCTCGCCGCGAGTGTAGAGCACAATCTGCACGTGGAAGGGCAAACCAACCAAGCCGGCCAGCAAAGCCAGCGTGTGGTGGATAAACTCTCGCGAGAAACACAAAACATGCTGCGTGAATATCAAAACCTGATGCAGCAGGGCGACTATCAAAATGCTTATAATAAAGAGCTTACACAGCGCTTGGATGAACAAGCAGAAGAGATAGCCAGCTTAAAAAAACAGCTCGCTGATGTGCAAATTACCCGCTTGCATATTATGCCGTTTTTGCGCGATAAAACCGCCGAGCTAAAACAGTTTATCGAATTGGACTTACCCTTTGAGCAAGAAGATCGCCTAGCTAGCATTAAGCGCTTAGAAGATAGGCTTAGCAGCAGCAAAGTGTCTTTAAGCGATAAATTTCGTCGTTTGATGCAAGCCTGGCAAAGCGAAAACGATTATAGCTATCAACTACAAAGCTTTCGCGACACGGTGCAATGGCAAGGCGAAGACATTAGCGTGAATTTTTTACGAGTTGGCCGTGTTGCGCTGTATTTTCAAAGTTTAGACGGCAAACTCAGCGCCTATTGGCATAGCAGTAAAAAACAATGGTTAGAAGTTGAGCCTCGCTACCATGCAGCCATACAACAAGCGCTTCGCGTGGCCGACAAACAATTGCCGCCGCAATTATTGGCTCTACCGATTAACAATAAGGAGGCCAAATAATGCGGATTGCATTGAGCTTTCTTATTTTGTTATTTAGCCCGCTACTCTTTGCTAATGCGCAGGCTGCAAGCAGCCTTGACCAATTATTGGAAAAAGCCAAGCAGCACCAAAGCGCAGAAAAAGCCCTTTACCAACAGCGTGAACAAACTTTTCTGCAAAAAAACCAAGAGCAAAAGCGTTTGCTACAAGAAGCCCGGCAGCGCTTTTTAGCTATGCAGAAAGAAAACAACCCACTGCAACAACTAAGCGATGCCAATAACGAAGAGATTAAACGGCTACGTTTACAACTGGATGAGCAGGTTGAAGATTTAGGCGATATTTATAGCATTTACACCGAATTTTCCGGTGATTTTATCGCCCGCTTACAAGATTCCATCATTAGCAGCCAACTACCCGAACGTGCAGAAAAGCTCAACGCTTTAGCCGATAACAGCGCATTAGCTACAGTAGATGATATGCGCGCTTTATTGATTTTTGTGCAAGAGGAAATGACCGAAGCCAGCAAGATTCAAGCTTACCCAGCTGAAGTCACGCAGCCCGATGGTAGCAAGCAAGAAGAAAGCGTCTATCGTATTGGTACGTTTAGCTTGATCGGCGAGCAATACCTACTACTGCATTCAGCCAAAAACCAAGAACTGCTAGCACAGAAAAACCAACCACGTTTATTTGCCCAAATCGCTGCTAACTTCCAAAAAAACACGGCTAACGACTGGCAGCAAATCATTATTGACCCTAGCCATGGCAGCCTATTAGGTTTATTGGATAAAAGCCCAAAAATCAAAGAACGCATCCAACAAGGGGCTGAAGTCGGCTATATGATTATTGCCCTGGGTGTTGTTGGTTTGCTACTGGCTTTTTATCGCTTGGTGTATTTGAGCTGGGTGTGGCTAAAAGTGCGTACGCAGCGTAAAAACATTGGCAGGCCTACCAGCAATAACCCGCTAGGTCGCGTATTAAAAGCGGCTAAAGCCTCCGCAGATAACGATGAAGAAAGCCTACAAACACATTTAAATGCAGCCGTTTTACAAGAGCTACCTGCGCTTGAGCGCGGCCAAAGCCTCATCAAATTGCTTGCTGCCATTGCGCCCTTAATGGGTTTATTAGGTACGGTGGTCGGCATGATAGCCACCTTCCAAAGTATCAGCTTATTTGGCAGTGGCGATCCACAATTAATGGCCGGCGGGATCTCGCAAGCTTTGGTCACCACCGTGCAGGGCTTGTTGGTCGCCATTCCTTTATTGTTTATTCACAATATTATTACTAGCTTTAGCCGCTCGTTAATCCAAGTGCTGGATGAGCAAAGCGCCGGTATTCTAGCCAGCCATATAGAAGCACAAAAAAGCCAAGGCGAAAGCCATGTCTAGCCTGCTTGCCACACTGCAAAGCCTTGCTGAACAAGGCGGATTTGTTATTCCGCTTTTGTTTGGCTTGTCGATTGTATTATGGGCTTTAATTATCGAGCGCTTTAGCTTTATTTATCTCTACTACCCAAAAATCGAGAGCGAATTACTAAACCGTTGGCAGCAACGAAGTGACACCCAGAGCTGGTACGCGCAAAGCATTCGCGCTATGCACTTATCTGCGACCACAGCGAGCTTGGAAAAATATCAATCAACAATAAGAAACCTGATAGCACTTTGCCCACTGTTTGGACTGTTAGGCACCGTTACCGGCATGATTGCGGTATTTGACACCATCGCACTGACTGGCAATAGCGATGCCAAAGCCATGGCTGCCGGAATTTACCGCGCTACCTTACCGACCATGGCAGGCTTATTATTAGCCCTATCGGCCATGTATTTTAGCCATAATTTACTGCGCAAAACACAAGCCCTAAGTGGTGCATTGCAGCAGCGTCTTAATAGCTTTGGAGGCCATCATGCGCCCTAACCGCCGTTACGATAATGAAGAAACAGAGCTCGATTTAACACCCATGCTGGATGTGGTGTTCATCATGCTGATTTTCTTTATTGTAACTACCTCCTTTGTCAAAGAATCCGGCATCACCATTAACCCGCCAGCGGCCGCGACTAGCGAAAAACAAGAAAGCGCGAATATCTTCGTTGCCATTAACGATAAAGGCGATGTTTGGATAGATAGACGCCAAGTGGATGTGCGCACTGTGCGCTCTATCGTTTCGCGTTTGCATGCCAGTAACCCAGAAGGCGCGGTAGTAATTCAAGCGGATAAAAATTCACGCACAGAAACCTTAATGCAGGTGATGGATCAAGTGCGCTTAGCAGGGGTCAGCAATGTCGCTGTGGCAACCGCTGAAGAGTAGTAGCCTGCGCTTAGTCATCAGCGCCCTACTCGGCTTGGTGCTGAGTGTTGTCTTGTTTCTATTAATGAATAGCTTAATCAACCCCGATAATCGGCAAATACAGCACCGCAACGCGCCATTGATGGTGGATATCAGCCAAGTAAAAGCACCGATTGAAGAGCAAAAACGCCAGCAACCCAAACCCAAAGAACCGCCGCCACCGCTAGAATCCATAAGCGCTGATGCGCCATCACCGAGTAACTTAGCCATCAGTGAGCAATTAAGCGCCAGCGATTTGCAGATCAGCGTACCGCAGTGGGAAAACAGCGATTTAGCCATAGAGCAACGCTACTGGTCGGCGCCAGTGGCAGGCGCAGGCAGTGGTGCGCAAGCCAGTTACTTAGGCGAGGCCGATACAGGGCAAAAAGAGATCGTACCTATCGCCACACGTAGGCCGAATATCCCTAAAGTTGCTTACGACAACCAAGTGAACGGTTGGGTATTACTTGCCTTTACCGTCGCCAACAATGGCAGAGTGAAAAATATTCGGGTGATGGATGCAGAGCCACGCGGCATCTTTGAGGCTAATGCACTCGCTGCGGTTAAAAGCTGGATTTACACCCCCTTTAAAGGTGAGGAAAGGCATATATCACAACGCATAGAATTTGAGTGGACAATGTACTCTTACAATATGGATTTTGAATAATGGCGGCTTTCTTCAATTACCGCTTGTTGTTCATTGTCGTGCTGCTGCTAAGCAATATCGTGCAGGCAGGGCAATACCGCAGCCGCGAATTAGCACCCCCATCGCAAGAACAAATCCAAGCTGCCGAATTAAGCATTAGTGAGATAGAAAACCAACTGCCCAGCATCGACGACAATTACAGCAAAGCCAGCACCGCCCGTTTTTTAGCGCGGCATTTTTTACAAGAACAGAATTACAAGAAAGCTGAAGACTACTATCAGCAAGCGATGATAGAAGACGGTTTATCCACTTATGCCAAGCAGGATATTTTGGCTGAACTCGCACAACTTTATCTGCACATAAAAAATTACCCTGCTGTGTTAGAAAGCCTAGAGCAAAGAACCCAACTAGGCGGCAAAGACGATAACACCTTGCTGCTAATACAGGCCCTTGCCTATTACCACACGCAAGCTTTCAAGCAAGCGATAAGCGCCGCCGATAAAGTACAAGCTTTGGAAAAGAACCCCAGCAGTGCGACATTAAAACAATTGTTATTTATCTACTTTAATAGCCAAGCTTACGCCAAAGCCGCCAGCGTGCAGCAACGCTATGTAGAAATGCACCCCGAAGCAATGGACGCTTGGCGCAACCTTGCTAGCATTTATATCAAACTCACAAACCATAGCAGAGCCGCCGATACCTTAGCCCTTGCTTGGCATAAAGGCTTAGCCTTCGAATCACGGGATATCCTACTACTGGCAGAACTTTATGCCATCAGCAACAACCCCTTCGCCGCAGGACGTTTGCTAGAACACGCCATGCAGCAAAGCAAACTAGAAACGTCCATCTCTAGCTTAGAAAAGCAATTTCGCTACTGGTTGCTCGCTCGTGAACAAGACAAAGCCATACAAAGCCTAGAGCAAATGGTGAAAATACAGCCTGACGTGGAGCGTTACCTACAGCTTGCTCAATTGCAAAGCGAAAACGAGCAATGGCTGCCCGCCAAAAGCAGCGTATTACAAGCCTGCCAGCTATCCTTAGCCGACCAATACGTGGGTAAAGCCAACCTTTTGTTGGGCATAAGCGAATGGAACTTAGACAATCCGGCAGCGGCCAGAAGCGCCTTTATCAATGCCACACTCATCGGCGGCGTGAACGAACAAGCCAATAGTTGGCTGCGTTATATACAAGCTGAGCCCAGTAGCGATAAAGAGCAACAAGCGTTTAACGGCCCCTGCACCCCTAAATGGGCTAGAACCACCAGCAGGCAACTGGCTATCGCCACCGGCAAAAGCCAAGAAAGCCAAGAAGAAAGTATCCAATACAGCATCAAAACCAGCGCGCCACAAACCTTGTTTGTAGGCTCTTACACCCTTGCGGTTAAATTATTAGAAAATCGCATACGCCCCTTGGCTATGCAATTAGGCATGGCCATCGCCAAAAACCGCGGCAGCATTAGCGGCCCTATGCACTTTATATTTAACAAACCCATACAGCCCGAAGACGAAGTGATAGAGTTCCAAATGGCTTTTCCCATCAGCCGCGCACCGGATGTTACCGGCCGCTATAAAGTAGTAGACGACCCAGGTTACAACCATGCCAGCACGATCTTTGATGACCACCCCGAACAACTAGGCAATGCGTGGAAAAAGCTCTACGAAAAAGTAATCGCCGATGGCCATGAGCTGAGCGGCAGTGGTAGGCAGATCGTTTTAGAGCCCGGCAAAGAAACGATAAAGATGGAATTACAGTTGGGAATAATCAAAGAAAAATGATGTTTTTTGCCACGGAACCCACAGAAAAACAGTTTCGTGTCTTTAGTGGGTTTCGTGGCTAAATTTGTGGGAGTCGATCTTATCGACGATGTCACCGCTAGGTGACTGTATGCAAACCCAAATCGCAGCCATGGCAGCTGCAACATGATTAGCCACTAAAAATAATTCCGTGTATTCAGTAGTTTCCGTAGCAAAAAGCCCAGTAACTAAGCATTCTCCGGAAGCAAAGACGCCGCTGCTTTATCCAATACGATAGTCAGATTAGGATGCTGCTTTAACGCCGATGCCGGTAGCGCCTCATCCATTTCGCTATGATATAAATCCGCAATAATTTGCGCTTTATGAGCACCAGTTGCAACTAAAATGATTTCTTTGGCCTCTAAGATATCTTGAATACCCATGGTAATCGCATGAGTAGGCACTTCTGCTTGATCATCAAAAAAACGGCCATTATCCAAACGCGTTTGTTCGGATAACTCCACCACATGGGTACGGCTATCAAAACAGGTTTGCGGCTCATTAAAACCGATATGGCCATTTGTGCCTACACCTAGTAGCTGTAAATCCAAGCCACCTGCCGCTTTGATTGCCTCAGAATACGCCTCGCAGGCATTTTCACAGTTGTTGGCTAGACCATCTGGCAAATGGATATTGCATTCAGGCATACTCAGATGACTAAACAAATGCTGATGCATAAAATAATTATAACTCTGCGCATGCGCAGCACTTAGTCCAATATATTCATCAAGATTAAACGAGGTCAGTTGCGACAAATCCACTGGCGCTTGCTGTAAGTATTGCAGTAATTGCTCATACACAGGTTCCATCGTACTGCCCGTAGCAAGACCTAATACAGCGGTAGGATTGGATTTAATCTTATCTAAAACACGTTGCGCGGTGTAGCGCGATACTGCTTCTACCGTGTCGAAAATCTTATACATATATTAAGGCCATTAAAATATTGTCATAAAGCGTTGAAAAGTGAATTATAACGCTGTGTAGCCCACTGTACATAGAAAAAATACGCTGGCCAATTTAATTGGCCTACACTGCGATAATTAACCTTACCGCATCAAGCTGAAGGTCTGCTTGTGAAAGACTCTCGCCAAGCGCCTCTGTAACATCATTTAAATAATCGATCTCTTCTTGACGTATAGCAGGGTTCACCTCAGCTAAAGCTTTTAAACGATGTGTTTCCGCCTGCTGAAACGCCTGCATTCTTTCACTGGCTTCAGCTATCACGATGGGCAGCTGTTGATTGGCAACCTTTTCTGCATGCGCCACTAGCTGCTCTACAGGGTCTTTGGCTTGGCTGATTAAAGCTTGCGCGGTGGCCATTGGAATACGATCCAGCATGGATGATAGTTTTTTATGGCTGATCACTGCTGATAGGTCTTGGCCCTCTAAACTCACCAATGTGCGTATCGAGCTGGCCGGTAAAAAACGGCCCACTTGTAACTGCTTGGGGGCCATGCAGGCAACATTGTAAAAGGCTTCCAGCAATAAAGTACCAGGCTTTAAAGCTTTGATCTTGATGGTAGCAATGGCGCTATTGCCGTGATTGGTATCCAGAATCATATGCATCGCACCTTGCACGATAGGATTCTCCCACGTCAAAAATGCCATATCATCGCGACTTAAAGCCATCTCACGGCTATAGGTCGCGGTAACACCATCATCAGACAAACCGGGTAAATTACCCGCATGCATATGTTCACTGGGATGCATAATAATGGCATCGTCGCTATGTGGCTCCACATACACACCTAACTGGTCAGCAAATTGCTCGACAAAGTCTTCTAGCAAAAGGCGATTCTCTGTGTCGTGAATGTGCTGAATAATTTCTTCCGCTTGCTGTGGACGGCAGGAATTCATCTCCAACAGTTGATCACGGCCTTTTTGCAGCAATTCGCGCAAATTGTCTGCATAAGCACGGCTTTCGCTGATTAGCTGCTCTACTTGCTCAGAATCTTGTTCTTCTAAACAACGCATTAGCTGATCGTTAAAGCGCTCAAACACATCGCGGCCTATGGCACAGGTCTGCTCAAAAGCATTTAAACCTTGATGGTACCAATGCAATAAGGTTTCTTGCGCAGTGTTTTCGTAATAAGGCACATGAATTTGAATAGCGTTTTGTTGGCCTATACGGTCTAGACGACCAATCCGCTGCTCCAGCAAATCCGGATTTAACGGCAAATCAAATAAAACAATATGGCGAGCGAACTGGAAGTTGCGCCCTTCACTGCCAATTTCCGAGCACACCAGTATTTGTGCTGCGTTTTCTGTATCCGCAAAATAGGCCGCCGCTTTATCGCGGTTAAGCAAACTCATACCCTCATGGAAAGCACAAGCGCGAACACCTTGACGTAGAATCAAGTACTCTTCTAAGGCGATGGCCGTTTCTGCATTAGCGCAGATGAGTAAAAACTTTTCACGCTTATGCTGCTTGAGTAAGTCGATTAACCAAGTAACGCGCGCGTCTTTTTCTAACCACTGTTGGCCATAAATATTTTCAATACGAAGCCAATCGTTAATCGGCGCATCAATGTGGTCTTCTGCATCAAAAGGCAAAGGGTAACTATGCAATACACGCTCAGGAAAACCTTTAATGGCTGCGCGGGTATTACGAAACAATACGCGACCTGTACCATGGCGATCGAGCAAGGCATTAATAGCGTACTCTTTGGCCTCATCTATTTGCTGATTGGCAATCAAATTTTCTATCTGCGTACGCTCGGTGTCGCCGATAAAGTTTTGCAAAGCCACGGGCAAATCGTCGCTGCGCATGATTTCTTTCACCAAATGATTTACCGGCTGATACTGCTCTTGCTCGGCAACAAAGGCATCAAATTCAAAATAGCGATCCGGATCCAATAAACGTAAACGCGCAAAGTGGCTCTCTAAGCCTAGCTGCTCCGGTGTTGCGGTTAGTAGCAATACGCCATGGGCAATGGCTGCTAAATATTCCACCAGTTGGTAAGCTGGGCTGACTTTTTCTTGGCTCCATTCCAAGTGATGCGCTTCATCCACCACTAACATATCCCAATCGCAGCTAAGTGCCTGGCTTTGCCTTTCCTCTTTCTCCAGCAAAAAAGACAGGGTACATAAGATTAGCTGACTGCTTTCAAACGGGTTACGCCCTTGCTCATCGGAGGCTTGTGCCATGCCTTCATCAAGCACAGAAAAAGCCAGATTAAAACGGCGCAGCATTTCTACCAACCATTGATGCAATAGGCTATCGGGAACAACAATCAAAACTCTGCTGGCCATGCCGGTGGTGAGTTGG
>Ga0209075_1004578_pt1 | contig 11019 bp, 4 predicted proteins | sample Stecom2011_FD_187523 | JGI IMG/M metagenome (GOLD analysis project Ga0209075, IMG submission 187523) | Agricultural soil microbial communities from Utah to study Nitrogen management - Steer compost 2011 (SPAdes) (version 2) | ecosystem: Environmental > Terrestrial > Soil > Agricultural land...
AACTCGTCCTGTTGCTGCCGGGACAGGGCGTGGCGGGTTGCCGGATTCTTCAGGATGGTTCGCAGCCGGTGTTTCATGTTGTCCAGCTCGGTGGACCGGCTGAGCTGCTCGTTGAAGTTGTGAAAAACCTTGCCTTCGGCGGTTTCCAGCAGCGTGTCGTGGCCGTCCAGCAGGCGGTCGACGATTTCACCCCGGTGATGCTGTTCGCTGACAATGGACTGGCGCAACTGCCGGTCCGCCTCCCGGTAGGAGTCTTCCACCCGGCGGAAGTCAGCCCGCAGGCTGGTGGCGAGGTTGTAGACTTCGCGGATGCCTTCTGCCGCTTCAGCGCCTTGCAGCACCTTGAAGCGACCGGCCTCCACCTCAGCCAGTTCGTGCTCCAGGTCTTTGATCTTGCGCCGTATATGGTCGGCACGGCTTTGGGCATTCGGATTCAGTCGGGTTTCCAGGTTTTCAATTTCCCGCTGCACCGTAGCGAGTCGCGAGGCGGTGGACGTCATGATTTTTTCGTCCAGGCCCTCCACGAACACCAGGGCTTTTTGCAGGGCATCGGTGGCCATCAGCCGCCCGTCGCGCTCGACGATTAGACCCTTGCGAATCCAGGAACGCAGTTCTTTCCTGGCATCGGCGGCCGGATCGTCGGTGGACAGTTCCAGGTCATCGCTGTTGGCGTGCTCGCGCAGGATGTCCGTCAGCATTTGCTGGGCATCCTCGAACAGGATTTCTTCCCGGTTCTGATCCAGCAGTGTTTGAAGGCAGCTGAGCACCAGAGGCCCGCGGGTCGCCGAGAGCAGCTTCCAGGCAGGGTGCTGGTGTCGGGCTACTAAATAGGAGCGGGTTCTCAGGTGGGTTTGTTCGTCCATGGGCAATGTGCCTTTATCCGGATAACGGGTGGGAGCGAGCAGGGCCTGATAATGGCATTTATATGTCGGCCATAATAGTATCGGTCTGATGGGCGTAGTAACAACTAAATAACCACCAGACCACTACAGGGGCGGTTGCAACCAAGGTTCGGTTTCAATACCTCGCCAATTTACGCGGTTCCGGCCAGATTCTTTAGCTTCGTAGAGCGCTTCATCTGACCGTTTTAGCGCGCTATCCAGCGTGTCTTGCCGATGTATCTGAGCGACACCAAAACTTGCGGTCAGTCTGCCGACAACCGGGAACGAATGGGCCTCGACGCGCATGCGTATTGCCTCAGCGAGCCGGCAAGCTTGTTCTAATTCGCTATGCGGCAGCAGGATGACAAACTCCTCTCCGCCCCAGCGTGCCAGCATATCAATTTGACGTAGCTCCGCGCGTACGCATTTACAGACCTCAACGAGCACAGTGTCGCCAGCTTCGTGTCCAAAAGTGTCGTTGACCATTTTGAAGCGATCCAGATCCATCGTTATGACAGAGCAAGGTGCCCCATAACGATGTAAACGTTCTATCTCCCGTTTTGCTGCGTTTTCAAGCGATCGCCTGTTATGGGCCCCGGTCAACGGGTCTGTGGTAGCAAGCCGGTGCAGTTCATTATTAGCTTGAGATAGAGCTTGCGCAGTTGCTTCCGCCTGATCTTTTGCGTGGCGAAAATCCTCCAAGGCCCGCTCCGTAAGAATCATTTGAAATGCAAGCTGTTCCGCCCTTGTGTTTTCAGAATAGGCAAATGCATCAATCAGAAACTTGCTGGTTATAAGGAATATTGCCATCTGAGCTGTCAAAAAAAATGTTGATGCTCCAAATCCGCTATTTCTTTCGAATAGAACCGGACCAAGTTCCAGTTGATCGGATGCAAACCAGGGAAGGTGCCGAATTAAGATCAGCAAGAACTGAGTGATCAGGGCCCAGTTTAGCCGGTGAACAGGGACTGGCGCCGTTTGGCGCCTGAGCAGCCACACTTCGGTAAGAGCCCAGATTGTAAGGGTTGCTTGCAGGACTGGGAAAAGAAAGTGCTGGGAGCGGTACAGGTTATGAAGTGCAAGTACTTCGAACGTATAGTTGCTGAGAAAAATCAGCGTTACAAGGACGCCAATAGCCTGAAGTGACTTAACCGAGCCGGTTTGCTTCTGTAGCCTACTCGCCATCCTTTGCCTCCCGCTCAAGGCCAAGGACATTGCCGACTGTCTCCTGCCAAGCGTTATAACAGCCCGGGTGTACCGCATCGCATCGGGCACCCCATTCCGTCAGGGCTTGGTTCTCCATGATTGAACGCAATAATCTTACGTCGGCGGGTGATGGTTGCACGAGAGTCATGTCATAGAGTCTGTTAACTCGACATGAGTTTCCGGTGTTGCAGCTGGCGGCGTCCTCATGGAGATCGATGCTGAATTGCCATAGCTGTTCTATGTAATTGTTGAAAGTATCTTGCAATGCCGCTTGTTCAGTACTGGACAATGAGTTCCATTTTTCCAGGGACATGACGTAGCCGTTAAGGCCAAAGTGAACAGCCAAAGGAAAGTAATAGTTTGTATGCTCCGGCCAGCCATTAAAATTTGCCGACGGTGCACCGGTCACCGCGCAGTCAATAAGATCAATAGCTAATGCGTTGTAGCTGTCTTCAAAACGCATAACAACTGGGGTACCACCTAACTCTGAAACAAAGGTAGACAGCGTTGCACTTCCGATCCGAACCTTGCGTCCTTTCAGATCCCTCAGACTTTGGATAGGGTCGCGACAATAGATTTCCTGTGGCCCTAGTGACCATACCCCCAGCAGCTTGGAGTCAAATTGAGACTGGAGGTATTGATCAACCGTGTCGGAATAGGCCGCTACAACCTCCTGGGCTGTAATAAAATCAGAATTGACTCCTACGAGGTCTATGCCCTGTAAGCTCGGTTCGAGGTCACTGTTTTGCAGAAAGCGAAGCGAAACAAGATCAAAGTAGCCTCTCTGAAGTATCGGAAGCTGGTGATCGTCCATTAGTCCGATACTGTCCACTGGAGTGTAGGTGACGTGTAGCGATAGTCCGCTTTGTTCCCCAAGGTTTTTAAAAAAAGGTTCCTCTTGCTGAGATTGTATTAGCCCTGTTGAGGTTGGGTGGCCGACGACGGTCAGTGATAGTTGGGAAAACTGCTTCCACGCTATAGCGAAAGAAACCCCAAGCAATAGCAAAAGAATAATTCGTGTCATCTAGTTTTTATTTTCGGCTGCAGTTGCGAGTTCGTCGAAATAGCTGGTTATTGAGTAGAAATCGCCCCTTACAGCCATCGACGCGATCCGGTTAGCTAAATCTTGGTGTTGGGGGTGGTTAGTCTTGAATCGGTTGCACCAGTCTACAATATCGCTAACCGCTCCAAGTTCAATCCATTGCTCGAGCTGAGATATGGAATCTGCGGAAGAAGCTGTGCTCACATTGTTTAATAGTTCGTCTGTCGTTTCCGAACGTAAAAGGGGGATTTTGCAAATCCGAGCAATTTCGCGACGTAGCAGGCCGAGATCTACGGGCTTGTTCAGGTGTGCGGAATAGCGGTGCTCTGCGGGGATGTCGGTTTTTTGTTCCAGGTCCCAGGTGGCGGAGAGCAGAATTACCGGTGTGTGCGGATTGGATTGTCTGGCCGCTTCCAGAACGGAATTGCCGGATGCGCCTGGCAAACGATAGTCTGTGATGATGAGATCCGGCCTCAGAGCCTTGTTGTTGATGTTTTGCTTGGCGCTCTCTGCCGATTCAAAAATAACGACATGAAAGTTCAGGCCTTCTAGTTCGGATTTCAGCAGCTTGCTGATGGCGGGAGCATCTTCCACAACCCATGCTGTTTTTCCTCCTGCATCGAGTTCGGGAAGCATGTGCCATGGAATGTCTACAAACGCAGAGTCCTCAGCTTCCTGACCTTTTTCAACGGGAAGCGTTACAGAAATTCGCGTGCCTTTGCCTGGCTCGCTTTGTAGGTCGATGATTCCGGACATCTTGCTGACCAATTCTTTGACAATAGATAGGCCAAGGCCTGCCCCCTCTGTTCTATCGGATACGCGGAAGAAAGGATCAAACAGTCTTTCTAGTTTGTCACGTTCGATACCGCAACCAGTGTCTTCAACTTCGAAGATCAAATGAAGTCTATTGGATTCGGGTAGCAGTGCTTCCGTGCATATATGAAGTGTGACAGTGCCTTCTTCGGTGTATTTGGCTGCGTTATCAATCAGATTAAGAAGTATCTCTCGAAGAAATGTTTCGTCGCTTTTGATAAGAGGGTACAGCTCACCCTTAATATCCAGGTTAAACTTGTTTCCGTATTTGTTAACAACGAGCTTGGCTTCATGGTTGAGGTTCTCGATGAAAGAGCTGAGGTAAATCATGCGAGGCTGGAACTCAACAGTCGTCACCTCTCGGGCATAATCGATCAGTCGGGTTACCATGTTGAGCATGTGGCTGGCGCTGTTGAAGATTATTCGACTTTTCTGGCCAATATCGCCACCGGAGGCCTGAAGTAGTTGGGCATATCCCAAAATGGAGGTGAGAGGAGATTTGAGATCGTGCGTGACCCGGCTGAGGAATTCTGTTTTGGACGCGTTGGCTTGGCGGGCCGATTCGACCGCGGTATTTAGTTCACGGGTTCGTTCTTCAACCGCGATCTCCAGCTTCCTTCGTTCTTCCTGTTCGCGCGTGTGAAGCTGACGCTCCAGCGATTGCTCGTAGTCCCGTTTTTGCTGGCTATACACGAGCAGAAGTGCCAAAACTACCAGAGCCTCTACAATGATCCGCGTGTTTCCGAACTCTCCCGTATAGTTAATGTTCAGAACATACACAAGTACGAAGGTGGTTGACGTAAGCCATCCAACGCCGAGAACGCTGACGATGGTTTTTTGCCATTTGCGCTTGTCCTTCAGGGCTGAAGGCACCATGGATAGCCAGATTATCGCTGCGAGCAGATGAAAGACTGCTGCTATTTCACGAAGTGTATTGTTGTCCAGAATAAATGTCAGGCCTGTGTAGAGCAATGAGAACGCAGCAGTTACAGGCAGCAACCATTGCCAGATCTTGTGTTTATTGAGGTTCAGCACAAAAACCGAAACGACTAGGAAAAAGCTCTTAGCGACGATCGAGCTGGCAAACCGGAGGTGGCTAGCGTAGTCCGTAGCGCCCTGAAAGAGCAGATAGGTTATGTAGCCTTCTTTTTCCGATTCAAAAATAAAAAGAGCCAGCATCCAGAGGCTGACAAGAAAGTAACGCAGGTTGAGCTGTAGCAGCAGAACGGCTACCAGCGTGAGGATCACAGCCAGAAGTAGGGAGTGGATCTGATGCCGACTAGTCTCGTCTTCCGTAAACTGAATTGGGTCCCAGTTGGTGATTTCCAGATAGGGCATGCTGTCGCTGTGAACATGAATGATGAGTTCAACAACTTCACCGGGATTCAGCGTTACCGGAATAAGCGCCCGAACATTTTTCACGCTTCGCTCGTCAACCGGAATGTTCATGCCGGTATTGATTTCCCTTGATACAGCTGCCGTTCCCTCCAGTAACCAGGCATCAGCCTCACTGAGCCTCCAGGGGGATAGTTCAAGCCAGCGTTGTATTGGAGCGCTGCTGGAATTCGTAAGCCGGGCTTTGAGCCAGAGAGTTGAATAAGAGCGCGGCGACTGGAGTATTTCCGGAGAGTTCGCCACTGGGCTCCATCGAGTGCTTGTCAGTGCATCGTGTAACTCATGAATATCGTCGTGAGCGGACTGAAAGCCACTCATATACAGAGCGAGATTTTCCTCAGGCTGAGGATTCGCCAGATCAAGCGGAGAGCTGTTTTCCGAAAAAGCCGGCTGTGTAACCAGAGCGGAAAGTATAGCCAATAGAGCTAGTACTGTTTTTCTCCATGATATCATTATGTTAGTGCTCGGGCTTGGCGCTTTTGGATCTGAAACGGGATGGCGTAGTTCCGAAACGCTCTCTGAATGCAGTGGAAAAGTTAGCGCTGTTACTGAACCCCACCCTGCATGCTACCTCACTGACTGGCAAACCGGTCTCTCGCAATAGCTGGCTAGCTTCTTTCATCCGAAGTTCGCGAAGATACTCAAAAACGGTTACCCCGGAGCAAAATCTGAATGCTTCATTCAGTCTTTTTGTGTTGGTTCCAACGAGGGCGGCCAGTTCACTAATGGTCGGTGTATCTGCAAGCGAATTGAGTAGGTGAACTCGCGCACCGTGAAAAAGTATTTCGTTCAGATAGTTCGTCGATGTGGTCTCGGTTTGCTCTTTTGGCTCAGTGGGCAGTTCCAAAGACGGTTTTGAATGGTTGCGCAGATGAACTGCAAGCCTGAGGCGAACTTCGTCAAAATTGAAGGGCTTCCCTAGATAGTCTACTGCTCCAGCCAGTAGCCCTTGTATTCTCCTCTCGGTCTCAGAGAACGCCGACAGGAAAATAATTGGCACGCCGGCTGTTTGTGGATCTTCAGTAAGTACTTTGCAAGCGACAATTCCATTACATCGTGGCAGTTCATAATCCATCAGGATAAGGTCTGGCACCAGCAGGCGGGCCTTATGAATGCCATCGATTCCATCCTGAGCAAGATACACCCTGCAGCCTTGTTGTTGCAGGAAGGTATAAATGAGCATCCTCTCAGCTTCGTTGTCTTCAACTACCAGAATTCGCTTGCCGTTAATCATTAGTCATTCATTCCGTGAGTACGTACTGAAAACCGTCGCGTCGCTATTATCATGCTCATAATCAAGAAAAACACTTCTCCGTTGCGTGCCGCTCTGAAAATTCCCGCCAGCAAACCTTAGTTCCGTTGAGCAAAGGAAGCTTCCCGGAAGCAAAACATGCCTTTGAAATACAGGCTCGATGGCGTGTTTTGGGGCATTTAATTCTTCCGAAGCTCACAGCATTTTGCCGGTCAGCAAAAGTTGGTGCCTTACAAGGTGAGATCATGCAACTAATGGAAAAAGCTAACTCTGAGGAAGGTGCTGTGACCAAGGTTGCTGGATATATCGTCGAAATTGAAGGATCAGTTGTGCATTCGGATAATCTGGAACGGGAGCTCGTTGTCGGCGATGTGTTGGAACAGGGCGCCGAACTGCTTGTGCCAGAGGGTGCGTGGCTGGTTGTCAAGCTTGAGAGTGGCCGTGTTGTAAGGATTGAAGGGCAGCCTGACGGAGATCGCAGCAGGATTCTGTCGGAAAAATTCCTCGATGACGCAGTTGCTGACACAAGGACGGAAACTGCTCCGGACGATACTGCTGTTGAAGCAACACGCTATGAGCCATCTCGTTACGGAAAGTACGTTCAGCACACCTCAGGTGGCTTCGATTATGTTCGTGTTGAGTCGGGAGATGGTGAGCGCCAGCTGTTTTCTGTCGCTCCTGGAGAGAGTGCGTCCGGGGGCTCAGGCGACTCTGTGCGTGAAAATGCCCCTCCCACAACTCCTGGTATCCCCGACCGTGTAACTACGGAGTTCGTCGAGACCCAGCCGAAAATTCAGCTTGCCATTGAGCCTCTCAGGAGCCTGGATGGACAGAGTGGCATAGATGTGGACCTGCGCCCTTATTTTACCGTACCGGATGGCTACGGAGCAGTTACGTATTCTGCCCAGGGCTTGCCGCCAGGAGTGCAGGTTGATCCGGTCACAGGGCGCATTACAGGCACTCTGGATGGCTCAGCCAGTCAGGGCGGCGGAAACGGCGTTTACAACGTTGTTGTTAAGGTCACGACCGAGTTTGGAGAAAATGTCAGCCAGTCTTTTGAGTGGACGGTCGTCAACGTCCCGCCGGTTGCAGAAAATGACCAGGCTGTTGCTGACGCAGGAGGTAATCTTGAAATCGGCGTCTCTGAAGGGGTCATCGGGAATGATTTCGCAGCGGATGGTGACAACCTGCGAGTAGTTGGGGTGGAAACTGCGCCCCAAGCACTTGCACAGGCATTTTCGCTTGCAGCAATGGCGTCACCTCAGCCAGCTCCTGCCAGTGCAAACTCAGGTGTAGGTGTGCCCATTGCAGGCAGTGGTGGCGGTCTGTTTGTGGTGAATGCAGACGGCAGCTACACCTTTTACCCGAACTCCGAATTTGATTATCTGGCTCAAGGCGAATCTGCCACGACGTCTGTGGTCTATACGCTTAGCGACGGCGAGGGCGGTGAGGATACCGCCACACTGACCATTACCGTCAATGGTGGCAACCAGGCACCGGCAGCGGTTGGTGCGATCCCTGATCAAGCCGATGTGGATGCAGAAGCCATCACCGACCTGGATGTGAGTGGTTATTTTACCGATATTGATAGCTCGGATACCCTCACATTCAGTGCATCTGGTCTCCCCGGTGGCCTGACAATCAACGCGAATACCGGGGTAATCAGTGGCACTCCGGATCGATCAGCAAGTCAGGGCGGTAACAACGGTATCTATGAGGTGACCGTGACCGCGGCTGACGGTAATGGTGGCGTAGTAGAGCAGACGTTTACCTGGACGGTAACGAACCCGGGGCCCATTGCAGAAAACGATCTGGTCTCCACTGGGGAAAATGCCATACTCGACGTCTCAAAGGACGGTGTCTTGGTTAACGACCTGGACCCAGACGCTGACCCTCTGACGGTTATTGAAGTAAATGGAAGCGCGGCCAATATCGGGGTTCCGATTGTTGGGAATGATGGCGGCATTTTTACCCTTTACGAAGACGGAAGTTACCGTTTTGATCCAAATGGCGAGTTTGAATATCTCGCAGTGGGCGAGCAGGTCATTACGCGGATCAGCTATACCATTTCAGATGGAGAGGGCGGTACTGATTCCGCCATTCTCGAAGTCGCTGTAACCGGTTCTAATGATCGGCCGGAGCCGCTCGGTACCATTCCCGATCAGAGTGATGTTGATGCTGAAAGCATCAATGACCTTAATATCAGTGGTTTCTTCAAGGATCCGGATACGGCGGATGTGCTTACGTACAGTGCATCGGGCCTGCCGGTGGGCTTAACCATCGATTCAGCCACAGGGGTGATTTCAGGAACGCCGGATGCCTCAGCCAGCCAGGGGGGGACTAACGGTGTTTATGCAGTGACCATCTTTGCTGAAGACCCGCATGGCGAAATTACGACTCAAACCTTCGAGTGGACCGTAACCAATCCCGCTCCCCTGGCGGAAAATGACTCTGGCCATACCGATGAAAATACCCTCCTTACGGTTCCAAATGATGGCATTTTGGCTAACGACCTTGATCCGGATGGAGACCGGTTGGAGGTGGTTGAGGTCAACGGAAGTGCTTCGGCTGTTGGGGAGCGCGTAACAGGTAATGATGGTGGTTTGTTCACCCTCAATCAGGATGGCAGCTACTCATTTGATCCGAATGGTGATTTTGAGTGGCTTGCAGCAGGAGAGAGTATCGTTACGTCCGTCACTTATACCGTTAGTGATGGTCAGGGGGGTACGGATACCGCGACGCTGGAAGTAAAGGTAACCGGGGTAAACGATGCTCCGGAAAGCGCCGGTGCTATTCCGGATCAGAGTGACATTGATGCGGTCACTATCAGTGGTCTCGATGTCAGCGACTACTTCTCCGACGCAGATGCCAGCGATGAATTAAGTTACAGCGCGACTGGGTTGCCTGCTGGACTGACCATTGACCCGGCCACGGGTATGATTATGGGCACCCCGGATCGCTCCGCAAGCCAAGGCGGTAACAACGGAATTTATGAGGTGACCGTGACCGCCACGGATTTGCTTGGAACGAGCACCTCCCAGACCTTTATATGGACAGTTACTAACCCTGCACCGACAGCCTTTGACGACAGCCAAAGCACAAGCGAAGACAGCGTGTTCAGCGTTGCTGGCAATGGAGTGTTGAGCAATGACACAGACCCGGACGGAGATCCGCTTCAAGTCATAGAAGTGAATGGGGATGCGGGTAATCTGGGCACCCGTATTGCTGGTGATAATGGTGGTCTGTTCACCCTAAATGAAGATGGCAGTTATACCTTTGATCCGAACGGAGAGTTTGACGGGTTGGTTGTAGGCGAGTCCCAGACGACGTCAGTAACATACATGATATCTGACGGCGAGGGTGGCACAGATACAGCAACTCTAACGGTCACCGTGACCGGTATGAACGATGGTGTGGCCGTTGACGTGCCAACGGAGGATAGTGCGACGGCTCCGGATGGCTCGATTACCGACCATGTCGTATTTGAAAGTGGTTTGCCTGATGGCTCTTCGCCAAGCACGAACGACACATTGGTTGAGTCGGCTTTTACGCTTGTGGCCCTGGATGGCCTTGCAGATCGTGGCGCGTTAACCCTGTCGTATATAGATGAAAGCGGTGACCCCGCGATGCGTGAGCTGAGCCGGTCTGAAGTGGAAGGGCTGGCGGCCAGCCCGCAAAGCTTCACCACTCAATACGGCAACCTAGTACTGAACGGTTACAGCCAGGCTGGTGATGGCACAGTCACCATTAACTACCAGTACAGTCTGGAGAATGCTCCGGGCGTCAACGCAAACGATACAACTGACAGTATAGGGCTGACCGTTACCGACCGTGATGGAAGTCGTGATAACAGCCAGTCAATTGACATAAAAATTATCGACGACGCGCCCGTAGCAAGAGACGACGCCGCAGTTATTACCGAAGATGCGCCGTCGGGTGTTGTCGGTAACGTGATTGGTGGGCTGGGTGCTGGCGCAGGTGATGTCGCCGATACCGAGGGTGCCGATGGCGCCACGGTAATCGCGATCACCAGCAACAATTTGGCCGGTAACACCGCGACAGAGACTGCAGGCACTCTGGTGATCGATGGTGAGTACGGCACGCTGACCATCAATCCGGACGGCAGCTACAACTACAAGTTGGACAACAGCAACTCGGCTGTGAACGCCCTAAAAGATGGGGACACGCTGAAAGAAGTCTTCAGCTACACAATCACTGACAACGATGGTGACCAGTCCACCGCCACGCTGAGTATCACCATTAACGGTACCACCGACGGCACACCAACGATTGTGCCGGTGGACGAGAACGGTACCACGGTGAGCGGTGATATCACCGTCAATGAAAGCGGTCTGAGCACCGGCAGTGACGCCTCGAGTAATGGCGAATCGGCCAATGGCACGATTAGCATCACAGCCGCAGACGGCCTG
>Ga0209075_1004580_pt1 | contig 11015 bp, 8 predicted proteins | sample Stecom2011_FD_187523 | JGI IMG/M metagenome (GOLD analysis project Ga0209075, IMG submission 187523) | Agricultural soil microbial communities from Utah to study Nitrogen management - Steer compost 2011 (SPAdes) (version 2) | ecosystem: Environmental > Terrestrial > Soil > Agricultural land...
TGGAAGGCCTGCGGGAAGTGTGCGACCAGTATGGCAGCGTGCTGATTTTTGATGAGGTGATGACCGGCTTCCGGGTCGCCCTGGGTGGCGCCCAGGCCCACTACAACATCAAGCCGGACCTGACCACGCTGGGCAAGGTGATCGGTGCGGGCCTGCCGGTGGGTGCCTTTGGCGGACGTCGGGAGATCATGGAGCATATTGCGCCGTTGGGGCCGGTATATCAGGCCGGCACTCTGTCGGGCAATCCCCTGGCCATGCAGGCGGGTCTCACCATGCTGGAAGAAGTCTCCGCACCCGGCTTCCATGAGCGCCTCAGCCAAACCGCTCAGGCGCTGACCACAGGTTTGGTGGAGCGGGCCAAGGCCGCCAATATTCCCCTGACCTGCAACCAGGTGGGCGGCATGTTCGGCTTCTTCTTCACGGATGCGCCCCAGGTGACCCATTATGCCCAGGCCACCGCCTGCGATCTGGAACGCTTCAAAAAGTTCTACCACGGCATGCTGGAAGAAGGCATTTATCTGGCGCCGTCAGCCTTTGAAGCTGGCTTCGTTTCCTCCGCCCATGGCGAGGAAGAAGTGCGCCTCACCCTGGAGGCAGCCGAGCGGGTCTTCAAACGCCTGTAAATTCCGCCAGCGGTGTCGGGCCTGGCCCGACACCGATTCCTCAGCCCTGGCTTGCCGCCAAACGACGGGCTTCCGCCGCTCCGGTACGATCACCCCGCGCTTCCCGAATATCGGCAATCACCTGCCAGGCCTGGCGCCGAAACCGCTCATCACTCCCTGACAGGGAAATCGCCTTCTGGCCAAACTGCTCGGCCTGGGCATAGGCCCCATCGGCCGCTTTCACCAACGCCAACTCCAAATAGACGTCCGCCGCTTGCGGCGACATCCGCTGGGCCCGCTCCAGCAAACTGGTGGCCTGACTATAATCGCCGGCGCGACGCGCCGCCTGGGCTTTTTGAATCAATGCCTGAGCGGCTGCGGTGGGTTGCACCCGCTCGGTCCGCACCCCTCGCGCGATGGTACGGGAAGACTCCGTGCTCGGCGCTGGGGTTGTCCGCGGCGCGGGTGAGGGTGACAACACCTCGGGGGCGGATTCAGGCGTTGTCGGCACCTGGGGCCTGGACGCACTTACCGGAGGTGGCGGTGCGTAAGGCCCGGTGGTACAAGCCGCCAGCAAACAGGTTGCCGAGACCACCAGCCACCAACGGGAAGCCGATGTCACGGCCCAATTCATTCGCATCATTAAAACAACCCTCTAAACCAGTTCTGCAGGCGCCCACGCTGACAGTGGGGCGCCATTTCCCGGGGCTCGGTGCCCCGGATAAAGGGCATATAGCGACTGCCCTCACAATCATCATCACTTTTCAGACCCGTGACCGGGTCCACCCAGACATAGTCCACCGTCTCCGGCTTGGTGCTGGTAAAGCCATATTCCGGCAGACTGCCAATCAAATCCGCCCAAACCGTCAAAGCCCCTGTCGAGCCCGTCAGGTGAGTCGGACCATTGTCGTCCCGCCCCAGCCAGACCACCGCCAGGTGATTGCCGGTAAAACCGGCGAACCAGCTATCCCGCAGTTCATCAGTGGTGCCTGTTTTGCCCGCCACCGCCAGGCTCTGGGGGATGCGCCGGTACACGCCCCGTCCGGTGCCCTCGCGCATAATTTCCTGCATGTTGTATTGCAGCAGATGCACTGCATTATGGGGCACCACCTGTTCCGTCTCGTAGGCATAGCGAGACAGGACTTCGCCGTCGGCGGTGGTCACCGCGCGGATCCCCCGCATCGGCGTGTTAAATCCGGAACTGGCAATGGTCTGGTAGACCTTGGTCACCTCAAACGGGCTTAAGTTAACGGACCCCAAGAGCATGGCGGGATACAGCGGAATCCGCCGTTCCACCCCCAAGCGGCGCAGTGTCTCGGCCACGTCCGACAGGCCCAGGTCTAATCCCAGCCGCACGGTCGACAGGTTGAGGGAACGGGTGAGGGCCTCATGCAGGCGCACCTCGCCATACTCCTGGCGGTCATAGTTGCGGGGCTGCCACTCCTGGCCATTGTCGAGACGGATCAAAAAGCCCTTGTCCTGCAACGGCGTCAGCAAATTGTAACGCTCTGGCTGCATCAACGCGGTGAGATAGATCGCCGGCTTGACCAGGGAACCGATGGGGCGAACCGCCCGCATGGCCCGGTTAAATCCGGCAAAACGTGCCTCTTTACCCCCAACCAGCGCCAGCACTTCACCGCTTTCGGTGCCGGTGACCACCACCGCCCCCTGCAACTCGCTACCCTGGGCGGCACCACGCTGCAAGCGGGTAATGCCTTCTTGCAGGCTTTGCTCGGCTTGCTCCTGCACAATGGGGTCGAGGGTGGTGTAAATTTGCAGCCCTTCCGACTGCAGGTCTTCCTCCTGATAGTCTTTCACCAACTGCTCCCGCACCAGATCCATAAATGCCGGATAACGGGAGTCGGAATAACTGGGCCGGTTGATCACCCCGAGCGGGCGCCCTTTCAGGCGAATCGCTTCTTGCTCGCTGATCAGTCCTTCTGCGGCCATCATGCCCAGGATCAGGTTGCGCCGGTCTTTGACCCGCTCCGGGTAACGTCGTGGATTGAAATAAGACGCCCCCTTCACAATTCCCACCAGCATGGCCAGCTTATCGGTACTCAACTCGTTCAGGGGCTGGCCAAAATAGAAGTGACTGGCCAGGCCAAAGCCATGAATGGCCCGGTCACCGACTTGCCCTAAAAAGACCTCGTTCAGATAGGCCTCAAGAATTTCCTCTTTGCTGTAATGGGCATCCAGCAGCAGCGCCATAAAGGCCTCATTGGCCTTACGGACCAAGGAACGCTCATTGCTCAGATAAAAATTCTTCACCAGCTGCTGGGTCAGGGTGCTGCCCCCTTGCACCACCCGGCCAGCCCGCAGGTTGGCCCACATGGCCCGGGCAATGGAGATGGGAGCAATGCCGTGGTGTTCATAGAAGTTACGATCCTCCACCAGCATCAGCACCTTGGGCAGCAGCTCCGGAACCTCCTCCAGCTTCACCAGCACCCGATCTTCTTTATGGGCCGGGTAGATGCCGCCGATCACCAACGGGTCCAGGCGCACGGAATAGGCACCACCGCCACTGCGGGCACCAAAATTGAGGACGACACCGTCATCAATCCGAAAACTCACCGCCTGTGATGACTCCTGGCCATCGGGGAAGCGAAAGCCACGGCTGTGCAGGTCCACCCGGGAGCCCTGCACGGCATAGGTGCCCGGCCCTTCCAGCCGGGATACCTTGCGATACCCGAGCAATGCCAGCTCCGACTGCAGCCCTTGCAACGTCAGGGCCTGCCCATCGTAAATTTCCAGCGGACGGGCATAGACCTTGGCCGGTACCGCCCAGCGTTTACCTTCAAATTTGGAGCGCACCGTCGCATCCAGATACACCAGCCAACTGGCAAGCACCAATAACCCAACCAGTGCCACCCGCCAGAGAAAAGACCACCAACGAAAGCCGCCAGAGCGGGCCTGACGGGAGCGGGAAGATGCCGCGGACTTGCGACGGTGAGACTGACCAGAACGGCGACTGCTGCCGCGAGAGGAATCGGATTTGGACATGAGAGCTAGGTAAAACCTGCAAAAAACAATGAATGAATACGGGCATGCAAATGCACCGTCCCGCCTATCTTACCTCATGCTGAAGCGTTAACATTAATACCCTTGGCGGACCTCGCCCCCTCATCTAGAAACAAGGAATACAGCGTGAGCAGCGAACTTCTTCGGGCGCTTCAGGATGGCGCACTATACAATCACCCGGTTCAGGGATTCCAGCTCGTAGAGACCCATATTTCCTGGGTTCTGCTGACCGGTCCCTACGCCTATAAGATCAAGAAGCCCATGGATTTCGGCTTCCTCAACTTTACCAGCCTGGAAAGCCGCCGCCAGTTCTGCCACAAAGAACTGGAGCTCAACCGCCGACTGGCCCCGGAGCTTTATCTGGAGGTGCTACCCATTACCGGCACCCCGGAGCAGCCTCAATTGGGCGGCGAAGGCACTGCGTTTGAGTACGCCATCAAAATGCGTCAGTTTGACCAGGAGCAGCTGTTTGACCGGCTCCAGCTCCGCCAGGAACTGACCTCAGCGCAGATCGACGAACTGACCGATCAGATTGCCCAGTTCCACCGCACCATTGCCCAGGCCGACCCCGCCAGCGAGTTCGGCCAGCCGGAGCAGGTGTTCTTTCCGGTACAGCAGAACTTCGACCAGATTCGCCCGCTGCTGGGTGATGACAAAGCGGCCCTCATCCAACTGGAGCAGCTCCAGGCCTGGGCGCAGGACAGTTATCAGCGCCTGATCCCGACCTTCGCCCGGCGCAAGGCCGAGGGCTTCATCCGCGAGTGTCACGGCGATATCCACCTGGGCAACATTACGCTGGTGGACGGCAAGGCAACCCTGTTCGACTGCATCGAGTTCAATGAATCCTTCCGCTGGACCGATGTGATGGCCGACCTCGCCTTTCTGATCATGGACCTGGAAGACCGGGGCCTGAAACGCTTCGCCAACCGGGTGCTGAACCGCTACCTGGAGCACACCGGCGATTATGGCGGGCTGGAAGTGCTGAACTTCTACAAGGCCTATCGGGCCATGGTGCGGGCCAAGGTCGCCCTGTTCACCAAGGGCTCCCCCGGCGCCAGTGCCGAATTCATCGCGGAGCAGGATCGCAAATACCGCAATTATGCCGATCTGGCCGAGTCCTACACCTTTGTACCCAGCCGCTGCCTGGTTATTACCCACGGCGTGTCCGGCTCCGGTAAATCCACCCTGAGCAATCAGCTGGTGGACCGACTGGGTTTTGTCCGTTTGCGTTCCGACATCGAGCGCAAGCGGCTGCATGGCCTGGCCGGCCTGGAGCAAAGTGGCTCCGAGTTAAACGGCGGGATCTATGGCGAGGACAGCACCCAGGCCACCTACCAGCGGCTGGCCGACCTGGCCGAACAGCTGCTGCGGGCCGGTTATGCGGTCATTGCGGATGCCACCTTCCTGCAAGCCTCACAGCGCGCACTCCTGGAGGCGGTGGCGGAAGCCCAGGGCGTGCCCTATCTGATCCTGTCCTGCGAGGCGGATCTCAGCACCATTCGGGACTGGATCAGCGCCCGTCAGGCGGCCCGCAACGACGCCTCGGAAGCCGGCCTGGAGGTCCTCGATCAGCAACTGGCCCAGCAGCAACCCCTCACCCCGGACGAGGCCAGCCATCAGGTGATCGTACACACCGACCGCCCGGATGAGCTGGAGCCATTGCTGGACACCCTGAGCCGACGCCTGAGCATGTCGGTGGCGGCTCGCTAGGAGAGGGGTATGTCGCAAGCAGTATGCCTGGGTTCGCTGGAGGCCATCGAGGAGCCCGGCAGCAAAGGCTATCAAGTGGGAGAGCACCAGTTGTTTGCCGTGCGTAGCGGCGGCGGGGTTTATCTGTACCGCAACCGCTGCCCTCACTTGGGGATTGAGCTGGAGTGGCAGCCCGACCGGTTTCTGGATTATCAGAACCAGTTCGTCCAGTGCTCCACCCATGGCGCCCTGTTCCTGATTGAGAGCGGGGAGTGTGTCAGCGGCCCCTGCCAGGGCCAGTTTCTCGAACCCATCCCCCATGAGGTTCGTGACGGAGAACTCTGGGCTCTGCTTTAGCGCCCAGCCGCCATGCCCCTGATTGATTCACAGCCAGGGGCTCGCGGCTTAATCAAGCTCGACGGGAATCCGCTGGTTCAGCCGGATCTCCTCAGCGGAGATCACCGCCCGATAGGCCATCACCTCCACCCCCATCGCCGCCGCCTCACGGAGCAACCGGCCATAGGTCGGATCAATATGATCAGCCGGCCGCACTCGCTCAATGCCGGTGTGGGCGACACAGAACATCAATACGGCCCGGTCCCCCTGCTGAATCATATGGATCAGCTCCCGCAAGTGCTTCTGCCCCCGCAGGCTGACCGCATCCGGAAAGTAACCCACGCCCCCGGCTTCCCGCAGGGTGACATTCTTCACCTCCACATAGCAGGCGGGTTGCTCCGGCTGCTCGGGATTATCCAGGCACAGATCAATGCGGCTATTTTCCTGACCATAGCGAACTTCCTTTCGCAGACGGGAATAACCCTGCAACTCTACAATTACACGATTGTCGATTGCTTCTGCCACCAGCCCGTTGGCCCGGGCGGTATTAATGCAGATCCAGTCGCCTTCAACCGTTTCCACCAACTCCCAGGTGCAGGGGTATTTGCGTGAAGCACTGCCTGAGTCATAAAACCAGACACGGCTGCCAGGATCACAACAGCCCAGCATGGAGCCGGTATTGGGGCAGTGGAGAGTCAACGTGCGTCCGTCCGCCAGCTCAACATCGGCGAGGAAGCGCTTATAGCGGCGGACCAGGGTACCGCTTTGCAGTGGCAATTCGAATTTCAAACGGCGTTCCTATCTATTAAATGCAGCGTATCGGAGAAATTGGTTAATCATCAAAATGACACGAAACTTTCACAATGGCGAACCCTGAACTATGGTAAATGAAATATGTATTGGCTCCCATATATGAATCTGTTATGTTTCCCAGCTTGATTGGTACCAACCATGGTAACAGTTTCAGGATCCCAGGACATGGTCCGCAACAACGTTGCTTGGGGACAAGAGGTACGATTGAACGAGGCTAAGCCTATGGCAGAGAAAACAGCAAAGGCCACCAGCGCCGGAGCGCAAAAGTCGTCCATGGAGCGTTTCTCCAACTTCACGCCTTATCAAACCACGGAAGGCGAGGAGTACATGAGCGATGCGCAAATGGCTCACTTCCGCCAAATCCTCCTGGATTGGAAACAGGATCTGATGGAAGAAGTAGACCGCACCATGCAGTACATGCAGGAAGATGCAGCCAACTTTGCAGATCCCAGCGACCGCGCCACCCAGGAAGAAGAGTTCAGCCTGGAACTACGGGCACGGGACCGGGAGCGCAAGCTGATCAAGAAGATCGACCAAACCATCGATCGGATCGATCAGAACGACTACGGCTTCTGTGATTCCTGCGGTGTGGAAATCGGCATCCGCCGCCTGGAGGCTCGCCCCACCGCTACTCTGTGCATCGACTGCAAGACGTTAGCCGAGATCCGGGAAAAGCAAACAGGAATTTGATTCTCCGGTGGGCAGATGCCATGCGCACCTGCCCTTCTCAACCCTTTCGCCGCAGCCATGCCTGACGCCTCTCCATCCTACCGCGGACGCTTTGCCCCCTCGCCGACCGGCGCTCTTCATTTTGGCTCTTTAGTGGGCGCCCTGGCCAGCTATCTGGATGCCCGCCAGCATCAGGGCCGATGGTTGGTCCGCATTGAAGATATTGACCCACTCCGCGAGCCCCCCGGCGCCGCCGATGAAATTCTCCGCACCCTGGAAGCCCACGCCCTGCACTGGGACGAGCCCATCCTTTATCAGTCCAGCCGTAGCACCGCCTACGAAGCCGCCCTGGCCGAACTGTTAAACAGCGACCAGGCCTATTACTGTCCCTGTTCCCGAAAAGAGCTGGCGGATGCCGACGGCTACCACACTGACGCCTGCCGGCGCCAGGAGATTGACCGCAGCCAGCCGCTGGCGATCCGGTTTCGCATCCGCAGCGGCCAGCTTTGTCTGAAAGACCGGATTCAGGGCTTCCTGGAATTTCACCTGCAGGGAGAAAAGGACGACTTCGTCCTGAAGCGCAAGGAAGGCTTCTATGCCTACCAGCTGGCGGTGGTGGTGGATGATGCGGCGCAGAACATCACCCATGTGGTCCGGGGCTGCGACCTGATCGACTCCCTGCCCTGGCAACACTCCTTACAGAGCGCCCTGAAACTGCCTCACCCCAGCTATGCCCATGTCCCGGTCGTCACCAATGTCGCGGGCCAGAAACTCAGCAAACAAAACCACTCCCCCGCCCTGTGCAACAGTGAGGCGAGTACCAATTTATACCGGGCCCTTTATGCCCTGGAACTGCCTCCGCCCCCCGACCTGAAAGGCGCACCACCTGCCGAGCTGCTGGATTGGGCCGCGCCCTTGTGGACTCCGTCCCGCCTGCAGGCCTGTCGCTGCATCAGTGAAGCCAAACTGACTCTTACCGACTCATCCGCCTCCCGCTAACATGGCGGCTGCTTTGCCCGACAGGTCAAGGCCGGTTAACATGATATCTCTTCGACGGCCGTCAGGCTGGAGGTCTTAAAGGAAGCCCATGTATATCTATCGTCTCGTCTTCCTGCTGGTGCTCGGCATCTATATTTTCTCACCGGTCATCATTGACTGGTGGATTGCGCCGGGCAGCGCCTGGTATCGCCCCTACCTGATCTGGGCAGTGATTATCGCCCTGTCGATCTGGCTTGAGAGTCGTCGAGGCCCCCATGAGTTTTAGCAGCCTGCAACTGTTTCTGCTGGGAATCGGCTATCTGGCCATTTTGTTCGGAATGGCGTGGATTGCCGAACGCGGTTTTGTCCCCAAACGCCTGCTGCGCCACCCTATCACCCATGTGTTGTCCCTGGGGGTCTATGCCAGCGCCTGGGCCTTTTATGGCTCGGTCGGCCTCGCCTATGAATATGGCTATGGCTTTTTATCCTATTACCTGGGCATCAGCGGCGCCTTTTTGCTCGCCCCGGTACTGCTGGCCCCGGTGTTGCGCATTACCAAAGCCTACCAGTTGGGCTCCATCGCCGATCTGTTCACCTTCCGCTACCGCAGCCAGTGGGCCGGCACTTTAACCACCCTGTTCATGCTGCTGAGCATGCTGTCGCTGCTGGCGCTCCAGATCAAAGCCGTGACCGGCTCCATTCAGGTACTGTCGCCGGGAGAAACCGAAAAAATGCTCGGTTTCATTTTCTGTGGGGTGATGGTGGTTTTCGCCATCCTGTTCGGCGCCCGGGAGCGTGCCCGCAACGAGCGCTATGAAGGCCTGGTATTTGCCGTCGCCTTCGAGGCCCTGGTCAAGTTGGTGCTGTTTCTGGTCATAGGTGGCTATGCCCTGTTTGCCATCTTTGGCGGCCCGGAAGGACTCAACCTCTGGCTGCAGGAAAGCGCCCCCCAGATCAGCGCCCTGGAACAGCGCATGGGAGAAAACACCTGGCGGGCCCTGTTGCTGGTGTTTTTCGCCTCGGCCCTGGTCATGCCCCATATGTTCCATATGACCTTCACCGAAAACACCAACCCCAAGGCGCTGTTCAAGGCCAGTTGGGGGCTGCCTCTGTATTTATTGCTGATGGCCCTCCCGGTGCCCATCATCCTGTGGGCGGGCATCAAAACCGGTACCCCCACCTCGCCTGAACTGTTCACGGTGGGCTTCGGGCTCTTCAGCGGCGCACCCTGGGTGGGGCTGCTCGCCTTTGTGGGCGGACTTTCAGCGGCCAGTGGCCTGATCATTGTGGTGACCCTGGCGCTGTCCTCGATGATTCTCAACCACCTGATCCTTCCGGTTTATCAGCCCCTGGCCCGGGACAATATCTATGGCTGGCTGAAGTGGGTGAAGCGCATCCTGATTGTGGCCATCATCTTCTCCGGCTACCTTTTTTATATCTTTGTGGACGACCGGGTTTCCATGTCCGTTCTGGGCATCCTGTCCTTCGTCGCCACCCTGCAGTTTTTCCCCGGCATCCTGGCGGTGATCTACTGGCCGCTGGGTAACCGGATCGGCTTTATCAGCGGCCTGTGCAGCGGCATGTTCATCTGGTTCTTCGCCATGCTGTTGCCCCTGGTGTTTCACATCGACATTATTGGACTGTCACCCTGGGGAGAGTACTACCAGCTCAACGAGAAGGACTCCCACTTCTACACCATGGCCTCCCTCAGCCTGAACGTCGCCGTGTTCGCCCTCGTTTCCCTGCTGACCAAAACCTCGCCGGCGGAGCAGGCCGCGGCACAGTCCTGCAGCGCCGAAAGTCTGGCCCGGCCGACCCGTCACGAACTGGTCGCCAGCTCCTCGGAGGAATTCAAGCTGGCCCTGGCGCATTCACTGGGGCGCCAGACTGCCGAGAAAGAGGTGCACCGGGCGTTACGCCAACTGGAGCTGCCCAACGTGGAGTTCCGCCCCTACGCCCTGCGGCGCCTGCGGGATCAGATCGAAGCCAACCTGTCCGGTCTGCTGGGCCCCTCCATTGCCCAGGATATCGTTAAGCGCTATCTGGAGTTCAAGTCGGATGCCCGCTCCACCGATATCTACTTTGTGGAAAGCCGCCTGGAGGCCTATCAGTCCCGGCTGACGGGGCTTGCCGCCGAGCTGGACGCCCTGCGCCGCTACCACCGGCAAACCCTGCAAAGCCTGCCGATTGGCGCTTGTTCGCTGGGCGACAACCTGGAAGTCCTGATGTGGAATACCGCCATGGAGGGACTCACCAGTATCCCCGCCCAGGAAGTGATCGGCTCCCACATCAGTGCCATTGACCAGCCCTGGGCCAACCTGTTGCACAGTTTCGCCCAGGATGAACAGATGCACCTCTACAAGCACCGGGTCGATATTGCCGGGCGCCCCCATTGGTTCAACCTGCACAAGGCCAATATCGAAAGCAATGAGCAGTCCGTGGAAAGCGGCCAGGTGATCCTGATTGAAGACCAAACCGAACTGCAGGTGCTCGAAGACGAACTGATCCACAGTGAGCGCCTGGCCTCCATCGGGCGTCTGGCGGCCGGGGTTGCCCATGAGATCGGCAATCCGATCACCGGCATCGCCTGCCTGACCCAAAACCTCAAGCTGATGACCCAGGATCGTGAGGTCCTGGAAAGCGCCGGACAGATTCTGGAGCAGACCAAGCGGGTTTCCCGCATTCTGCAGACCCTGATGAACTTCTCTCGGGCCGGCAACCATGCCCAGCCCCAGGTTCACGAGCCGGCCAATATCAAACGCTGCGTGAATGAAGCGATCAGTCTGCTGTCTCTCAGCGACAAGGAAAAGCAGCTGGAGTTTATCAATGAGTGCGACGAGGATGTGATTGTGATGGGTGACGAGCAACGCCTGCTGCAGGTCTTCGTCAACCTGCTCAGTAATGCCC
>Ga0209075_1004583_pt1 | contig 11008 bp, 7 predicted proteins | sample Stecom2011_FD_187523 | JGI IMG/M metagenome (GOLD analysis project Ga0209075, IMG submission 187523) | Agricultural soil microbial communities from Utah to study Nitrogen management - Steer compost 2011 (SPAdes) (version 2) | ecosystem: Environmental > Terrestrial > Soil > Agricultural land...
GATTGTTCGCCGCCGGAATACACTTTTTTTTCGCCAACTTGGCCTCCGCTCCGACGGCGGCAGCGCCGCATGTAACCGCTCTTGCGGTTTCTTCACATAGATCCTCAGCCAATTCGTTGTTTTCCGCCCGGATGTTGACCATAACCTCACCGGATTCCGGAATTATATTGTTGCTGCCGCCGCCGGCCTGCAGGCGGACCACATTCACGGTGGCGCATTGCAGGGGATTGGGTTTCACCGCATTAACACACCCGGTGATTACCGCCACGGCATTCGCCACATTTATTCCTTGATGCGGCCGGGCGCTGTGCGCGGCCTTTCCTGTAACCGTAAACTGTAAACTGAGGGAAGCCGAATGTGACAGATCCGGGGTGGCTGTTCCCATCGGCGTCTCTCCGGCCGGCCGCACGTGCAGGCCGATCAGAGCAAACAGATCATCAATCGCTCCGTCTTTGACCATAGCTTTGGCGCCCTGTCCGGTTTCTTCCGCCGGTTGAAACAGAAACTTGATTTTTTCTGTCAAAGCCGGAAACTCTTTTTTGATAATTTCCGCCACGCTTAAAACCATGGTGGCATGAGCGTCATGCCCGCAGGAATGAATATGGACAATCCGCCCGTCGATTTGATGGCAAAGGGCGTCCATATCCGCCCGGAGGCCGAGGAAAGGTCCGGTTGCCCGGGGAGAAACGGCCGTCAGGCCGGTTCCTCCCCCCAAGCCGTTTTTCACTTTATATCCCGCTTTGGTCAGCCGCTGCGTGATATAAGCGGATGTCTTTTCTTCCTTAAACGCCGGTTCCGGCAGGGCATGCAGGTCCCTGTAGGTAGAAAAAATCTTTTCCCGTGCTTCTTCCACTGCTGATAATAACTGCCGGTAATCCATGTCTTTAATTACTCCCTGTCTTTAATTACTTGCCGCCCAAAGGACCGCCTGGATATATAGTTCGTCCAAACCGTCTGTAAGCTCCGGGTGAAAACTGAACCACACGCAGCGTCCCTTGCCGTAACCTGCGACCGCCAACGCCGGCGTACCGACCATCCGTTGGGCGGTCGTTGTCTGGTTTACCGAGTTGTGATAAGTCATAAGAATTTCGTAAGGCAGCGGACTAGGTTCGGTCAAAAGCGGCCCGTTGGCATAATAAGCAGTCAGTGTGCCGTCATACCCGTGCAAAACAGGGTGAGCAGCCTCCACCTTTACCTCCACATTCCCGCTGCCCCGGTCCCAGTTGTCAACATCCAGGATCTCGGCGTCGATCAGTTCCAGCCAGGAAGTTTCCGGCCTGGTACTATAACCTTTGGCGATTAAATAGGCGCCGGCGCAGATGCCGACTATTCCGCCGCCGTTTTTCACAAATTCCTCTACGTTGGCACATCCCGAATTCCCCATTGCTTGGGCCTGGTCGCCGCCGCTGCCGCCGGGCAGGACAAGTACATCGTAACCTTGTAGTCCGCCTTCTGTTATCGAGGCGCCGTTAATTCTTTTTGCCTGTATTCCATAATCGAGCAAAATATTAACACATGAATTCATACTATTGAATGATGCTTCGTCAAGGACGGCCACTTTTAACTGCTTATTTGCCGGGCTTGATGGTATTAGGGTGCAACCGGTGACAACCGGTAGAAGGGCTGTTATCAGTAATAATAATACCGGTATACGGAGGAAAGACGGCAAACGGCGGCCCGTCACCTTTATTCACCTCCCGCCCAGAAAGCGGCCTGCAGGAGTAATTTTTCCAAACCGGAAGTAAGCTCCGGGTGAAAACTGAACCACACGCAGCGTCCCTCTTCGTAATCTGCGGTCACCAACGCCGGTGTGTCTATCATCCGCCGGGCGGTTTCGGTCTGCTGCACCGCACTGGTATAGGTCATCAGGATTTCGTAAGGCAACGGGTCTTCTTCCACTTCCTTCGCTTCTTTACGCTTGAAGATCCCCAATAATCTTTGGAAAAACGGTTCACGTGGCTGTTCCACCTCCAGCAGGGGGCCGTTGAAATAATAAACGGTCAATTCATCTTCAAACCCCGCCGTTACCGGATGTGTCGCCTCTTCCACCTTTACCTGCACATTTCCGGTGCCACGGTCCCAGTTGTCAACATCCAGGATGTCGCCGTCAATCAACTCAAGCCACCCAGTTTCGACGGTGTAACCTCTGGAAATAAAATAGGCGCCGGCGCAGATGCCGATCACTCCGCCGCCGTTTTTCACGAATTGCTCAACTTCAGCGCTGCCGTCAATCCCCAAGGCAGTAGCGATACCACCGCCGCGGCCGCCGGGGAGGACAAGCAAGTCGAAATCCTCCAATTTTCCTTGGCGAACAGCCCGGCTGTCAATCGTCTTCGCCTGGATTCCGTTATTATTTAAAATATTTAAAGCTTGATTTTTAGAATTATCCGAAATGGCGTCCGGATGCGAGAATACCGCCGCTTTTAAGACGTCTTCTTCCTCCGCCGTCTCTGTTATCTTAGCCGTATTGTCAATATAAACCGGCGTATGCAGTCTTTTTCTGAAAGTAAGCTCCACTGAAGGCAATACTTCTTGATTAGGTTCATATTCTTTTCTTCCGGCAACAACAATTTCCACCGTGTCTCCAGTCAGTATACGGCTTCCTTCCACCACCAAGGTATTTTCATCTACGCTGAAAGAAAAATCTTCCTGTACTTCCAGTACCTCTTCCGGGACAATACCGGTACCGCGGAAATTGACCTCAATCCTGTCCACAGGTTGCCCGCTGGAATTTATGACTTTTAAGGTGACCGTCATTTGACTGTCTTCCGTGGCCTCCGGTTTATAAGAAACAAACGCAAAAGAACCGTATCTGAACAAAACCATGCCGTCTGCTTTGCTTTCCCGGGCAAACCTGACCGCACTTGCCATCTCTCTGCTTCCTGTAAGCTCATAGGCTTGAATCCCGGCATAGACAGGAACATTTCGAACTATATTGCGTGCCGTCTCGGCAGTTGTAGCGCTCCAGCGTGGAGGTTTGGAGTACGCGCCATGATAAGCCATGGGCACCAGGAGATCATAAATCTTCCCCGCATCACGGTAACACTGCCCGTAATGCACATACGCGCTGGAACCGCCGGTCGCGCCTTCCGGCATCAATGCGGCGGAATACACAACCGGGCGCCCGCAGGCTTCGATCACTTCTTTTATTTCCTGGGCAAAGCTGGTTATGTAGCCGGTTCGTAACTCAACCCATTTGACAACATCCGGGTCTCTGTTTTCATAAGCCCGGAAAATGCTCGTATTATCCGCCGGTTCATAAAAAGTCCGGTTTATTAAATTATTAACCTTGTTCATATTAACGCCCTCGGCCTCTGCATTGGCTATTTCATACTCGCTGAAGCCCAAAAGCGCATGGGGATATCTGATATAGTCCAGGTGAATTCCGTCCACCTCATAATTTTCCAACACTTCCGCCACCAAGGCTTTCATATAATCCCGGTATTTACGTGAAACCGGATTGACCCTCGCCTGCTCCGGTCCATACTGAAAATGACACATTCCTTCTTCCGGATACTCGTCAACATATACCCGGTCACCGTTTACTACATACCAGGCATGGACTTTTATCCCTCTGGCATGGGCTTCGTCAATCATTTCCCGCAAAATATCCCGGTCGTCCTCACCTACACCCGCCAAACCCACTTCACTGGGATAACCCAAGGTGCCCGTGTTCCCTTTAACCAGTAAGAAAATATCTTTAAAACCAAACTCCTGAAGCTGTTCGGCAATAATCGCCGCCCCGTCCGGTCCCAATTCTCTTACCGATTGCCCCCAAACCCAGATTCCATCCCGAAATTCCTCCTCTGTCCCTTGGGCGAAAATCTGGACACTACAGAGTCCCAAAAGCAAGATCAAAATCCACCGCAATCCAAATGATAAAGTTCTCATCACAATTCCTCCCTTAGTAACATTAGTTATATTGTTTCACCAAGGCCGGTCAGGAAAGACCGTGGCCCCGGGGATACAAACCCTCTATGGCCACGGGCAGTTTGCCGGCGGGTTTTCTTTCCCCGAAAATAACCGCCGCCGCCGCCCGGATCGAACAAGGCCGGTACCCGTAAGTTGTAAGATAAGTACGCGCTTCAGGATAGGAACGCAGATCATAAGGGTTACGAACAGCCACGGCAATCACCGGTTTCTTGGTCGCCAGTAGTTTTTGCACCAACACCCCCTGGATTTTCTCCTGTGCCGCTGTTTTCGTTGATGTGGCCACAATTATATAATCTGCTTCCTCCGCCGCCGCCAGCGCGGAAGCGATGTTTTCTGTGGTGGGGGGCAATTCTACCCGTACCGGCACGACCCGCGGGCACCTTTTCCGGACCTCCGCGACTATTATGCCGGCGTCGTCACGAAGATCCTCTTCCCGCAACAACGGCATATTCTTCGGGTATATAACGGCAATTTTTTTCCCGGAACCGGCCGTCAGGGGGATCAGCCTGTCCTCATTGCGCACCAAGGTAATCGACCGGGCGGCTGTTTCTTCTTCCAAATCAACATGCTTCGCAAATGAAACAACCTCCTCTTTGCCGGCTTTTTCCCACTGCGCGTGTTTTTTTAGTTTTAACGCCAAAATCCGTTGGACGGAGTTCTCAATTTGTCCTTGGGGAATCTCTCCCCTGCTTACCGCCTGAAAAATGGCATGAAAGGCTTTTTTTTGCTCAGCCGGGGTATGACTGAAAAGAACTATATCCGCACCGGCTTTAATGCTTTCCACAGCGGCTTTGGTGGTTCCGATCCACTTTTTGACTGCGTCCATCTCCAAACAATCGGTAATGATTACTCCTTGAAACTTCATGGTCGCCCGCAGCAAATCTGTTAAAATCCGCGGGCACAACGTGGCGGGAACTTCTTTTTTACCACTGAGAGCCGGATAATTAATATGGGAAGTCATTACGGACGAAACACCCGAAAAAACAGCCGACCTAAACGGCGCCAAATGAACAGCCTCCATTTCCTGCCGGGAAAGATTCAATTCCGGAAAGGCCAGGTGAGTATCGAGTTCTGATCCGCCGTGCCCGGGAAAATGTTTTCCACAACTGACCACACCTGCTTCTTCAAAACCCCGGATCATTGCCGTGCCGAGCTTTCCTGTTAATTCAGGGCTGTCACTGAACGCGCGCAGGCCGATGATGGGGTTGTCGGGCTCGGTATTGACATCCAGGCAAGGGGCGGTTACCGTGTTTATCCCGGCGGCGAGCGACTCTTTGGCTATGGCCTTGGCCACCCGGTAAGCACAGTCCTCATCGCCAACGGCGCCGAGCGCCATGTTTCCCGGGAAAAGCGAGGCGTCTTTCGTTAGCTGCATGACAATTCCGCCCTCCTGGTCGGCCACGACCAATAAGGGAGCTACTGCACCGGCTTGAGCCGCTGTTTCTTGTATTTTCGCCGTATATTCTTTAACTACCGTGGGAACATTGGCGGTTCTGGCCATTACGTCCACACCGCCCACGTGATAATCTTCAATCATCTCCACCAGTTCATCGGAGAGCGTACCTTCATATCTATCCGGAGAGCCGACAACCATCATTTGCCCGATTTTCTCTTCCAGGCTCATTTTCTTGACGGTCTTCTCTATACGGCCGTCGGCAACCACCGGCCACTGTCTTTGTTTCATCCCTTAACAGCCCCCATTGTGATTCCTTTTTCAAACATATTCTGCATAAGCAGGTAAAGTATGATGATAGGAAGTGTGGCAATGGTTATTCCGGCGCATAACAGACCCCATTGCGTGACATTCAAGCCTCTAAACATTGTTAAGGCCAATTGCACTGTTTTAAACTGTATATCGTTGATGATTAAGAGCGGCCATAAAAAGAGATTCCAGGACCACATGGCCTTAAAAATCAACATTGTGCCGATTACCGGTTTGGCCAGAGGCAACATTATTGAAAAGTAAATACGTAATAAGGAACACCCGTCGATTTTAGCACTGTCTTCCAAATCCAGTGGGATGCTTTGAAAATACTGTTTAAACATAAACAACCCAAACCCGCTGGCAATAAACGGGACAATTTGTCCTTGAAAGGTATTGAGCCATCCCAGATTTCTAACAAACAAAAACATGGGAACCGCCACGACATGGAAGGGAATCATTAAAGTCATAAGCGCCAAGTAGAATAATAAATCCTTTCCCGGAATATTACGGCGGGCCAGAATAAAACCGGCTAAAGAATCAACTAAAATACCCAAACACGTGGTAAAAAAAGCTACGATTAAACTGTTCAAAAAGAAAGTGCCGAAGTTAACCGATTCATCAAACACCCGGGGGAAATTCCAGGCCCGCACATAATTTTCAAATGTAATTTCTTTGGGGATTATATCAAAACTGATCAACACCGAGTCCGGACTCAAAGAAGTAGTAACCGTCCATAAAAAAGGTATAATCATAAATACCGCCCCGAGTGCCAGCAGGAGATACTTTATCACCATTCCCAAACGGACAAGGTGATTGGGCTTTTCTTTTTCTCTTCTCTTCATTAAATTATTTGCCGGTAAAGAACCGGGCCTTTTCATAGAACCTTTTTGCTGCAAATTCTTCACCCCCAGAAATTTTGCCGGGCTGACGAAACCTAATACAATTCTTCAGCCTGAAAGACACGACGCAGTGTTGCTGAGAAAATCAATAAACCGATAAAAAGAATAAATGCTACTGTACTGGCGTATCCCATGCGGAATTCATTGAATCCCAGTTCGTATAGGTAATTAATTAACGTGGTTGTACTGTATCCCGGTCCTCCCCCGGTCATCACATAGGTCTGGGTAAAAACTTGGAATGAAGTAATCATCTGTGTGGTGACAATAAAGAAGGTCGTGGGCTTCAGCATCGGCAAGGTCACATGCCAAAAGTTCTGCCAGGCTGTGGCGCCGTCAATGCTTGATGCCTCATATAATTCAGGAGAAATCCCCTGTAAACCGGCAAGATAAATCATCATGCAATATCCTAAATCTTTCCATATACTCATAATAATAACCGACAACATTGCCAGGCTCGAATCGGCCAACCATCCTTGAGGAGAACCGCCGAAAATACCGATAAAACGGTTGGCGACACCGGCCGGGCCGGCATCAAAAATCAACCGCCAAATAATGGCACAGGCAACCATGGACGTTACCACCGGGAGAAAATAACATGTGCGAAAAAAGTTTTTAAAATACAAACGGCCGGAATCTAACAAAACCGCAATAAGCAGGCTTAAAGCAATCCGGAACGGCACAGTTCCCAATACGTACACCACAGTGTTTTTCACGGCCGTCCAAAACACTTTGTCATTCAACATTTCCATATAGTTTTCGAACCCGACAAAAAAGGGGGCGCGCATGCTCAAAAGACTATATTCAAAAAAGCTGAGGTAGACAGATCTGCCGACAGGAATGAAGATGAAAAGAATAAAAACGACATATGCAGGGGCAAGAAAAGTATAACACTCAAGAGTTTGTCCAATTTTGCCCAGTTTACTGCTTTTCTTCCTCTGACTCTTACTTTCATTCACCAAAACCACCCCTTTTTGTGAAACATGATGATTTGATTACGAACGCGGGGTCCCGAAAACCCTTTTAAAAGGGTTTTCGGGATACTCTGCAAAACTTAAACCACGTTCCAGTGCATCACCTAGCGACGGCGTTCCAGTTCCCTGGTAAGCAGTCTCTGAATTTCCGATGCCGCTTCCTCAACAGTCTGGTCTCCCTCAATCGCCCGCTGGACTTGTACCCGTATATGACGACTAAAGGCAGAGGATTGCGGTGAAGCATAATAGAAAAATCCTCCGAGTTGAAGTTGTTCCATAAAGGCACGGCGTAGAGGCGTAACGAAAGCCTCATCCTCCATAAGAGCCGCTCTCGCCGGTGTAAAACCGGAAACATTACAATATTCCGCCATAGCCGCCTCTGACATTAAAAACTCTGCGAATTTACAGGCGGCTTCTTTCTTCTGCGACCCTTTCCAAACACTAATCACATCCATTCCGGAGAAAGCGGCGTGGCTTTTGTTGTGCGGCAGTAAGCCGACGCCGAATTTATCTTTCAACTCCGGTTCTTTGGCAAAGGCGTTCGCAGTATCTTCGCAGTCCATAAACATGGCGACACGACCGTTGGCAAACATCCGCTGAATATCCTGCAGGTCAATAGTGCTGATTCCCGGAGGGACCACCTTGTGTTGGCGAATCAGATCAATATAAAATTGCAGGGCTTCGATTGCCGCCGGGTCATCGACTGTTGCCACCCAATTTTCCTCATCAACAAAATCGGCATCGTTTTGCCGGAGAAAAGGTTGATATTGGGATACATACTGGCCGGAAGTGCCGAACCCGTATTGATCGATTTGCCCGTCGCCGTCGGTATCTTTGGTCAGGCGCTTCGCATAAGCGACAAACTCCTCCCACGTCCAACTGGTGGTTGGTTCCGGTATGTTTTCTTCGGCCAACAAATCCTTCCGGTAAAACAAAGGGCGAACCGAAACATACCACGGCAGAGCAATCAATTGTCCATTATAAGATGTCCGTTCAATAGTAGCTGTGCTAAAATCGGCGATTAAAGCCGGGGAAATGTATTGATCCAGCGGTTCCAAATAACCTGCCTCGGCAAAATGCAGTTGCTTGGCGTCTCCCATACTGAAAACATCGGCCATACTTCCGCCAATAAGCGCCGTTTGATACTGGAGATGAGGATCTTCCGCCCACGGAATTACCTGATACCTCACTGTAATCCCGGGGTTTTCTTGCTCAAACCGGGAAATTAAACTCCGCATACATGTAATCATTTGTTCGTTTCCGCCGGCCTGCCAGAAAGTTATCGTCTCAGCCGCCGCCGCACTAAACCCAGCCACAAGCAAAACCACGATTAATCCCAAGGAAAGTAGGACTCTTCTCATTGTTCTTCCTCCTTAATCTTAATATTACTCCTCATAGTTACCTGCGTTACCTGCCGGTACAAAACGCCGATTCAAACCGCAACTTACACCTCCCATAATTTATGTTTATGACGATTTATAACGCCTTCTTTTAAAAACAGCGATATTGCTCTCTGTACTTTTCAATCAACGCCCGGTCATGCGCATCGCCGCCTTCAACATTGGCGCTGATAAAAACCGGTGGTTCCAATCCTTTGTCCAGCAGTTTTTCCACTACTTCGGCCAAAATCATGTTAACAATTAAGGCCCCGATCACCGTGGAAGTCGGCCCTGTTTTGGAAGGAAGTTTTTCTATCTCTAAAATCGCGTCGCCGAAAACCCCGCAGTTGTCAATAATAATATCCGCCAAATCCAAAAGCTTTTTACCATTGTGGTGTCTTGGGGTGACCGCATTGGAATGGGCGACCGAGGTTAAAGCGATCACTGTCGCACCCAGGTTTCTACAAACCTCTGCCATCTCAACGGGCACAATATTCCGTCCGGAATTGGAAGCGATAATAATAACGTCGTCAGCGGTTATTCTATGTTCGTCAGCGAGAATTGAGGCGTACCCGTGCAACCGTTCAATACACGTTGATTTTAAAGCTCCTTCATGGAGCATAAGCGCGGACTCCAGAATGGGATTTACTGTTACCAACCCCCCGGCCCGGTAAAACATTTCCTCGGCAAAGATATGCGAATGCCCGGTTCCGAAAACATGCAGGGTGTTGTCGTTGCTGATTGCCTCGGCGATAATATCCGCGGCCCGGTCAATGTTTTCAAGTTGGGTTTTTTCCACTTTGCCGCATAATTCCCTGATTGCTTCCAAATATCTACTACCCAGCATTATGTTGCCATTCCTTTCTTTTCTGCAAGTATGATTTTTTCTGCCAATACCTGCCCTGCCGCTGGGGACAACCTGCTGACAAGAGTCTCATAGTTAATTTCCCCATATATAGCCGGCGGTAGCATATACCCTATGTGATCACCGGCATAACCGGCGATATATACGTGATTGTGATCTATTCCCCGTAAAGCGGAGAGTTCTTTTTTGATGTTATAACCGATTTCCGCCGCAATTTCGCCGGGAAGCATCACTAAAACCAGAGAATTCTCACTTCGTTTACTGATAAAAGATATCACCTGGACCTCAGTGGTAATCTTTTCTTTTTTACCTCCTGACCAGGGTTTTCCCGGTTCGCGCCGGCAACGTCGCAAGGCGGTCTCTATACCTTGTATGTCCGTTTCCAACCGGCGAATATCGGCGCGCGGCGCCTTTTTTGCCCATAAATCCTTTATTTTTTTCTGTAATTCATCCAGCATCGCCGTTAAATTTTCTCTCGAAATACCGGTTTTTACCTGCAGGTCAACTTGAATTCCTTTAACCGCTATTTCCCATTCATGATCAGTAATCAATCCTTCGCGAACCCGCGCGAGAACTTTTTTTGCCAGCAACCCGCCCAAACGCTCCGCCTCGTTGAAATTCGCCGCCTTTTTCGTATACCGGGTACTGATATTTGCCGCCGCGCCGTTACAAAAGACGGCCATACTTTCCGGATACGCCTGTTCAATCAGGTCTGTGGTATACCCGGGAAAATCCCGGGTATAAAACAAGTTTTCCGCTCCTAAAACCGTCGGATGGCAGGCGTAATTAACCATAAACACCAAAGGGTTGCCGGACATATCTTCCACTTCTATAATTCCAACCGCCGGGTCATGAAAACCTTCAGGATCTATCCTGTTACCGGCCAGGCCGCAAACAGTGGTGGAAGCAAAACCCATTTTGACCGGGATACAATTTTGCCGGGCCTGCGCGGCGGCTCTACCCACTTTTAAACAAATCTCTGGGGCCAACTTTGGGTTGTACTCTTGCCCACCACCGGCGTCAATCCGGGGACCGGCATGGGTGTGAGTGGCAAGCACAGAAATGACTTCAGGACTAATGCCGGTCCGGGCGGAAATTTCCGCCCTGATTTTTCCCACGAATTCCGCTTCCACTTTGAGCAAATCCAAAACCACTAAAACAAACTGCCTCATTCCATCATCAAAAACAACTACTCGGGCATACAGGGGGTCATGAACACCCCGAGCGGGTTTAGTCCTTGCCGCATAACCGGCCAT
>Ga0209075_1004584_pt1 | contig 11007 bp, 10 predicted proteins | sample Stecom2011_FD_187523 | JGI IMG/M metagenome (GOLD analysis project Ga0209075, IMG submission 187523) | Agricultural soil microbial communities from Utah to study Nitrogen management - Steer compost 2011 (SPAdes) (version 2) | ecosystem: Environmental > Terrestrial > Soil > Agricultural land...
ACTGGCTGGCAGCGCTGTGCTGGGCAATCGCCTTCGCCCTGTTTGTCTGGCACTACACACCGATCCTGCTGGCGCCGCGGCCGGATGGCCGGCCCGGTTGAGTCAGCTGTAGAAGCGACTGAAGACCTCCACCGGTTCCCGGGGCATGCACAGGGCATTCTCCGGGGCCTGCTCATCGGCATGGCCCAGTGACAGGCCGCAGGCCAGCAGCTCCTCCTCGCCCAGCTCCAGGTGCTGTCGCACGATATGGTGCAGATCGGCAAAGGCCGCCTGCGGACAGCTATGCAGCCCCTGCCCGCGCGCGGCCAGCATCAGATTCTGCACAAACATGCCCAGATCCATGAAGCTGCCGGTGTTGAGCCGACGATCGGTGGTCACCATGATGCCCACCGGGGCATCGAAGAAGGTGAAGTTGCGCAGCATCTGCTGCTGCCGCCGCTCACTGTCGTCACGGCCGATACCCAGCACCTCGTACAGACTGTAGCCGCACTGGCGGCGACGCCCCAGGTAGGGCTCCACCCATTGATCCGGGTAATAGCTGTACTCCGGCACGCAGGCCTGCGGGTTGTCCCTGGCCTCCTCGAGCATGGCCTGGCCCAGTCTGCGCAGGGCAGCACCGGTGACCACATGCACCCGCCAGGCCTGCACGTTGTTGCCGCTGGGGGCCCGGGCCGCCAGTTCGAGGATATGGCGGATGCTCGCCGCGGATACCGGTGTCGGCAGAAAGCGCCGCACCGAGCGACGCGAGCGGATCGCCTCATCTATCTGCATGATCTGTTCTCCATCGCAAAGGGCAGCCTGACGGCTGCCCCGTATCTTCACCAGAACTTGAAGGTATAACCGACCATCAAGCGGTTCTCGTCGTTATCCACCGTATGACTGCCGCGGTAATGCACATTGCGCCAGCGCAGCCAGACGTCCTTGAAGGTGCCGTTCTGCACCACATAGGTGATATCGGTGTTGAATTCCCGCTCGCTGGCATCACTGCCGCCGACCTGGAAGTTGTCACCGCGCAGGAAGCGGGTCATCAGGGTCAGCCCCGGCAGACCGTAGTCGGCAAAATTCAGGTCGTAGCGCAGTTGCCAGGTGTCCTCGCCGGCGTACAGGAAATGGTGGTAGGTCACAGTGGCAAAGGCCCAGGGGTCAGTACCGCCGCCGAGGAACGGCATGCCGCTTCGGCCACTCTGGTTCTGGTAGCTCAGGCTCAGGTTGTGCGCCTTGTAGCCGAGGGTGAACATGCTGCCCAGGGTGCGGTTGTCGACCCCGCTGTTGCCCTCCTCCCGGCTGTGGAAATAGCGCACCTCGCTCTTGAGGCGCCAGTCCTCCGCCAGCGGCTGGGTATGGATCAGGTTGAGGTACTGCTGGTTGTAGTTGTCCTTGAGCTCGGCCCAGTAGTAGGTGGCGCGCAGTCGGTCGGTCGCATCCCAGGTCGCCCCGGCGTAGCTGAAGCGGTCAACCGGCTTGCTCGGCAGCAGACCGCCACCGGGCGCAAAGGCAAACATGGTCAGGTCTTCCCGGTTGGTCGAGTCACGCAGGCGGGTGCTGCGGAACTGCCCGGCGGTCAGGGTCAGGCGCTCCAGATCCTTCGACACCAGCTGGGCGCCATCGAAGGTCTGCGGAAGCAGCCGGGTGTCGTTACGGAAGGACAGCGGCAGCAACGACTCGTGGGCACCCACCGTCAGCACTGTCTGCCCGGCCCGGGCCTTGGCAGTCAGCGCCAGCGAACTGAACTCGTCCGCCGCCTTGCCATCATCCTGAACCAGCAGCGCGCCGGTGCCACTGGTACCTCCACCCGAGTCCAGCTTGATGCCCAGCAGCCCCATGGCGTCCAGCCCGAAACCTACCGGCCCTTCGGTGTAACCGGAGTTGAACCTGAGCATGAAGCCCTGGCCCCAGTCCTCCAGTTTGTGCTTGCCGCTGGGGTGATTATCCCGCCAGTCCCGGTTCATGTAGAAGTTGCGGGTTTCCAGCGACAGGCTGCTGTCGTCGATGAACTGCGCACTGGCTGGCAACGCCGCGCAGCCCATTGCCACTGCCACAGCCAATGAAGTGTATTTTCCTGCAAACATGATTTAGCCCCTGTTGTTATTGTTGATGGTTCTCGCTATCGCCCCGGCGCCACGGCGCCCGAGCCTTTTACGGGCACGAGCAAGCCCGTAAAACGAACAGGAAGTTCGTTTTATCCTTTAAATTCAATAAGTTGATTTATTTCAGGTAACTGTGTCCGCGTACCCCTTGACACGCAGCAAGCCCTCGGCACTGGTGAGCAGCAGCGGCGTGTCCGTCCGACTCAGACGATACAGCAGGGGTTGCTCATTGACCGGCAGCGGCGCGACAAAGCGCACACCAAAGGCGCGCAACGGCTCCCCGAGCAGCAGGCCGCCAAGCAGCCCCATGCCGAGCATGCCCTGGGCAAATACATCCGCGTGCCCGGCCTGGCGGGCCACCTCGGAATCCAGATGCACCCGGTTGAGATCCCCCGAGGCCCGGGCAAAGGCGGCGATGCGCGCGGCATCGAGCCGTGGCCCGGTTGCCAGCGGGGCGGATTCCGATTGCAGCGGCTGCGCCTGCCCCGGCCCAGTGGGGTTGTCGAGTCCGACATAGATGCTGCGCATGGCACACACCCGCCGCCCCTGGTCGTCCTCCAGCAGGGTGTCCTTGCGCCACAGCTGCAGACTGCCCTTGCGCTGCACCTGGCTGATATGGCCGCTCACCAGGTAGTCCTGCTCCGGCTGCAACGGCCGGTGGTAGACGAAGTGCTGCTCGCCGTGCAGCAACTGGTGCGCCCCCAGCCCGGTCAGACTCAGCATCTGATCGACAATGCCGCCATCCAGCTCCGCACTGAAGGCGAGGGTCGGCGGCAGCACATCGGTCTGCGGGTAGTCCAGTGCACTGGCCAGCGCCCGGGCCCTGGTCTGACTGAAACGCCAGTGCCGGTCGGCAAAGCGGTAGCCACACAGATCCTGCCGCATGGCCTTACCAGCCACCGGAGACACTGAGCGACTCACCGGTGATCCCCGCCGCCGAGGAGGAGGCCAGGTACAGCGCACAGTCGGCTATTTCACTGGGCTCGAGCAGCCGTTTGAGCGGCTGGCGGGCGAGAATATGCCGCTGCAGCGCCTCTTCCTCGGTGATGCCATCCTGGGCGGCCAGTTGCGGCAACTGCGTCTCCACCAGACTGGTACGCACCGCACCGGGCAGGATGGCGTTGGCGGTGATGCCCTGATTGGCCGTTTCCACCGCCAGCGTCCGGGTCAGGCCGATCAGCCCGTGCTTGGCGGCGATATAGGCACTCTTGTAGGGCGAGGCCAGCTTGCCGTGCACCGAGGAGATATTGATGATGCGTCCACTCTGACGTGCCAGCATGCTCGGCAGGGCATGCTTGGCCATCAGGAAGGGGCCGGTCAGCATGACTCCCAGCAGCAGGTTCCACTTGTCCAGCGGGAAGTCATGTACCGGGGCGATGTATTGCAGCCCGGCATTGTTGATCAGCACGTCCACACCGGGGCGTCGCGCCAGCAACTGCTGATAGAAGGCGCTGACCTGCTGCTCATCGCTTACATCCACTGCCCAGGCACTGGCATCCGGCAGATCGGCAGCGACCTGTTGCGCCGCCTCCAGGTTCAGGTCGCACAGCGCGACATGATCGCCACGGGCGGCAAACGCCCGGGCCATGGCCAGGCCTATCCCCTGGGCTGCACCTGTGATCACTACGGTTCTGTTTTGCTGTGTCATGGCAATACTCCTCAGGCAACCTGGCGACAGCAGCGGCTGATGCCATCAACCGCTTCGGGGTTTTCCAGCGATGACAGGTCGCCTGCCGGCTCGCCCAGATAGGCGGCGCGCAGCACCCGACGCATGACCTTGCCGTTTCGGGTCTTCGGCAGGGCCTGGACATAGTGCAGGCAGCGCGGACGCATGGCCTTGCCGAGCTGCCGGTCAAGCATGTCCAGCAGCGCCCGGTCCAATGCATCGCTGGTCGCGACACCCGGGTGCAGCACCACGAAGCACACCGGTATCTCGCCCTTGATCTGATCCGGCACGCCGATGGCACCGGCCTCCAGCACATCCGGATGACTGACCAGGATCGACTCCATCTCCGCCGGCCCGATGCGCTTGCCAGCAACATTGAGGGTGTCGTCCGAACGACCGGTGATGGTCCAGAACCCATCGCCATCGCGGATCGCCCAGTCCCCATGCACCCAGGTCTCTGGGAAGCGGTCGAAATAGGAGTTCTCGTAGCGTTCCGGCTCCTGCCAGAAGCTGCGGGTCATGCCGATCCAGGGGCGGGCCAGTACCAGCTCACCCAGCTGCCCGTTTACCGGCTGGCCCTGAGCGTCACGAATCTCCGCCGCCATGCCGGGCATGCGACTGTTGAAGGTGATCGGCGAAATCGGCTTGAGCAGGACGTTGGTCAGGATGCCGCCACCGATTTCAGTGCCGCCGGCGTAGTTGATGATGGGGAAGCGGCCCTGGCCGACGGTGTTGAACAGCCACAGCCAGGGCTCGGGGTTCCAGGGCTCGCCGGTGGAGGCGAAAGCCCGCAGCGCACTGAAGTCATGGCCACGGGTCGGCTCATCGCCATGCTGCATCAGGGAACGCACCAGCGTCGGCGACAGGCCCATGTGGGTCACCCTGTGCCGGGCGGCAATCTGCCATATGCGGTCGGCCGCCGGATAGTCCGGAGAACCTTCATAGAGCACGGTGCAGGCACCGGCGATCAGACTGCCGAACACCACCACCGGGCCGGTCAGCCAGCCCATGTCGCTGATCCAGAACAGCCGCTCGTTCTGCTTCAGATCCATGCACAGACCGACATCCATCGCTGCCTTGAGCGGGAAACCGGCATGGGTATGCACTGCGCCCTTGGGCTTGCCGGTGGTGCCGGAGGTGTAGATGATCATCATCGGCCAGTTGCTGTCGACCACGACGGTGTCGCACTGGCCGGCATCACAGCTGAGCAGTGAGGCAAAGTCCACATCCCGGGTGCGCCAGGGCAGCTCGCGACCCAGCCGACGTACCACCACCACACGCTCGACACTCGGGCTCATGTCAACCGCCCGGTCCGCCTCTTCCTTCATGGCAATGACCCGACCACGACGCAGGAAACCGTCGGCGGTAATCAGCAGCTTCGCCTCACTGGCCTGCAGGCGGGTTGCCAGCGCCTCGGCGGCATAGCCGGAAAAGGCCGGGCTAAAGATGGCCCCGATCTTGATCACCGCCAGCGCCGCGACCACGGTCTCGATCAGCATGGGCAGATAGACCGCCACCCGATCACCCTTGACCACCCCCAGATCGGTCAAGCCCTGAGCCACGCTGTTGACCTGTTGCTGCAACTGCCCATAGCTGATCTGGCGCTGCTCACCGTCTTCCCCTTCCCAGATCAGCGCCGGGCGCTGGCTCTGCTGCGGGTCAGCCGCCCAGCGCTCCAGCGCCGTGCGCAGGATGTTGAGCTGACCACCCGGATACCAGTGGGGGTGCCTGATACCGCCGCTGTCGTCCAGTCCCTGCTGATAGGGTTTGTCCCAGACCACGCCCAGCTGCTGCTCCAGCGCCCGGGCAAACCACTCCGGCTGCTCCACGGTACGCTGCAGGAACGTCTCGTAATCGGTCTCGCCCAGCTCAGCCATCCACTGGTGCAGGCGGGTCTGGCGCACCAGTTCTTCTGTTGGAGTCCAGACTGCTTCGCTATTCATGTCGTTCTCCTGCCTGTCTTGTTCTTGTATTCATCAACGGAAATTGCGGTTGATCAGCAGCCGGGCCGAGCCCACCACCCCGGAACGGAAGCAGAGGACGCAGATGACGAAGATGCAACCGAGAATCGGCGCGCCCCAGGTACCCCAGGCCGACTGCGCCAGCAGGTGCTGCAGGGATACCACTATGCCGGCGCCAACGAAGGGCCCCAGCAACGTGCCCACACCGCCGAGCAGGGTCATCAGCACCACCTCGCCGGACATGTGCCAGTGGGCATCGGTCAGGGTGGCCAGCTGGAACACCACCGCCTTGGTCGAGCCGGCCAGCCCGGCCAGGGCCGAGGACAGCACGAAGGCCAGCCACTTGTAGCGATTGACCTCGTAGCCCAGCGAGATGGCCCTGGGCTCGTTCTCGCGGATGGCCTTGAGGATCTGACCGAAGGGCGAGTGCACTATGCGCCGGATCAGGGCAAATGCCGCCACCACGATGGCCAGTACGAAGTAGTACATCAGGTGGTTGTCGGCCAGATCGATGAAGCCCAGCAGCTTGCCGCGACTGATGCCATGCAGCCCGTCCTCGCCGCCGGTAAAGGGCGCACGCAGGAACAGGAAGTACAGCATCTGCGCCAGCGCCAGGGTGATCATGGCAAAGTAAATGCCCTGGCGGCGGATCGCCAGCGCGCCGAACACCGCGCCGGTAGCCGCCGCGGCCAGGGTGCCGGCAATGATCGCCAGCTCCGGGCCGATGCCGGTATGACGGCTGAGCAGATAGCCGGTGCAGTAGCTGCCCATCGCCAGATAGGCGGCATGGCCGAAGGACAGCAGGCCGGTATATCCGAGCAGCAGGTTGAATGAGGCGGCAAACAGCCCGAAGCACAGCAGCTTCATCAGAAATACCGGATAGGCCACCCAGGGCGCCGCCAGTGCCACCGCGATCAGGGCAAGGTAGAGGACCGCCAGCTGGCGCTGCGGGCGGGTGCGTTCCGGGGCTTTCACGCCCAGGGTAAGGGGAGTGCTGCTCATCTCAAACCTCCTTGCCGAACAGGCCGTTGGGACGTACCAACAGCACCAGAATCATTACCAGGAAGATCACCGTGCTCGCCGCTTCCGGCCAGAACACCTTGGTCAGGCCTTCGATGATGCCCATTGCCAGTCCGGTGAGGATGGCGCCCATGATCGAGCCCATGCCGCCAATAACCACCACGGCAAACACCACGATCAGCAGGTTCGAGCCCATGGTCGGTGACACCGAGTAGATGGGCGCTGCCAGCACCCCGGCAAAACCGGCCAGGGCCACGCCGAAACCATAGGTCAGGGTGGTCAGCAGCGGCATGTTCACCCCGAACGCCTGCATCAGCGCCGGTTTCTCGGTACCGGCCCGCAGGTAGGCGCCCAGTCGGGTCTTCTCGATCATGAACCAGGTGAACAGGCACATGCCCAGCGCCGCCGCCAGCACCCAGGCGCGGTAGGTGGGCAGGAACATGAACTCCAGCCGGAAGCCGCCCTGCAGCGCCTCGGGAATCGGATAGCTGCTGCCCGAGACGCCGAACAGATTGACGAAACTGCCCTCGATGATCATCGCCAGACCAAAGGTCAGCAGCAGTCCGTAGAGGTGATCCAGATGGGCGATGCGCCGCAGCAGGAAGCGCTCGATCAGTACCCCCAGGGTACCGACGATCAGCGGCACCAGCAGCAGTGCGACCCAGTAATCGATATTCAGATGGCGCAGCAGCAACAGGGCGACAAAGGCGCCGAGCATGTACTGTGCTCCATGGGTGAAGTTGATGATGCGCAGCAGGCCGAAGATGACCGCCAGGCCCAGACTGAGCAGGGCATAGAAGGCACCGTTGATCAGCCCCAGCAGCAACTGACCGAACAGCGCCACCATGGGTACGCCGAATATCATTGTCATTGTCGGTTATCTCCCGTCGGGGCCGGAGCAGCAACTGCTCCGGCCAGGCCATCAGTTGCGAACCAGCTTGCAGGTGCTTTGCTCAAGGGGCAGGAAGGCCTGATCGCCGGGGATCACGTCGAGGATCCTGAACAGGTCCCAGGCGCCCTGAGACTCGGCGGGGCTCTTGACCTGGGCAAGATACATGTCATGTACCATGCGACCGTCCTCGCGCACCCGGCCGTTGGTGGCAAACATGTCGTTGATCGGGGTCTGCAACAGGTGCTGACGCACCACCTGCGGGTCGTCCGAGCCGGTAGCCTCGATCGCCTTCAGGTACTGCAGGGTGCTGGAATACATGCCTGCCTGAACCATGGTCGGCATGCGCCCTACCCGGTCGAAGTAGCGTTGGGCCCAGGCACGGGTCTCGTCATTCATGTCCCAGTACCAGCCGGAAACGAACTGGGTACCCTGGGCGGCTTCCAGGCCGATGGCCTTGATGTCGGTAATGAACACCATGAGACTGGCCAGGGTCTGGCCAGCCTCGACCAGGCCGAACTGACGGGCGGTGGAGACGGCGTTGACCAGATCCGAACCGGCACTGGCCAGACCGATGATCTGGGCACCGGAAGCCTGGGCCTGCAGTACATAGGAAGAGAAGTCACTGGTGGGGAACGGATGCCGCGCCTTACCCACTACCTGACCACCGCTTTCGGCTACCGCCCTGGAGACCTGTTCCTCCATGGAGTGGCCGAAGGCATAGTCGGCACTGAGCAGATACCAGCTCTTGCCGCCGTTGGCGACAATGGCTCTGGCCGCACCGTTGGAAACCGAATAGGTGTCGTAGACGTAGTGCAGGTGGTTGGGCGTGCAGTATTCGTTGGTCAGGGCACTGGTAGCGGCGGTTGAGACAATGGCGAAGCGATTCTTCTCCTCCACCAGCCGGGTCACGGCAATCGCCACCGGCGAGGCGTTCAACCCGGCGATCAGGTCCACATTGCGCCGGTCGATCCATTCCCGGGCGGTATTTGCGCCCAGGTCAGCGTTGTTCTTGTGGTCGGCATGGAACAGCACCACCGGCTTGCCCGCGGCCTGACCGCCCATGTCCTCGACCGCCAGACGGATCGCCTCCAGCCCACCGGGGCCGGCCAGATCACTATAGGGGCCGCTCATGTCATCGAGGTAGCCGATGCGAATCTCGTCGTCGCTGATGGCGGCCTGACTGCTGCCTGTGACAGCGGCCAGCAGGGCGCCGGCAATGGCGCCAGCCAAACGGGTCTTGCCGAAAAACGAAAGTGCAGACATGTGTTTCTCCAGTGCTCCTGGGAGCTGTTGTTCTTGTCAGTAGGGAGTAGCGGTTCGAATTCAGACGCCAAGCATCGCGTTGAGCCGGTCACGGCGGCCGTCCAGTTGAGCCGCCGTGAAGTGATCGATCACCTGTCCGTGCTCGATCAGGTAGTGCCGATCGGCAAGCGGCGCGGCAAACTGGAAGTTCTGCTCGACCAGTACTATGGTCATGCCGCGTTGCTTCAGCTCGATCAGTACCTCACCGAGGCGCTCGACTATCACCGGGGCCAGCCCTTCGGTGATTTCATCCAGCAGCAACAGGCGTGCACCGGTACGCAGGATGCGCGCCATGGCCAGCATCTGCTGCTCGCCACCGGACAGCCGGGTACCCTGGCTTCTGCGGCGCTCGCAGAGGTTGGGGAACATGCTGTAGATCTCATCCAGGGTCATGCCGCCGCTGGCCACGCTCGGCGGCAGCAGCAGGTTCTCCTCGACCGACAGGCTGGCGAAGATGCCCCGGTCCTCCGGGCAGAAGCCGACCCCGAGCCGGGCAATGCGGTGGGCCGGCACATCCAGGGTTTCCCGACCACGGATGGTGATCGAGCCGGTGCGCCTGCCGACCATGTTCATGATGGCCTTGAGGGTGGTGCTGCGCCCGGAGCCGTTGCGCCCCAGTAGCGTCACCAGCTCGCCGCGGTTCACCTCCAGGTCGATGCCGTGCAGGATGTGGGACTCGCCATAGAAGGCGTGCAGGTTGCTGACCGACAGTTGGGTAGGTGCTTTCATGCCGCCTCCTCGCTCGCCTTGCCCATGTAGGCCTCGCGCACGGCCGGATTGGCCGAGACAGTGGCATAGTCCCCTTCCGCCAGCACCGCACCGCGGGCCAGCACCGTGAGCCGGTCACACAGACGGCTGACGACGCTCAGGTTGTGCTCGACCATGAGGATGGTGCGGCCGACCGAGACCCGGCGGATCAGCTCTACTACCGCGTCCACATCCTCACTGCCCATGCCCTGGGTGGGCTCATCAAGCAGCATCACGGTGGGTTCCAGCGCCAGGGTGGTGGCCAGCTCAAGCGCGCGCTTACGTCCGTAGGGAAGTTCCACCGCCAGTACCTCGGCGTACTGACGCAGCCCCACCTCAGCGAGCAGTGCCATCGCCCTGTCGTCGAGTCGGTTCAGGCGCTTTTCCGGCACCCAGAAATGGAAGGAGCCACCTTCGGCACGCTGCAGCGCGATACGCACGTTCTCCAGCACTGTCATGTGTGGGAACACAGCGGAAATCTGGAACGAGCGGATCAGCCCCTGACGGGCTATCTGCGCGGGCCTCAGGGAAGTGATATCCCGGCCCTGATAAAGGATGGTGCCTGCGGTCGGCGTCAGAAAACGCGTCAACAGGTTGAAGAAAGTGGTCTTGCCCGCCCCGTTGGGACCGATCAGCGCGTGGATATGGCCCTCTTCCACCTTCAGATCGACCTTGTCCACGGCGGTGAAACCGTTGAACACCTTGCTGAGACCCTGGGTCTCGAGTATCACAGCGCCCATTGTTGTTCTCTCTGCCGGTTAATCATTGTTTTTATTCAACCTGGCTCCGCGTCGTTGCGCGGACAGGAAAGGCGTGACAGCTTGATGACAGGGTTTGCCCCGACTCGCTCCCAGCGACCCTCCCGTACGGTGAACTACAGGCTATGAGCTACCGACATATATGTCAACATGTTTGCGCTATACTTTCTCGAACATAAAAAAAGCCGGCACATGTGCCGGCCCTGGAGACAACGTCCCGCGTCACCCGTAACGGTCTCCTACATACTCACACCTCGTCCAGCGACTCGCTCGCCGGCACCGGCTCCAGGGTGATCCTGGAGAGGTTTTCCTGCAGCTTGCCGAGGTAGTGCAGGATACTCACCATGTCGTCAAAACCCATGCCCTCAAGGCCCTGAGCATAGAACTGGTGGATCCGCTGCTGCAGCTGCTGCCAGAACGCCCGGCCCTGCTCGGTCATCACCACCAGGCGCGCTCGGCCGTCGTCCGGATGGGGTACCCGCAATACATGCCGGTCCCGCTCCATGCGCTTGAGCACGCCGTCCAGACTCTGGCGACTGACCACCAGATATTCCGTCAACATGTTGAAAGAAAT
>Ga0209075_1004585_pt1 | contig 11005 bp, 7 predicted proteins | sample Stecom2011_FD_187523 | JGI IMG/M metagenome (GOLD analysis project Ga0209075, IMG submission 187523) | Agricultural soil microbial communities from Utah to study Nitrogen management - Steer compost 2011 (SPAdes) (version 2) | ecosystem: Environmental > Terrestrial > Soil > Agricultural land...
CAGGGGTAGAAGGGGAAATATCTTGGGATATAGAGTTTGGAGGCAAACGTAAATCTAGAATACAATATGCTGCTAAAGGTCTGGAGTTAGCAGAAATGGAGTTACAAGACTATGAACATAATTTACGTTTGGAAGCTAGTATTATCTATCTCGAAACCATAAAAGACCAAAAACTATATGAGGTTCAAAAAGCTTCGTATGAAAGCATGAAGCAGATTGCAAAGTCAGATAGCATCCAACATGCACTAGGGATACTTACTCGTGTAGAAGCGCTACAAAGTAGTGTAGAAGCTATAATGGCAAGGAATGAAATGCGAAAAGCCCGTACCGATTGGCAAAACACGATTCTTCAATTACAGGATATTGCAGGAATTAATCGAGAAGAGCAAATCATACTGCCTGACACCACCGCTAAGCTGCTGATGCGTACACTTACGCTAAACGAATTGGAAGTTTCTGCTTTAGAAAACAAAGCTACCTTAAAAGCGGCAGAGTTAAACAAAGAACAAACCGAAGCTGAAGAAAAATTAATTCGCGCCGAAAGAAGAATGGATGTAAATCTTATAGCGGGATTTGAATACAACAAATCAAGCGTAACGCCCGCATTGGATGCACCAATGGATAGGGTATTGCTTGTAGGATTCGGTATCCCATTAAAGTTTTCTAACCTCAACAAAGCGGAATTAAGACAGGTAAAGCTCGCAAAAGAACAAAGCACTTGGGAAGTAAGTGCCACAAAAAGAGTCACTCTTACTGCTGTACGAGAGGCCTATAACAAATATATCGCTGCAGAACAACAACTAAATAGCTTGGAAAAGGATTTGCTTGAAGGAGCAGAAACTATATTAAATGGAGTTATTTATGCGTACCAGCGAGGTAGCACTAGCTTTTTGGAAGTATTGAATGCCAGAAACTCCTATAACGAAATTCAGACGTTATATTACGAAAGTTTATTTGAGTATACCGCAGCTTACTTGGAGTTGCAATACGCTGCAGGAATATGGGATGTAGAATTATAATAGCCTTTTAAACTTGTAAAACAAGTTTAAAAATATTTATAGCACCAATAAAAAGCGCCTTCAGAAAATTCTGAAGGCGCTTTTTATTATCTAAACTATAATCTAGACTAAACTCTTGTTTCCTCTAGTTTTCTTTGGTTGTCTTTCAATCTTTCCAATTGCTCTTCGTCCATCAAATAGCGTTTTTTACTATCGTCTAGCTCATCCATCCAATCGGTATGATGCTCTTCTGCCTTGGTTCCTGTAACAACAGATTTAAAGGTTTTATCTCTGTAGGTTAGAATATCTTCTTCCTTATCCTTTAACCACTGTTTAAACATCACTCCTACTTCGTCGATATTAAAGTCTGGATAATCGGTATAAGAAATCAGGTCTTTGATATATGCTGCTTGGAAATCTACGTCGTCATTTGCAGATTCTACTTTAGAGTATTTCTCTAACCATGCATCGATATCTTTGCGTCTTTCCTTTTTAGATGGCATTTCGAATTTCCCCATCATATAGTCTCTTGCAAGCCAAGCTTGGGTATCGAACATATTAAATGTGTAGTACTGATCTTGCATTCCTAGATAGATTAACTCTGGTAAATCTTGGAAGAAAATACCTTTGTAAATATCATCTGGATATAAGTTATTTTCCGTTTTCAGACGTAAATTATCTGGTAGGAAAGGGAATTTATGTTGGTATCCTGTACACATTACTACGCCATCGAATCTCTTGGTAGTACCATCTTTAAAGTGCGCCACATCGTCTACAAAGTGTGTAACCAACGGCCGTTCTTCAATTCCTTTTGGCCAATCTACGCCAATAGCTTCTGATCTATAGCTTAAGGTTACCGACTTGGAACCGTGTTTGTAACACTGCACTGCAATATCTTCGGCAGAGTAGCTAGAACCAATCAACAACAAATCTTTATCTATAAACTGGTCTGCACCTCTAAAGTCATGTGCGTGCATTACTGCTCCTGGAAACTCGTCTATCCCTTCAAAAAACGGCATGTTTGGTGTTGAGAAGTGTCCAGTTGCTACTACTAAGTAATCAAACTCTTCTGCAGAAGTAGTATTTTCTTTTAGGTCATCTATATATAAGGTAAATTTCTTGCGCTCCTCATCATAGGTTACCCAACGTGCGGTAGTATTAAAACGGATGTATTTTTTAGCGTTACTTTTTCTTATTCTTCCTTGAATATAATCAAAAAGTACTGGACGTGGCGGGTACGAAGAGATTGGCTTTCCAAAATGCTCATCGAAAGAGTAATCCGAAAGCTCTAAACATTCTTTAGGTCCGTTAGACCATAAGTACTTATACATACTTCCGTGGATCGGCTCCCCGTATTTTCCAACACCAGTTCGCCATGTGTAATTCCACATACCACCCCAGTTCGATTGTTTTTCAAAACAAACAATTTCAGGAATTTCCATCCCCATTCTTTCCGCTGACTCAAATGCACGTAACTGCGCTAAACCACTAGGGCCAGCACCAATTATTCCAATTCTTTTTTTACTCATAATTATAAAAAGGGTTTTTATATATTCTATCGTGAGTTAATTCCTACACGATTACTGTTCTTAACTTATTTCAATTCGCTTGTTACTGCCTTAGGTTAATTCAGACAAAGAAAGGAAATGTATAGTAGCGAAACATAGTCTAGTACACATCCTTAGAGTGGAGAACTCGCTTACCTAGTAATGGACACTAAAGCCAAAAAGCGAGAAAAAGATTCGATACAAAATCATAATGATATAAAGGAATAACTCCTTTTGTATGACAGTCTCCTATCTCATGAATTACAAACATAAACAATATTTAATTAAAATCAAAGAATATCGATTATCATTATTTATTTTGCTTATTTTTATAATTTTTATACATAAAATTCAAGCATTCTAAAAAAACAGAAGGTTTCCATCAGAATGCTTTACTAAGTACAAGGTAATAATTAGACTTTCACATTCTCCTAAAGAATCATCCATTCTTTAATTACCAGAAACTCTTAATTAAGTCATTAATCCTAAATAAAATATTGTAAAACATAGTCAAATAGAGATAGTATAATAAAATTGCTTTCCTAAAGGCTTGCAATGTATTATCCTTACCATGCCAATAGATAACAATCAAATTTTAATTACATTTGTATAAATTCTAATTTTATGCTAATTATTGGTATTGCTGGTGGCACCGGAAGTGGGAAAACCACTGTTGTAGAACAGATTATTGAGGAACTACCCTTTGGTGAGGTATGTGTGATTTCGCAAGACTCTTATTATCTAGACACCACCCATCTACCTATGGAGGAACGGATCAAAATTAACTTTGACCACCCTCAAGCCATCGATTTTGATTTATTAGTAAAACATCTAAAGCAATTGCGCGCCGGAAAATCTATAGAACAGCCCATATACTCTTTCACAGAACATAATCGAACAGGCAAAACGCTAACAACACACCCAAAAAAGGTGGTAATCGTGGAAGGAATTCTTATATTGACCAATAAGAGCATACGCGATATGATGGATATAAAGCTTTTTGTTCATGCCGATAGCGACGAACGATTAATACGAAGAATCCATAGGGATATTCGCGATAGAGGTAGAACTATAGAGGAGGTTTTGGAGCGTTATAAGACTACACTAAAACCTATGCATCAGCAATTTATAGAACCTACCAAGGAGTTTGCCGATATCATTATCCCTACAAACCGATATAATACGGTAGCCGTCGATCTTTTGCAGCGTATTATAAATCATACCCTTACTACTATTAAATAATTTGTGATATGAAATTCTCTAGCCTTCGCAAAAAAACATGGTTCAAAACGATGAGCAATCGTTACCTACTTATAGGTGTTGTTTTTATCGTATGGATGACATTTTTTGATACCAACTCATTTCTAATACAAAGAGAACTCAACAAAGAGATTAAAAGTTTAAATACAAATACAGAGTTTTATTCCAATGAAACCGAAAAAGACTTAAAATTCATTGAGGGCATGAGCGACCTAGAACAAATAGAAAAGTACGCTAGAGAGAAGTACTATCTGAAAAAAGAAAATGAAGAAATATTCCTGATTGAATAAGATACAGAAAATGAGAGACACAAAATCCGACGATTTATTTGAAGAATTCCAAGCAGTTAGTGCCAAACAATGGGTGCAACAAATTCAGGTAGATCTAAAAGGTGCCGATTATAACCAAACCTTATTATGGCATAGTGAGGAAGGAATAGACGTAAAACCTTTCTATCATGAAGATACCACGCCAAATAAATATAACATTCCAGGACAGCCAGATACATGGCAGATAGCCCAGGCTATTTTTATAGATGATATAGCTATTGCAAAAAAGTTATTACAAGAAGCTTTGCAAAAAGGTGCAACCGCTTTACGACTTATAGCAGATAAACCTTTTGATATTAAAGCATTCTTCGATGGCCTGATTATCGAAAATGCGAAAATATATTTTGAGCTGTTATTTTGGGACCAAGCATTTCTCCACGAGCTTAGCTCCTATTTAAACAAAAACAAAAGCAACTATTCCCTAGGACTAGATCCTATTGGACATCTAGCAAAAGAAGGGAATTGGCAAAACGAAACAAATACGATAGATGCATTAGCCGACATAGCTAAAGCAGAACCCAAGAGCAGTATTCGAGTAGATACACGAACGTATCAGAATGCTGGAGCCAATATGGTGCAGCAACTTGCCTACGCCATGTGTCATGCCAATGAATACTTACATAGCCTAAATAAAAAAGGAGTTCCACTTAAGGACTTAAAGGTAGTATTTCATATAGCCATTGGATCCAACTATTTCTTTGAGATTGCAAAGCTCCGAGCGCTACGATTGCTATACGCTACCCTAGCAAAAGAATATAACGCCAATCCTCTTTGCGAGATTTTGGCTATGCCTACCAAGCGAAACAAAACTATCTACGATTACAACGTAAATATGTTGCGCACTACTACCGAGTGTATGAGTGCTATACTAGGCGGTGCAAATACAATAGAGAATATGCCGTATGATGCTGTTTTCCATAAAGACAACCCATTTGGATCGCGAATCGCAAGAAATCAATTATTGATTCTTAAGGAGGAAAGTTTCTTCGACAAAGTGAGCAATCCGTCCGACGGAACCTATTATATAGAAAACCTTACCGAGGAACTTGCAAATAAAGCCTTAGAATTATTTAAGAATATTGAGAAATCAGGAGGTTTTATAAAGCAATTACACGAAGGGACCATTCAACGAAAAATAGCGGAAAGTGCTGCTAAGGAACAAGCACTTTTCGATAGCGGAAAACTGGTTTTATTAGGAACCAACAAGCATCCGAATCCCCAGGATAGAATGAAAGAGGATTTGGAACTATTCCCTTTTGTAAAAAGAAACGTCCGAAAAACACTTTTCCCGCCGATTATAGAAAATCGATTGGCAGAAACTTTAGAGCAGAAACGATTGGAAGAAGAAAAAACGCAAGCTTAAAGATGATGAATAGAAAGAACTTTGATAGCATACAACTTATAAAACCAACAGCAGAAGTCCCCTCGAATATATCGACACACGAAACTGCCGAAGGAATAGCTTTAAAAAGCAAGTATACCGAAAAAGATTACGAAAACTTAAAACACGTAAACTTTGCGGCAGGAATAACCCCCAATCTTCGTGGGCCATACAGCACTATGTATGTGCGCAGACCTTGGACTATTAGGCAATACGCTGGTTTCTCGACCGCAGAAGAAAGCAATGCTTTTTATAGAAGAAACCTAGCTGCTGGTCAAAAAGGACTCTCTGTAGCTTTCGACTTAGCAACCCATCGCGGGTACGACAGCGATCACGAGCGCGTAGTAGGCGATGTTGGAAAAGCTGGAGTAGCGATAGATAGCGTAGAGGATATGAAAATCCTTTTCGATGGAATTCCACTCGACCAAATGAGCGTTTCTATGACGATGAACGGTGCGGTACTACCAATTATGGCGTTTTATATAGTAGCTGCAGAAGAACAAGGCGTAAGTGTAGACAAACTTATAGGTACTATCCAAAACGATATTCTTAAGGAGTTTATGGTTAGAAATACCTACATCTACCCTCCTACTCCATCTATGAAAATCATCAGTGATATTTTTGAATACGCGTCGCAAAAAATGCCGAGGTTCAACTCGATATCTATTTCAGGATACCATATGCAAGAAGCAGGAGCTACTGCAGATATCGAACTTGCATATACGCTGGCCAATGGTTTGGAATACATCCGAACTGGATTAGCATCTGGGATGAAAATCGACGATTTTGCTCCGAGACTTTCCTTTTTCTGGGCTATTGGAATGAACCATTTTATGGAAATCGCCAAAATGCGTGCAGCACGAATGCTGTGGGCAAAATTGGTACAACAATTCCATCCTAAAGATCAAAAATCACTTAAACTACGTACCCACTGTCAAACCAGTGGATGGAGTCTTACAGAACAAGATCCGTTTAACAACGTAGCACGAACCTGTATAGAAGCGGCAGCAGCAGCCTTTGGAGGAACACAATCCTTGCACACCAATGCGCTAGACGAAGCCATTGCCTTGCCAACCGATTTCTCGGCACGAATTGCCAGAAACACACAGATTTACTTGCAAGAAGAAACGAATATCACAAAAACGGTAGATCCGTGGGCGGGTAGCTACTATGTAGAAAGCCTAACCAATGATATCGCAAATAAAGCCTGGGAACTGATACAAGAAGTGGAAGAATTAGGCGGGATGACCAAAGCTATAGAAGCCGGAATTCCAAAAATGCGGATCGAAGAAGCTGCGGCCAAAAAACAAGCGCGAATCGATAGCAATCAAGACATTATTGTGGGGATTAACCAATACCGTTTGGAGAAAGAAGATCCTATGCAAATCCTTGACGTAGACAACGCTATGGTGCGTAAGGCACAAATAGAAAGACTAAAGCATACCAAAGAAAATCGAGATAACGAAGCGGTTACCAAAGCACTTAAAGCGCTTACAGAAAATGCGAAAACCGATAAAGGGAACGTATTAGAACTTGCCGTAGAAGCAGCAAGACATCGCGCTACATTAGGAGAGATATCCGATGCTTTGGAAGAAGTGTATGGAAGATATAAAGCAGAAATAAAATCATTTAGTGGCGTGTATAGCAAAGAGATAAAAGACGACAAACCGTTTAAGAAAGCACAAGAACTAGCAGACCAGTTTGCAGAAATAGAAGGACGTCGACCTAGAATAATGATTGCCAAAATAGGGCAAGACGGACACGACCGTGGCGCGAAAGTAGTAGCAACAGGATATGCCGATGTTGGTTTTGACGTAGACATAGGAGCACTCTTCCAAACGCCTGCAGAGGTCGCCAAACAAGCGATAGAGAACGACGTACACATCCTTGGTGTGTCATCTCTTGCAGCTGGACATAAAACCTTGGTGCCAGAAGTTTTAGAGGCGTTAAAAAAATACGGTCGAGAAGATATTCTAGTGATTGTTGGAGGCGTTATTCCAGCGCAAGACTATCAGTTCTTATTCGATGCAGGCGCCGTTGCCGTTTTTGGGCCAGGAACAAGTATTAGCGAGGCCGCTATCCAATTACTAGAGATTTTAATTGAACTACACGGATAAATAATATCTGTATTATTATCACACGAGTAAAAAACCTGTAAGATCAACGGAAAACTAAACATATGAATGCTAAAGGCATCCCGCAGATCACGCAGATTTACGCAGAATAGAAGCAACTATTTGTTGTTAGTAATTTTAATATAAAATTGCTGTAAAAAACACAATTCATAGCTCTATGATGTTTCAAGGATTATCCATATCTTATTCATAAATAAAAAGCCTCTCTTTAGATTTTTAAAGAGAGGCTTTTTTTAGGCTAAATCAATATCTGCTATTCTGTAAAAAAGAAACCACTTGGACTTATTCCTACACTAAACTCGTGCAATTGCTCGCCAGAAACTAAATCATAAACATACACACTGCCATTACTAGCATAGTCTTTAGCATCGCCTCCAAAGTACATTCCGTCTTTTATAGCTGCGCCATAAAAAGTTTTATCGGTAAAAAACACGCTTTCCGAAGGTAGTTCTGTACTGGTCAACTCCATAGCATAAATATTGCTTTCCGTTTCGTAGGTTTCCCAATCGGTAGTAGAAATGGTGTAGTAAAGTTTTCCTTGGTCGAACTCCAAATGCGATGGAGAGGTTCCAACAAAATCGAACTCCTTAGCTACTTGTAAACTCCCTAGATCTATTTGTACTAATTTCCCATCTGTTTCTCCGTCCACTGCATAGCTAGGATTTCCTTCAGACAAAACCCATAGGTCATTACCTACCAGCTGCAAAGAGTTTGGCACATCGCCTACTTCTACTACTTCTGTAACCGAGTTGCTATTAGCATCGATTACCGATAATTTATTATTTTGACTGTATCCACCTTTGTGTACTACGTATACAAATCCATCCTTAGATACCAATTTCTCAGGGCCAAACTCTACAGAGATCGCTTGCTCTACTGTCATGGACTCTAAATCGATTACCGCAACGAAATCGTCCGATGCATCGTTAGGATCGCCCCAGTTTGTAACGTAACCTTTTCCGTTTACTACCGTCATATATCTAGGACTGTCTATCCCTTCCTCTATCACATCGATAAACGCAAAACTATGACGATCTACTACTACTATTTTATGTGAGTTATTCACCACTACAAAAGCATAGTCCTCATACATAGCAATCGACTGAGCGGTATCTCCTAAAGAGTTTCCAGCATTCGCCGATCCAAATATATTATTAGTAACACCAGTGAACATATTATCTATAAAGCTAACCTCTGTATTACCAGCTCCAAAATTCCCCTCGTTTAGCACAAATAATCCATAGGTGTAATCGCCAATCGTATCTAGCTCCTCCACAAAATTATCGTCGCTACTACAGGATATAAATAGTAAAGCAAGCATGGCAAAAAGTAATAAATGTAATCTTCTCATGTTCTAAATAGTTAAAAGTTAAAGTTTATAAATAGATTAAAGTGTCTTCCAGGCATAGGTCTAGAAGGTAAATTCTCGTAATAAGTATCGTAAAGGTTTTTGACGCGCACTCCAGCTACTCCTTGTAATTGTTCTAAAGTGAACTGGTACTCTATGGCCAATTGATGGGTCTGATACTCTTTGTGTCTGTTTAGATTGTCGCTAGAGGTGTACATTTCTCCATTGAATAAAACCTGGTACGAAGCGTTCCAATCTTTGTATTGATAGGTAAGGCTAGCATTATATTTATGGTAAGGCACATAGATAAGTTGCTTCTTTAAATCCTGATCTTCTGCTTTGGTATAGCCATAAGCGACATCGGCACGCAATCTATGTTCTTGCCAATTATAGGAATAATGCGCCTCCAACTCTACCCCATAGTTTTTGGCTTCACTAATATTCATCGGATACCACAAACTTCCTCGTGGCACCCACTTTATCATATCGGTAGAATGTATATAGTAAACCGCAGCTGAGGCACCATAATTTTTCTTCTCCCAAGTATTTCCTAATTCAAATTGCACACTTTTTTCTGGATCTATATTCTCGTTACCTCCACCCTTCCAATACAAATCATTGAATGTTGGCACTCGATAGTTTTTTGCAACGTTAAGGTGTATATTATAATGGGGAGTAACTTGGTATTTAGTATCAAACGCAAATAGGAACGGATTGGTAAAACCATTTAAAAATTCCTGACGCAAGTGCAAACCGTAGCTCCAATTTTTAGTAAGGTGATGATTAAACATCAAAATAGCAGCGCCTGTATCGCGATTCGCATCTTCAACATCCGAGCCCTTTCCATCTACATTATTATATTGTAAAATTCCTGTAAGCTTCATTTCTGAGGTAATCCGATAAGCCAAACTATAGTCCGTCCACCAAGTATTCGATTTTCCAAAACTGTAGTTTGCACCATGTTTATTTGCATAATAACGGTATTGCTCATACAAATGGGCAAGTTTCAAACTGCTAGTCCACCGGCCTAAATACGTTTCCCACTGCAATAAATTTCGAGTGTTATAATCCCGATAGCCATCTCTAGCTGGTGCGTGTAAGGTTCCAGAGAAATCTCGTTTTCCTTCGTACCAATTGCTGTGAAAGTATAGTCTATGATTGTTTTTTCGCCAACCTGCACTCAAGCCTAAACTATAGTGATAGAAAGCAGCATCTACATTTCTTTTAGAAGATTTTGGATAGTCGTAATCGTTTTCCGATTGCATTCCTTCTAAAGAAACATCCAAGTAGGCATTCTTAGAACTTATCAAACTTCGGATTTGTCCGTTGTACGTATCAAAGCTTCCATAGCCTAGTTTTACTTGATGTCGGTTTTCCTGATTGAATTTCGGAAGATTGTCCAATAAAATACTGCCTCCAATAGCGCCACTACCAAAAGGCACACTACCGCTTCCACTACGAATAGTGAGTTCGTCAATACTTCCCGTTAAAATCGTATTGAAATCTGTTTGTCCGGTAAACATTGAATTAATTGGAACGCCATTCCACAATACCGCCGTCTGCGACGCATTGGTTCCTCTAAAAGATGGCGAAGAAACCATTCCGAGTCCGTTTTCTTTAAAATAAATAAGAGAGTTGCTTTCGAGTAAGCTAGTAAAAGTTCCGTTAGATCGACTTAAGATAGAGTCGGAAAGCACTTTTTGGGTATATCCTTCCGAATATTCCTTCACGTTTTGACTCCATAGCGTTACTGGCGCTAGATTTTGAATACTATCTAGGCTTTGCGCATGAATCCAAGAACTCAGGAAGACAAATAAAAATAAGCAGGTATGTTTCATATCCAAAGCAACTTTTTTTCCCGAAAGTCGATTTAATAGTTTCTATCACATTCTGGCAGGTCTCCTGGCTTGTCTTTTTTGCGAACCTTCCCATCCAAAAGCATCGGATAGTGGTTTTTTGAAGAAGCGCAATAGCTTGGCCTAATTGGCAAAGCGACTTACAGTTGCG
>Ga0209075_1004586_pt1 | contig 11004 bp, 7 predicted proteins | sample Stecom2011_FD_187523 | JGI IMG/M metagenome (GOLD analysis project Ga0209075, IMG submission 187523) | Agricultural soil microbial communities from Utah to study Nitrogen management - Steer compost 2011 (SPAdes) (version 2) | ecosystem: Environmental > Terrestrial > Soil > Agricultural land...
AGGTAGGGATAATCATGTTAGTCAAGCTAGAAGCTTACTCGGTTCGTCTACCTTATTCTACCTCCTTGTTCTTTCAAATATCTCTGATTTATATATTAGCTAATTTAATACTTTTACAAACATAGGATGTGGTTCAGATAAATGGCAAAATAAACGCTTCGTTTTGAAGATTACTGCAAGAAATAAATTTATGCTTCGTGCATAAATTTATTCTAAAAACTGCCACTTCTCTGAGCCACTGACCGTTAGGCAACATGCTAGAATACGCACAAATTAATAATACAATCTATGGGTGAAGTAAAAACACTAAAAGAACAAAACGCAAGAATGATATGGACATTTTTCTCTTTCAATGTCCTATTGTTCTATGTTTTGGCTATTGCTCCGCTTATCAATCTCAACGATTTTGACTGGCAAGATATTGTAACAGGAAGGGGAATATGGCTACTGATCATCCCTGTAGTTTTATTCATTTTGAATGGACTAATAAGTAGTGACCAAAAAGCAACAATTACATTTTGGAGATTGAATAATCCATTGCCAGCGTGTCGGGCATTTTCAATTTATGCTCTAAAAGATGATCGAGTAGATTTTACTAGATTGGAAACAGTATTTACCCCACTTCCTGAATCCGCAAAAGAACAAAATGCCTTGTGGTATCGCATCTATAAGAACTATCAGGAAGAACCTATTGTAAAGAAAAGTCATAAAGATTTTTTACTTGGAAGGGATATGTGTGCAATCGGTCTATTATTTCTCGTTTTCGGAGGTTTGCTTGGGATATTTCTCATTTCAGACACAACTAAATGGTGGTATCTAATTTTTACATTTCTTCAATATTTTATTCTTGCTATTGTAACACAGAATCACGGTAAGCGATTTGTTTGCAATGTGCTGGCACTCGAAACATCAAAACAAGTATGATGAACATTAGTATAGATATGCTCTCATTGGGCAATGCAGACTCAATTATTGTTTGGCTTAAAAACCAGAATAACAGCAACTTTATAATCCTTATTGACGGGGGTAATAAAAGTGATGGTGAAAAGGTAATTAGGCATTTAGAAACACATATTAAGCCTAATATTGGCTATGCAGCTCCTGATTTAATTATTTGCACCCATCACGATAAAGACCATATAGGTGGATTAACTGCAGTTGTTGAAAAATATGGAACATCAATTAAGGAAGTTTGGGTAAATAATCCAGCAGATCATGTAAGCCACCATACTTACCAATTATTGAAAGAGGGATTTAGAAAAAAATCTGAATTAGAGCAATATAAATCAATACTTGAATCTATTAATAATGTTGAAGATTTTATAAGTGTTGTAGATAGGATAGGTATAAAAAGAAAACCTGCACTCCATGGACCTGAAACTCAGAATAATTTTTTTAGAATTTTGGGCCCTACGAAAGAATTTTACGACTTACTATTGCCAGGAATGGATGGCATAGAAAAGTTTGTATCAGATGAAGCTAATTATTTATATAATTCACATATTGCTCCCAAATTAGTAAATGAAGAATTGGAAACTCCTTCTCCTTGTCCTGTTGTTGAAGAAGAGAATGAAACTTCTGCAACAAATAATTCAAGCGTAATTTTTGAAATCAATGCTCACAATGGAAAGAGATTTCTTTTCACAGGGGACGCTGGTGTAAAAGCATTCGAAGATGTTGAAAAGCGTTATTCTCTAGAAGATATTCATTGGTTAGATGTGCCTCATCATGGTTCACGAAGAAATCTTTCTGTAAAATTAATTGAAACGATGAACCCAAAGTTTGCCCTAATTTCAGCAAAAGGTGGTTCAGATACAAAGCATCCACGAAAAGCTCTCGTATTTTGCCTAAGAAAACATGGGGCTAAAGTATATAGCACTAGCAAAAGCGGTAATCTTCATCATAAATTCGGAAATTTTCCCAATAGAGATGGGTACAAAACTGCAAGCGAAATTTTTAAAAGCTGATAAGGTAAATCACTATGACATCAACTTCGTACTATGAACAAAAGAAAGCACGATTGCCTAACAGCGTGTATGTGGCAATAGCGGGTGAAGTGGTAAATCGAAGGTCTGTGCTTCTAAGAAACTTTGTGCAAAACGGAAAGGTAAGTGCTTCTAATCCGCTACTGCACATACACGCAAAACGTTATAAGCTATAAAGAAGAACTAAAAACTAACAAACCTTCATGATATAGCGTTAAAAAAACGGCAGTTTTGCAAGTCTGAAAATATTACTTTTTAGGCGCTAACAAAAAAATATTACTTATGAAAAATTTAAAATTAATTTTACTAAGCATTCTAACGATTGTTTATGGGAAAACCATGTTAGCACAAAATCTATCTACTGATAGTACATACACATACAATGAAAGTCATCAAAAAGAATGGCATTATATTCAAAAAGATGTTTATTGTTTTAAACTAAAAGATGAAGCAAAGTATTCGAATTATGATAACGAAGCAATTGACACTATTTTATATTGGAATAATGTTACTTCTAAATTCAATGAAGTTCATTTTAATAAAAACTCTAGCTTAAGCGAAAGAAAAGAAGTAATCAACCAAATTAGAAGTTTGGTTGATTTTGAAATGGAATCTTATGCATTGACCAAAGATAGGAATAAAGAATATAATGAGCATAGATTTTTTCAAACAGATGACAGAATCTTAATTACTTTTCAGAACAAAACCATTGATGAACACACAGTTTTAGATTTTGCCAACAAATATAATCTTGAATTAATCTATAGACCAAGTGAAAGACTACCTAAAAGTTTAGACTGGAGTTACACATTCAGAATTAAATCAAAAAGTGATTTAACAACCATAAAACTTGCTCAACTGTTAATGGAGCAGGAAGAGAGTATTATTAAATTAGCAGAGCCCAATGTTTATTCTGTAATTCCTTTAAATTGTATTACAAAATCTGAAATGGATCCTAGTTTAGATGGCCCATTTAGTACTTGGCACATCCAGAATGAAGGTCAAAATGAAATTTATAATAATCAAAATGGCACCAATGATGCAGATGCTAATGTTTGCGAATGCTGGGGAGAAGGTTATACAGGCAAAAATGTAAAAGTAGGTGTAATAGATTTTGGAGGCGTTCAATTTTCCCATCCTGATTTAGATGGAAATAAAGTTCAAAATGCCTACAACGCAAGAGATAATGTAATAGAGACAAACGACTTTGACTTAGTAGAAAATACAAATCCACAACAGCCTCTTTTTGACCATGCTATGCAAGTAATTGGGACAATAAATGCAATTCCAGATAATGTTAACCCAAATGTCCTTTATACACATCAAGATAGTAAGAGAGGAATTGGATCTGCGTATGACGCTGTTGTCTATCCATATATTAATGAATGGCTTACAGTTGGTAATCATCCACAGTCCTCTATTGATAATGTAATGCGTTCTCTTCAAAAAGCTTATGACGACAATGTCGATATTATAAACATGAGTTTTTATGTAGAAATAATAGAAAACACACTCAAAACTAAAATTGATAATGCAACAAATAATGGAAGACTGCATCCTGTTTCTGGAACTCCCTTAGGTATTGTTTGTGTAGCAGGAACTGGTAATAGTGATTCAGGAGTTAGTCATTTTCCTGCAAATTTAGATAATGTTATTGGAGTTGGTTGGTCTGATCCAGATGATTATAGGGTAACTCAAAATAGTAGTTGGAGTTTATTTAATGATGGCTCAACTTATACACCTACTACTTCCAGTACCCCTATGTATGATGTAGTTGCCCCTGGTAATTTCATAATGGTGCTAAGTTATACTAAATCTTTTAGTATATCGCATACTTCAAATCAAAACGATCAATGGGGAAATAACTATTTTTCATATGGTTATGGAGCTTCTATTGCCACACCAATTGTTTCTTCGATAGCTGCAATGGCAATTGAAAAAAATTATACATTAAGCTACGGAGATATTAGAGATTATATTAGAAATGGGGCAGACAAAGTTCATGCAAACAACCCTTATAATTATAATTTTAATGGAATAAATGGGTATAGCCAAGAAATGTTTTTTGGTCGTGTAAATTGTTCGCAGATTTTAGCACCTATAAGACCAGCGAGTTTAGACATTGATGTTGAGTCTCTAGACGATTACATAAAAGTAAATAGCTTAGAAAACAACGTTTACGAAGTTGAATTAAGCCAAAGTCGAAATATCGAAGAATATAAATTATTTGATATGTCAGGTCGTTTAATATTGTCAAGTAAAAAACATAATACACAATCAAAAACCATCATTAATTTAAACGATTATTCTAAAGGAATATACGTTTTAAAAATTATCGACAATAACCACAATTTGAATTCTATCAAATTGTTAAGCAAATAATCAATTATTAACAAATAAAAATGAGATATGAAAAAAAATAATTTAATATGTGTATTAATAGGGTGTGTTATGACAATAAACCCTTTATTTTCTCAAACTTTTTCAGAAGTAGAGAAACCGAGTGCATCTAATAATCCTTGGTCTATTGAGATGTTACTCAGAACAAAAAATAATGGAGGTGTTAATTGGAATACACCTTCATTAAGAGGTCGTTATTTTTTAAGTAACAAATGGAATTTACGTTTACAAGTTGGACTTGGAGATGGTTCAGGGAAACCGATATCTGAAAAACATCATTGTTATGAAAAAGCAGATGGTAGTGGAGAAGTCGGAACAGTAACCTTTAAACGTACAAGTTTTAACTTACAATTGGGCACAGAATATCACTTTTTGGGCACTAGTAAGTTAGATCCTTATGCTATGGTTGGATTAAATTTGGGATATGGGAGAGAAAAAAAAGACTTCAATCATGCACTAGCATATAATATGCCTGACGGAATAGTGTATGGCTATGACAAAAATATCTCACAGAGGTCAACTAGTTTATATAGCGTAATTGGGTTTGATTTAGGTCTAGGAGTTGATTTTTATTTTGTAGAGAATGTTTATATAGGGTTGGAGTGTGGATTTAGCAACTCTAATTTTAAATATAAAGATGTCACAAAGTATACAACTATAGAAAATCAAGACCCTTCAGAATTAGAAAGTGTTACTCCTGGTTTTAAAGAATCATTTTTAGGTACAAAAGCTGAATTGAGATTGGGTTGGAGGTTTTAACTGAACTAAAGGTAAAAAACTTTACAGCTTATAACAGCAAATAAGCACAAGCGGCAAACGTTCATACGTGTTAGCCGCCTTTGCCTATTTGCCAACCGTTATGAGCGATTACGAAAATTACCTGTAACGGTTAAGCAACCAGCTTTTGGAAGGTGTTTATGAATGAAAACCGATAAGCAGAAATAATTGTAAAAGTAAAAAAGCTTATTTGACCTTTTAAATAAAGCCGAGAAGGCAAATTGTTTAATTTAAATTTTAAGTGAAATGAAAAAGCTATTTTTAATAAAAGTGTTTGTTTTTCTAGTTTATGTATGCACTATTGGTCAATCAATTTTACCTGATAGTATTTATATTTATGATGAAAATAAGCAGAAAGATTGGTATTATATACAAAAAGATGTTATTAACATTAACTTAACAGACAATAGCGTCTTAAATATAAACTTACCTGAATATGTTGATACTATGTATAGTTATGACAATTCATATTCTATTTTTAACACTATTTGTTTTTCAAATGAATCTACAGAAATGGAACGTTTAAACTTTATCAATTCTGTAATAAATCTACAGAACTTTAACTCTATTGCCTTAGAAATAAGTAGAGAGCAAGAAACATATGACAAATATCTACACTATCCTACTGACGATTTAATAATGGTTACATTTAAGAACCCTATGCTATCAAATTCAGAAATCGCAAGTTTTGCTCAGAGATATAATTTAACATTAGTCTATACGCCTAGTTCTAATCTACCAACAGAGGTGAGTTGGACATATGTTTTTCAAAATAAAAAACCTCGGAGTATTGAATATTCATCTATATATTTATCAAATTTAATTAATGAAATTGAATTAGATTTGGTTGAATTGGCTGAACCTAATACATATTCTGTAAAACCATATTCTTGTGATGTCCCAATTGATGAATTAAGCGACTCTCCTGACAATAATAATTATACTTGGTACATTCAAAATGATGGAGGAGATATTTATAATGGAGATATTGGGATACCAGATGCAGATGCAGATATTTGTGAATGTTGGGAGGAAGGATTAACCGGAAACGGTATAAAAATAGGAATTATAGACTTTGGTGGATTTGAAGCAAATCATCCAGATTTCATAGGGGCAGATATACCATTTATATTCGATGCAACAACCAAACAAAAACACTTAGGTGGAAGTTTTTATTATACTAATGATTCCACAACATGGTCACATGCCATGCTTGTAGCTGGTACAATAATTTCACAGCCGAATAACATTAATAATCAAAACGGATATAGCATAGGATTCGCACATAATGCCACATTTTATCCTTACTTATGTGGTAATAAATTAATAACTGGACAATCAAATAATCATATTTTAAATGCAATACATCAAGCGATAGAAGATGAAGTTGACGTATTAAACATGAGTTTTGGTCTTGGCACACCTGGGACATTATCTGGCCAACTAGCCAATGCAATTGCTATAGGTCGTCCAAACCCCAATAATCCAAATAAAAAAAGAGGAATGGTTGTTGTCGCCGCTATAGGCAATGATGACATGCAACATGGCACGGGACAAGGAAGTAGTGCTATTTTCCCTGCTAATAAATCTTACACTTTAGGGGTTGGTTATTCGACACCAGAAGACTATAGAGCATCAACTAGTAGTAGCACAGAAGGAACCTACTCATGGGGAATGCCTGCCAACTCTGGTTCCGATTATGGAAATATTACATTGCACTTTGATGTTGTAGCACCTGGAGTTGTAATTCGTTCTACAAACTTTATTAACGGGGAAGGAAATGGATATTTGGTAAGAACAGGTTCTTCATTATCAAGCCCAATAGTAGCATCAATCGTAGCTTTAGTTTTAGAAGAAAAACCAGACTTAAAATATGATGAAGTTATTTCAATCATAAGAAAAGGTGCTGAGAAAGTACATTCAACTTTAGATGGAGGTATATATCAATATGGTACAGATGGAAATGGTTATAATAATAAAATGTTTTATGGTAGAGTAAGTTGCATAAACTCTTTTAATATCGCGACGACTTTAGGAATTGAAGAGGAAGAATACATCTCTACTTTTGTTAAACACATTGATGAAGGTTTATACGTAGTAGAAACTGAAATTGAAACTTCTAAAAATATAATATTATATAGTATGGATGGAAGACTCTTATTAAACAAAACAATACAAGGAAAAAGTATAGAGATTAATCTAAAATCTTTTCCAAAAGGAATATATTTGTTAAAAATAAATAATCAAGAATTCCGTTTTGAAACAAAACTTGTGCATTAATGAGAATTATTATTAGCATATTAACATTTTTATTTCAAATAGGCACCTTTGCACAAGGTGCCTATTATTATCAACATTTAAAGCCTTTTAATAACGAAATATTTGATGTTGCAGAGGGTGATAACGGTTTCCTAACAGTTGGAAGAAGTTCTGGTGGGGATGGTAATGGTGGCTTTCTCTTATACATAGGAATAGATGGTAATGTTAAATGGGAGAAAAATGTAAATCTTGAGTATTTATCTATAGATGCTTTTGATTATAGGTCAATAACGTACCAATCCCCCTATTTCTATACCATAGGAAGAGCAGGAATAAATAATGAAAGGAAGTATCTTTTATCTAAAATAGATGAACAAGGGAATATTCAATACTCTGAAATCATTGATACGCCTTTCCAATTAGGAAATGACAATCTTCCATCAAAGATTATCTCTGATAAAAACAGTCTTTTTATTGCTGGATCTGGTATTACTGATTTTGGAACTAAGGGAGAATTATTAAAACTAGATTTAGACGGCAATATAGTTTGGAAAAATAAATACAGTCAATATCCCAATTCCACTCAATATTCTGAATATCTTCTTGATATAAAAAAAACAAATGATAATAGTTATTTATTAGAGTTATATAGCGATGCCTTTTCATCATATGATATTTCTACCATCATTAAAATTAATAATAATGGGGATGAAATCTGGAGAAAAAGTTATGACACTATTATTCCAACTAATTTAACTAGTGATTCGCTAGGCTTCATAAGTGCAGCACCTTACAAAGATTCACATGTAATAGCTCTCTTTAATGTTACAAATGAAGATCAATATAATCCAATAACATATCCTAGAAGAGACTTCGCATTAATTGAATATGATGAATATGGTCAAGAAATAGGCTATAAACGTTTCTATAATCCAGCTGCATTGGCTTCTTCAAATATTCAAGTTAATACAAAAAACGAAGTTTTTATTTTATCCTCTAGTGAGTATGGCGAAACAGAAGGCTATCATTTGGGAGTAATAAAATTAAATTCAGAATTAGAAATAGAATGGAGTAATTTTTATAAAAAGGACAACCCATTTGCTGAACTTCCAGAAGCAGGGCCATTATTTAATAATGGGCACCTTACCAAAGATGGTGGTTTTATCCTTTCAGCACAAGATTTTTATTTTGAATTTGGGAGTCATTATTATAATTCAACTTTATTAAAACTTGATTGTATTGGTGACACAGTATGGAATTCTAATAGTTGTTTATCTCCTGAATTTAGTGATGTTACTTTATTCCCAAATCCATCAATTAATAATTTTACAATTCAAATCCCTTCACTACCGGAGTACTCCGAAATTATTTTAAAGATATATGATGTTTCAGGAAAGTTGGTGAAAGAATTTAGCTTTAAAGATAAGAATGTTATAAATGTAAATACTATTGAATGGGCGAAAGGTGTCTATAATTGTGTAATATATTTAGACAATAAATTTCTAGACAGGAAGAAAATCATTAAAATGTAACCGCTCATAACAAGCCATTCAAAGCCATAGCCAATTAATTGCTTCGCTTTAAGATTTTTGTTTAAATTTGAACTTATGCTCCTTGCTAAAAGTTATCTTAAAGATGGCTACAGCTTTGAGTGGCTAAACCGTTATAAGCAATAGTAACGTACAACGATACATATAAACAGGCAGGAAAGAAAGACGGAAGCGGGCATTAGGCAACTCACGACCCAAAACGCAGAGATTTAATTTTTGTCCAACGCTTATTTTTGTTTTTCTCTGTGCTTGCTTCTTCAGTTCTTTTTATTTTCTAAATGATTCCGCAACGAATCGGTTCCATTCAACAGTGTTTTCATCTTTACTTATAAGCTATTTTCTTGTGTCAACCGTTTCTTCTTATTTAATGGGATCCATGGATAAAGTTGAAATCTTCTTGAAATTTGAAAATAAAATCCAGAACCTTTTGAAGCAGTGCCATAAGAGTATTTTTTCACATCATTTGTTAAAGTATTTTGAATTTCATAATAGCTATCATGAACAAGCAGGTTTTTCTTAAACCCTTGAGAATAGAATAAATCTATTGAAAACAAATAAAGTTTATTCCATTTTATATCTGCACCTAATCCTAAAGATAAGTTGAAATTATAATGTTCTACAGCTCGACTTGTATTCTTCACATTGAATGTAGTGTTAGAATCATATAAAAACGGCTCCGTCTCGTATTCAAATTTATAATTTTTTTCGTGTGGAAAATAAGTTAACCCTGTTCCTATGTTTAGATAGATACTGTTTTTAAATAAATATTTTTTTATATTCAATGAAAAACGATGTGTGGCAAACCCCCCACTATAAATTAAATTGTTGTTGATGTAGTAATTTTCAGTAGAATTAATCGTTGATAAAAAGATTGTTTCGTTAGAAATATTAGCACCGTCCATATTCCAGTTAAACTCTAAAAAAAAACCTTGTTTTTTATTTTTCCATCCTGCTCCAATTCCTAATAAAATTTCTTTTGAAAAATAAGGAGAATTATTTTTAAAAGTAAAATATTCGTTTTTAGGGAACTGATTTGAATAATGAAAAATGGCATTACTCCCAGAAACTCCAAATTTGGTATTTATAGTAGGAATTAAATAAAATGAGTTCTGAGAAAGCATTTTCCCAGAACTCAAAATGCATAAGGCTAAAATAACTATAATCCTCATTTAATATAGAATAAAATTAATATGGAGAATTTATATTTCTACCACCCCATGTTGAATATTTTGTTGTTCCATTAAAGGTACACTTAATTCTAGCAAACAGATAGTAACCATTTAAGTTTCTTGCCCCGCTATAAAATTCCCATAATTGTTGTGTATAACCTGATTTTTTAACACCGGAAGAAGAAATTATAACGGAATTAGAGTTGCAAGGTCTCTTTTTTGCCCAAGCTTCTGGTCCTTTTATTTCTAACTCAGTATAAATGACGTCGTTGATTAAAGGTACAAATCTAGCTGTTGTTCTAAAATATATGCCTGCTCGAAAATGTTTAACACTCCCTTGACAATTTATATTGTTTCCAAAACTTACAACACTCGTTACATATTCGCCACCTCCAATGCCTCCACAAGCTTTTTCTTGTACCCCATCCATTATTATATCCAAAACATCATCATCTGTTGAAAATATTTGAATGTTTTTATTTGCTGCATTTCCAGCAATCAAATCTGAATAATCTTTTTCTTTAGATTTAATATCCAAAACAAAAACTTTTTCATTTATTAAATCTATTCTAAAGATGTTTTCACCAATTTGTATCACACCATCTTTGTTTAGCAATTGTCCTAGAAAATCATCCATTCCATTTTCATCATCATCTGTTGATTTTAATTGAACATTGCTAAAATAGTTCTCAAAGTTCATATTATCAATAATTTCCAAAATATTAACATGTTCTGGGGCTAATTCTCCATCAACAGCTCTTTCATAATCTTCAATGGTTTCAAAAATCAGCATTTGTCCATCCGTTGAAACATTAAATTCATTTTTTGAGTTTTGCAGAGAATTAGGAAAAACATTGTCCTTTT
>Ga0209075_1004587_pt1 | contig 11004 bp, 7 predicted proteins | sample Stecom2011_FD_187523 | JGI IMG/M metagenome (GOLD analysis project Ga0209075, IMG submission 187523) | Agricultural soil microbial communities from Utah to study Nitrogen management - Steer compost 2011 (SPAdes) (version 2) | ecosystem: Environmental > Terrestrial > Soil > Agricultural land...
CGTCTCGGCCAGGCGCGGCAAGATATCCGGAAGCGGCGCGGGCTGCCACTGCGCGGCGCGCTTTCCCACCTGCCAGGCCATCCATTGATTGACGCCCCACCCCAGAAGCAGGCCGACGAGGCCCACCAGGACGAGGCCCCTAAGCCATCCGGAATTTGAGGTGGGTAATTGGTTCAAAATCAAGAATCACTGCGGTCTTTGCGATCGGCTCACCCTTATCGCGCCAGGGTTTCTATAGCATTAATGCGCGCGATTCCCCAAAGCGCGACGGCCCGGGGTTATTCGAGGATCGCCCACGGTCGATTCACGCAATATTGGGTGCGGCTCTGGTGGGCGAGGCTCGTGCCCAGGTCCTGGAGAATGCCGCGGTATAGGCCGGGGAGCGCGGCGCAAAAGCTGGGCTGGGTGCCGACGAGGTCGCGATGAAGTTGCGTCAACCCCGCGCGGCGCGCCACGTCACTGGTGGTGAGCGCCTCGTCGAGGTGGCGCTTAAGCGGGCTATCGCCGGCCTCGCAGCCCTGCTCAATCGCCGCCAAGGCCTGGGGCGAGGCGCCGGACTCGCTAAGATACTCGCCCGCCCACAAAAGATCGGCGGCGAAGGCTTCCAGGATATCGCCGACGACCTGCGCGTCGAGGTCATAGCCGTCGACGCGCTGGCGATAGACGCGCAGCGCGACCTGATTGGCGGTCGCCTTGACGCAGGCGGGCTGCGCCTCGGCCTGCACACATTGCCAGTCGGGCGGGGCGCCGGCCGCCTGAGTCGGCGCGGCGCTGGGCTCCTCAATCATGGTGATTCCGTCGTCGACTTTGGCCGGCCCGCCCCCCCGGGCCTGGGTGATCCGCTGCGCTTCGCCGCGCGCCCGCGCCACCTCAAGCGTCGCCTCCCCGATGGCCTGGCGCCCGAACCCGCGCGCGCTCTTTGCGCTCAACTCCCCGCAGACCGCCCGGTCATAATCGGTCGCCACGCGCCCCATGGCGCCTACAAAATCGGTCTTTGCGCCCTCGATCCTCTCGACAAGCTCGGCCGGCGGGCGCAGCGCGACCGGCTGCTCGCGCGGGTGCGCCTGGCTCTGGCATCCCGTTCCCAGCAGCATCCAAAATCCAAGAAGTGTGCCGAGCACCCCGCAATATTTACCCGAGCGCCCAAGTTGATATCCTAGCATCGCACCATCCCCACAAAGTTAATTCGACCCTAACGATGAAGCTAGACACTGCGCGCCGCGCTTGCAGGGCTTAGCTCAATCGAAGTAGGCAACAACCCCGGCCTATGCGATTATGCGGGCTAACTTCGAAAATGAACCTGAATAAGCAACCTTAAAATAGAGGAACTTTCCATGTCGCGAGACTCAATTATTGATCGGTTCTTATTAAGCGCTCAGAAAAACGCCGCAAAACCCGCCGCCTGGGTCAACCATAGCGGGGTCTGGAAATATACGAATTGGTCGAATTTCGCCCAGAAATGCCGCCTCTTCGCAGGGGCGCTCATCGCGCGCGATATAAAGCCCGGCCAGCATGTCGCGATCATCGGGGCAAACTCGCTTCGCTGGGTCGTCTCGGATATCGGCGCGATGATGGCACGCTGCATTCCGGTGGGCGTCTACGCGACCAATTCGCCCGCAGAGGTCGCGTATATCGTCGGGCATTGCGAGGCGGCGGTGCTCGTGGTGGAAAACCGGGCGCAGTGGGAGAAATTCGACGCGGTGCGCGGCCAACTCAAAAGCGTCAAGGCGGTCGTCATGCTCAAAGAGATCGAGCTTATCGACGATAAATTAGCGATCTCATTTGAGGATTTCTTGGAGACGGGGCGCGACCAACTCGACGCGGTCCAGGCGCGCATTGGCGCCATCGAAATGGGCGATGTCGCCACGCTAATCTACACCAGCGGCACCACCGCGGAGCCCAAGGGTGTGATGCTCACCCACGATAACCTCGCCTTTACCACCGGCGCGGCGGTCAAGGTGGTCGGCGGCTTGCTCGGCCAGGATTGCATGGTCAGCTACCTGCCCTTGTCGCATATCGCCGAGCAAATGTTCACCATCCACCTCGCCGCCACCTTCGGGTATCCGATCTGGTATTGCGACGATATCTCGAAGCTGCAAGAGACCATCGCGCTGGCGCGACCGACCGTCTTCTTCGGGGTGCCCCGGGTCTGGGAGAAGTTCAAGAGCGCGCTTCAAGCGCGCATGAGCGAGGCGAGCGGACCCAAGGCGAAGATGCTCGCCTGGGCGCGCGAAGTCGGCATGGAGGCGGGCCACGAGCGCTTCGAGCAGGAGGCGCTCACCGGAGGGTTGCGCGTCAAATACAAGATGGCCGACCGCCTGGTCTTCTCCAAAATCAAAGGCGCGCTGGGCTTTGACCGGCTGCGCATTGGCCTGAGTTCGGCGGCGCCCATTGACCTGGAAGTTCTGGAGTTCTTCTTATCCCTGGACATGCCGATTCTGGAAATCTACGGGCAATCCGAGGGAAGCGGCCCCACGACCGCCAACCGCCCGCGCGCCGGCCAGGCGCGCCTGGGCACGGTGGGGCTGCCGCTGCCGGACGTGCAGGTCAAAATCGCCAAGGACGGCGAGGTGCTGGCAAAGGGGCGAAATATCTTTTTGGGCTATTATAAGAATGAAGCCGCCACCGCCGAAGCGCTGGTCGACGGGTGGCTGCATTCGGGCGACCTCGGCGAGGTCGATCAAGACGGTTTTCTGCGCATCATCGGGCGCAAAAAAGAGATCATCATCACCGCGGGCGGCAAGAATATCGCGCCGGCCAAGGTCGAAGGAATGCTTAAATTGATCGACGCCATCAGCCAGGCGGTGCTCGTCGGCGACGGGCGAAAATACCTCAGCGCGCTTCTCACCCTGGACGCCGAGCGCGCCCCGGTGCTTGCCGCCGAGCGCGGCTGGCCGACAGATTTGGACGCCCTTATTTTAGACGCGGGTTTTCAGAGCTATATCGCCGAGCAGATCGCCGCGATCAACGCAGATCTGGCGCGCGTATCTTCGGTGAAAAAGTGGACCCTTCTCGCCCAGGACTTCTCCATTGAGAGCGACGAACTCACCCCCAGCCTCAAGGTGAAACGCCGGGTCATCGACACCAAATATGCCGACGAAATCGAGGCCATGTACGCCGACCCCCAGCCGATCGAATCGGCATAAAGATCATTTTATAGAAAATAAAAGAAAGCGCCCGGGCCATTTCAAAATGGCCCGGGCGCTTTCCTTTATCGCTGCGAAACTAAATCCTGAACTCAGGATTTATTGTCGTTTTGAATGATGATCTCGACACGACGATTCTCGGTACGTCCGGTGGCGTTATCATTGCTGGCGACCGGGGAGTCCTGGCCCTTGCCGAGCGCGGTGATGCGGTCGGAGGCGACGCCGCGCTCAATAAGATAGGTGCGTACCGTATTGGCGCGATCCTCGGAGAGCTTCTGGTTAAAGTCGCGTTTTCCCTGGGAGTCGGTATGCCCGACGACCTGGATGGATTTGCCCTTATTTTCGAGCAAAACATCGGCGACCTGGTTGAGCTTCTCGCGCGCCGAGGGGCGCAGCGCCGACTCACCGGTCTTGAAGACGACTTCGCCGCCCAGAGTGATGATCGTTTCCTTGGCGCTGGTGTCGATCTTCGCGATCTCGGACAGACGATTCATGGCGTCGGCCAGGCGTTTTTCGGCCTCTTCGCGCGCCTTGCGCTCAGCGGCGAGCTCCTCGTTCTTCTTATTCAGCTCGTCTTGCTGCTGTTTGATCGCCTCATTCTGCTCGCGCAACTGCGCTTCGGTGAGCTCACCGGCCTTGCGCGCGGCTTCAAGCTTGGCCTGTTTATCGGCCAGGTCTTTCTCCTGAGCCTCCAGGGCGTCCTGCTGTTTCTTAAGCTCAGCGGCCGTGCTCTCGGCGTAGCGCTGGGATTCGGCGAGCTGATTTTTGGTGCTGGCCAGCTGCTTCATCGCGGCGTCGCGGGCCTCTTCGCTATAGACAAAATACTCTTTTTCGAGCGCCGCTTTATCCTGGCGAAGCTTATAGGTGTCGGCAATGACCGATGCCGCCTGAACCCGACGCTCGGTGGTATAAGCCAGCGCGCGGGTTTGATAGGAGTCGCCTTCATCGTCAAAGGAGCTCTCGGCGAGCTGCAGGGTCTGCTCGGCGGTCTTGAGCTCGGCCGGGGCATAGGTGGCGGTTTCGCCCGCCGCGGCCTCTTCATAGGCCTTGCGGGCTTCGACCAATTCGGCGGGCGCGGTGGCACAAGCGACCAGGCCAAACGCACAAAAAACGAGACTGCTACGTACTAATAAGGGACGAATATTCATCGGGATACCTCGGTATTGGAAATAATTTTTCAACATCAATCAACCATTTCAGTGCTGCGGTTGAGCGACGTGCGGTTAGCTATTTCCGCCAAGCTCCTGGGTCTGCTTCTTCAAGCGGTCGAGCTTCTCTTGAACCGCGTCCACCTCGGACTTCATCTCGTCGCGCTTAAGCAGCGCGAGCGCCAGCGCGGCGTCGGCCTCGGCGCGGGTCAGCGAGAGCTTCGCTTCTTCCTTCTTCTCTTGTTTGATCAACTTGTCGGCGTTCTCCAGCTCGTCGTTGGCGAGTTTGAGATGAAGCTTCGCCTGCGGGTTATTATCGGTCCCCATCTCGGTCACCACGCGAATGGTTTCACGCGGCTGGCCGTATTGGTCGGAGGGAATGGTCACCGACGCACATCCGGTAAAAACACTTCCTCCCATGGCGAGCAGGCAAAGTAAAATAAGCGTCTTGCACGAATAGTCTTTCATCTCTGCACCCTATTCTGAGGATAATAATTACAGACACAATCGGATCTAATTTTTCAGCCCATACGGTCCCCACCCTGCTGTCGCCGTATCAGGCTATTAGATGGTAAAAGCGTAATACAATAAACGGGTACGAATGTCGAGGTTCGTCCCCAAGCCACAGCGTTGATCTTGAAATATTCGGCGATTATTTCCCGATTCCCAGCGCACGCATCTTCGCGGCCGGCGAGTCCGGGGGGGCAATATTCTGGGGTACCTCGCCGTCGAGATGTCTGAGATCGGCCTCCATCACCACCGTCAGAACGCTGTGCTCACCGGGCTGAACCGCGATATCAAAGCGGCGCGTCATATACCCATCGGCGCGCAGCTCAACCTGGCGCTCGCCGGGCTTGAGCAAGACGGTCTGCGCGGCCCAACCGTCCACGCGCCCCTGGTACTCCGCGTCGATATAGATGCGCGTATCCAGCGGCTTAACGTCCAGGCGAAGCGCGCCTTTCTGGCCATCCTGGGGCTGCGAGATGCGCTGAACCGCGCTGCAGCCGGCCATCGCAAAGACCAGCAGCGTCGCGGCAAAGACCAGGGCGGTGGCGATATAGGAAGTTCGGATAATCATGGTTATGCACGGGCTTACGGATGATGCAAACGCCTCGAACCTGCGATAGGGCGCATCTTTTAAAAGAATATCTAGCATGCCCCACAGGTTGTAGAAAGTACCGGCGCCCGATGCTATCGCCAGCCCGGGTGGCCAATCCTCGACAACCGGGCGTTCAATCGAAACCATTGAGTCCGATAACACGCCCCACCGGAGCGAGCGATGTATACGCGATTGATCCTGAATCCCAACGCCGGTAGCGCCCACAAAAATACGGAACTGATCGAGCTCTTGAAGGAGCATCATCGGGTCGAGGTTTGCATCACCGAGCACGCAGGCGACGCCGAGCGCCTCGCGCGCCAGGCGGCCGAAGCTGGAATGGAGCGCGTCATCGCCGCCGGCGGCGACGGCACCGCCAATGAGGTGCTCAACGGGCTGAGCCAGCACCTCGGCCAGGTCACGCTGGGCGTGCTCCCTCTTGGGACCGGCAATGACCTGGCGCGCTCGCTGGGCCTATCGGATAACCCCCTGGAAACACTGGAATATCTGCTCGAAACCGAGGCGGAATTCGGCGCAAAGGCCCGCAAACTCGATGTCTTGCGCGCCAGCTACCAGCACCAATCACGCATCGCGCTCAACCATATCAACGCCGGCTTTGGCAACCTGATCGCCGGCGAAGTCGACGCCGAGAGAAAGCAGCAATGGGGGCCTTTTGCGTATATCTCGGCGGCCGCCGCCCAACTTTGGGATCGCGAAGAATACCGCACCAAAATTTGCACCAACGGCGCCGACCTGGAGGTCATCGACGCGGTCAATATCTTCGTGCTCAACGGGCGCACCATCGCCGGCGGCTTTCGCATCGCACCCCTGGCAAGCCTGGAAGACGGACTATTCGAGGTCGTCTTGATGCGCTCCGGCTCGCTGGTCGAACTCGCCGAAATGGCCGCCATGACGCTGGTCGGAAAACTCGCCGAGAGCGAGCATGTCCTGGCGCGCGCGGTGCGCTCGCTGCATATCGAATCCGAGCCCCCCATGAGCTTTAGCGTCGACGGTGAGCCATTCGACGCGCCCGCGATTCAGGTCGATATCCTGCCCGGCGCGCTCGATGTTCTGGTGGGGCCCGGCTACCAGGCCGACCCGGCCGCGCTCAACGACGCGCTGCCCCCAGACGCCCCCTGAGACACCTCAACGGCGTCGCGATGGAGTGCGCGTATTCGCGCTCGCTCTGCCAATTCAAGCGAATAAGCCAATTCAAGCGAATAAAATGTGCTTGTGCTTGATTCGATCTTCATTCGCGTTAGTGGTAGAAACGGCTGGTCTAACTCCTAGCGCATAATAGATTTTATTTTTTCTCTTTATTGGAGCACAAAACATGGTGAATTCTCAACAAAATTTGCGCAATTCCTGGCGATGGCACCTGGCGCTGGCCGCCGTTTTATCGCTGGGCCTTTTTGCCGGCTGCAGCGACGATGAAGACAAGAAAGACACGAATAATCAGGTTCAAGAGGACGCGGGGCATACCGATAGTGATTCGGAAGATAGCGGCGACGTGACCGAGCTCACCGGCGTGCAGATTCCGGGCTTATCGGCGCCGGTCAAGGTGCAATTTGACCGCCACGGAGTCCTGCACCTGGACTGCATGACCGACCAGGATTGCTACGCCGCCCAGGGATATTACCACGCCGATGCGCGCTTCTTTGAGATGGACCTGATTCGCCACCAGACCCGCGGCCAGATCAGCGAATTGATCGGCGGGCTGGGCATCGATATGGACAAGAAGTTTCGCAGCCTGAATACCACCCCCGACGGCACCCCGCTTGAGCAGGCATATCTGGCGGCCAGCAGCGAGCAAACCCGGCAGATGCTCACGTCCTATGCCGCCGGGGTCAACGCCTGGCTAAGGGATATGCGCGCCGGCGAAAATGGCGCCACCCTCACCGTCGAGTACGAGCACCCGCTGCTGTCGGGTATCGAGATTCGCGACTGGGAGCCCGAGGACACCATCGCGCTGTATTTGCAGCTGGCCTTCCAGCTCAGCGAGACCTCCGCCGACGATCTTTTCCGCGGCGAGATGGCAACGCTGCTAAGCCCTGAAGTCGCCGCCGACCTCTTCACGGTCAAGCCGGGCATCGAGAGCAATATTATCGCGCCCGACCAAGCCGGGCCGTCGAATCTGCTCAAATCCGAGCTTCCCTCGCCCCAGAGCGCCCGGGCGATGAACCAGGCGCGCGAGCGTCTGGCGCCGGTATCTTCCCTGATTGCCCAGGCGCGCGCGCGCCTCAACGCGCACCCGTCCTTTCTCTTCGGGCCCATCGACGGACAGGACGGCTCCAATAACTGGGTGCTCGCCCCAGAGCGCACAAAAAATGGCCACGGGCTTCTGGCCAATGACCCGCACCTCTCCCTGAATACGCCCGCCATCTGGCATTATGTGGAGCTGGACTCCAAGACCAACGGAAACGGCAGCTTGCATGTGGTGGGCGCCTCGATTCCCTCGGTTCCGGGCGTCATCGCCGGGCATAACGAGCATATCGCCTGGGGAGTGACCACCGCGCGCATGGACCTGGCCGACGCCTATATCGAGGAGCTGTCCGCCGACGGCAGCGCGGTTCTTTTTAACGGCAACGAAATCCCGATCCTGCAGAAAGAATTTACCTTCAAGGTCAAGGGCGCAGCCGACCAGACGCATACCTTCGAGTATGTCCCCCACCACGGCATCATCCTGAGCCGCGACGACGCGAATAAGCGCGCGATCTCGATTCGCTGGGTGCTCCAGGAGCCGGGAAATGACCTGGATTTCATCGAGGATCTGATGACCTCGACCACCACCCAGGAGGCCATGGACGCGCTGGCTCCGGTGCGCGCAATCAACCAGAACTGGGTCTTTATGGACCTTGAGGGAAATATCGGCTGGAACCCCAAGGTGGCGATTCCCAATCGCCCCTGGGCCGACGCAGCAACCCCCAACTGGCTGCCGCTGCCGGGCGACGGCACGGCCGAATGGGACGGGTTTGTCTCCGCCGAGGACTCCCCGAAATCATATAATCCTGCGGCCGGATATATCGCCACCGCCAATAACGATATGGACGGCAGTTATACCGACGGCGACTCCACCAACGACGGCCACACCCCCTGGCAAACCGTGCCGGCCACCGGCCACCGCCACAAGCGCATCGTCGATTTGATTGAGGCCGGCGCCAACGAGCATAGCGTCGAAACCATGAACGAGATGCTGGCCGACACACTTATCCTGCACGCCAAGGTTCTGGTGCCGCACCTGCTCGACATCGCCAACGCTGCCGGCGAGCTGGACGCGAAATCACAGAGCGTCGTCGATGCCCTGGCAAACTGGGAATATCACTGCCCCACCGGCCTGGTTGGCGAAGGTCTCGAAGGGAAAGCCCCCACAGTCGCCACCAACTCGGCCGACCCATTTGACACCAAGGAGTCGATCGGTTGCTCGGCCTTCCACGTCCTCTTGCCCTACTTGACCGAAGCGATCTTCGACGATGAGGTCAATGAAAATGTCCCCGGCGGCCAGAGTTTTAATGTGAATGTTCAGGCCGAATGGATACTCTTTCAGCGCACGATGCTCTATCTTTTCGACGCGCCCGAGGAGCTTAATCTTGGCGATGCATATTTTGATGATATCTCGACCGAAGGGGTCGTCGAAACCCGCGAAGATATCGTGCTCGCCCAGATTGCGCTGACCGCCGACCGGCTCAACGCCGTCTTCTCGACCAAGGTCGGAAAAGACGCCGGCCAGGTCGTGCCTGACGACTGGCGCTGGGGACGCATCCACACCGTTAATATGATTAGCCTGGTCTCCCTGAGTGGATTCAGCCTGGCCAATTCCGGCCCCTATATCAATGACGGCGGCCTGTGGTCGGTCGATGTCGCCAATCCGGTCGGGTATGGCGGCAATTATGGGCATCCCAACGGCGCATCCATGCGCATGATTTATGAGGCCACCGACGCCGGCATCCAGGCTAGCTTCGAGTTGCCGGGCGGCCAGGACCACCATAAAGACTCGCCATATTTTAATAGCCTGCTCAATGATTGGCTGGAAAACCGGCAAAATAAGTTGCTCTTTGAGCGCGCCGAAGTCGAGGCAGCCGCGGTCGAAACCATCACGGTCAACCCCGCGCCCTGACGCTGGCTGACTGAGCATCCGGCTGATTCAAAAAGCCCCGCATCGATAACCGATGCGGGGCTTTTTTTGCGCTTTAAAGACCTGAATTCATCCTCCCAACAGGACATCGGGAGCGGAACCCGCTGAACGCGTACAGAATATCTCGCCAATCATGATATTGAAAATCATTATCAATAAGCTTGACATCTTTAACGCATTTCGGCTACCTCTGCGCCGCGCCTGATGGCCTTAAAATCGCAAAATTCATTCATTATTTACGATATTCTCAACGCAATTCTATGGAGCCCACTATGAGCATTCTATTTCGTCGCGTCTTTATAATTATGGCCCTGCTGGTCGCCGGTTGTCAGACGGTCGCGCCGACACCCGACACACCGGCGGATATACAGGGCAACTCAGCGGCATTGAAGGTGTCTGGCGAGCGCGGATATCTGGTCGTAGCGCCCGACCGAGGGTTTATGGGGAATCAGGAGATTCGGGAAATATTTGCCCCGTTTAGCCATAAGGAGAGTGCGGAGTTGGTCTTTGTCACCGACGTCGAGAAGACCTCTGCGCGCCTGGAAAGCGGCGTCAACGCCCTGCGCGCGCGCGGCGCAAAAGACGTGATCGTGCTGCCGCTTTTCGTCTCGGAGAATCATCCGGGGCTTAAGCTTGCGCGCGCGGCGCTTGAGAGAAACGCGGCGCTTAAGCTCACCTACGCGCGCGCGCTCGGCCAGAGCTATCTGGGGGTTGAGCTTCTGGCGGACCGCTTGCGCGAAGTTGAGACGCCCGACCAGAAACATCTGGTCGTGGTGGGATTTGGCGCGAGCAGCGAGGCCGACCAACACGCCATGCAAAAAGACTATCTGCATCTGGCCAAACAGGCCGCCCAGGGTTTTGACTTCCCCTCAATCGACGTCGTCATCTGGCCGGCCTGGAGCGCCGAAGATAAGTCTTTGAACGCCAAAGCGGCCGCGCAATTTGCCGCTGCGACCTCGTCGCAACAGGTTGTCGTCGTTCCCTTTCACCTGGGTATGAAGCTTGACGGCATGATGACTTTTGACGGGATGGTCTTGGCCAGGCTGGTTCATAAAGCCGGGCAAAGCGGCGGACATCATGAGCCACAAGCCGACGCCCAGCACGCACACCACGGCGCCCATCATGCCCACGCAAAGAGCGCGCCCCAGGGCAAAAGACAGGTCACGCTTATCAAAAGCGGCATCACCCCCGACCCGCTTGTGGGGCTCTGGATGCAGCGCGAAGCCAACCGGTTTGTCCCACTCAACGCCCGAAACGTCGGCGTCGTGGTGCTGGCCCACGGCTCCAACTTCGACTGGAATGAGACGATGCGTGAGTCGGTTCGCCCCCTCGAAGATCGATATATGATCGAATACGGCTTCAGCATGGCCGACCGCGACGTCACCGCCGATGCCATCCGCCGCCTCGAAGGGCGCGGCGCGCGCGCGGTCGTCGTGGTTCGAGTCTTCGGTCTGGCCACCAGCTTCGAGAGTACCATCCAAA
>Ga0209075_1004588_pt1 | contig 11003 bp, 12 predicted proteins | sample Stecom2011_FD_187523 | JGI IMG/M metagenome (GOLD analysis project Ga0209075, IMG submission 187523) | Agricultural soil microbial communities from Utah to study Nitrogen management - Steer compost 2011 (SPAdes) (version 2) | ecosystem: Environmental > Terrestrial > Soil > Agricultural land...
TGCAAATTATCGATGCGTTATACAATTCGATTTCTGGTTTGATTCGCGGGGCGATTGCCTTTCACGATGTAAAAATCGTCAGCCCCTTGAAGCAATAATTTCAAGTTCATTGTTTGGTTAAAAAAAAATAGGCTGTACACCCGATTGGTTTACAGCCTATTTTTTTAATGGGTTATCACGAGGTTACATTGCGCCCCATTCTTTCAAAGACTTCATGTTTAGCGCAACATAGTCGTCGTTGTTAGCCTGTCTTGCCATCTCTAAAGATTCTTTTGCAGCAGCAATAGCGCCTGCTTTATCACCTGACTTTGCATAAATCAAAGACTTCTGACGCATTTGCCAATAGGTTGGATTTGGCGCCATTGTAATGGCCTTATCAATCCAAACTTTTGCTTGCTGGATATCTTTGCCTGCCTCGAAATAATATACGGCAGCCAAATAGTAATCTGTTGCTGTTGGACCGTTCATCACACGGTTGATATTCGCCATAACTTCTTTATCGGTTAAAAAGTGAATCGGCACGCCCACATAGGTTTTTGCCCAGCGAATGCCCAACGTTGCAGCATCGCTTCGCACATCATCTATCGACATAGTGAAAGTTTCGGTATCGATGGTTAATGGCACTGTTGGCACATTTATTTGTGCGGCAATTTTAGACTCATCCCAAGTTTCTGGGAGTCCCCAGTTATTGGTATCTGAATAAAAGTAAACCTCCCAGCTAGAAACACCTGGCGTAGTAAAAATAGCATACGACCCTGCTGACAATACCGTGTCTCCAATTTCGACATCGTCACTAAAAGTGATTTTCGAATTCATATTGGCACCGGTACGCCACAATTTATCAAATGGAACCAAGTTTCCGAATATCGCACGTCCTTTCATAGATGGTCTGGAATACTCCAACGTGACCGTTGTCAACCCAACAACTTGCTCCAATTTTTGCGACGGACTCGCCTCTGGTGTCTTGATTTGAGCTTCAACTCCTAGGGTGACGATAAAAACGGAAAGAAATAAGAAAATCCTCTTCATGGCTTTAAATTTTTACAATTATTAATTTTTTGCAAAATTACAGCTAATTTACTTTTATACCTCCTAAATGGCTTAAAAAAACCGTTAAAACCTAAGGAGAGAAACCCGTATAAACATGTGTTAATAATTTTACTATCCTCTTTTATCTTGCTATATTCAAAGCAAACTAAAACGATTACTATGAAAACATTTATAACAAAAATTTTCCGCATTCCGTTAAGGAAGAAAATGGATGATGCAACTTATCGACTATTAATGATGAACCGTAGGCTGACCTTTCAAAAGAAAAAAGTGTCTCGATAGCGCCAAGGCTTGAGTTTCTTCAGAATATAGGAAGTAAAGCTTCCTTATAAATGAGGTTATTTCTTGTTAAAAAAAAACTAATTGGCCTCCGATTTTATTCTGTTCTCCCCAATTTTGCTACACTTGCAATCCCAATCCATAAAAACAAAAGCAGCATGAAGAAACACGCTTTACTTTTGACCGTCCTCATCCTGTTTGTTTCACTACCGGCCTTCGCCCAGGAAAACACAGCACAATCGCCTCGGAATACATTAGACAATCAAATGGTCGAAGTATTCGAAAAGAGTAACAGCTATCAGCAATACAAAGTTATTGAGAAAGCCAAACTTGCGATTTTAAGAAAAAATATATTGGATTCTATTTCCAATTTGGAAACTACAATTACCCAACAAGAAACCAATCTCGTTGCCCAAGAACAGACAATAGATTCACTCAATCTTCAATTGACAAGTACGCAAGAGGAATTGGAAGCCACGAAAGAACAAGTGGAAAACATTGATGTGCTTGGTATTGCAACCTCCAAAGGAACCTATAACACCATTATGTGGAGCGTTATCGGCATATTACTTCTTGTGGGCGCAATCTTCGTATATCGCTTTTCTACGAGCCACAGTATTATCAAAGAGGCGAATGAAAAAATAGACGAACTCAATACTGAAAATGAAGAATTGCGTCGATCGCACCTAGAACGCGAACAAGTATTGCGAAGAAAACTTCAAGACGAAATCAACAAAAATCGGAAGAAGCAATAGTTGCCTTACCGAGAAATTAGCTTATCACTACTTTTCCCTGATTTCGACGTCGGAACCAGCAATGACCCCTTACACAGAGACTAGACAGCTAGAGTCTAGAATATAGACAGCTGTACATCCTGATATAGGTTAATCTCTTAGAGAATAAAGTCTATGTCTTCACGAGCGCAGTCGAGAGGTTATTTGTTTTCAGAAGGCTTAAGTTCGCATTAAATAGGACAATTCGATTTCGTCCCAGTAGTTATCGAGAATGTTTTCACGAATTAACCCGCGTAATTCTCGCGCCAACCGCTCGCAATCGTTCATCGATATTTTCGTAACCCCTATCGATTTGTTCGATGTTGTGAATCGTGCTGGTTCCTTTTGCTGAAAGCGCGGCAATCAATAGCGAAATCCCGGCTCTAATATCTGGCGACACCATTGTAGTAGCTCTCAAATGCGATTGGAAATTATGACCGATAACGGTAGCGCGATGTGGATCGCAAAGAATAATCTTGGCGCCCATGTCGATCAACTTATCGACAAAGAACAATCGGCTTTCGAACATTTTTTGGTGAATCAGCACACTTCCTTTGGCTTGTGTACAAACCACGAGCACAATACTCAGTAAATCTGGTGTAAACCCAGGCCACGGCGCATCGGCAATAGTGAGGATGGAACCGTCTATATACCCTTGAATTTCGTATTCGTCTTGTTCGGGAATATGGATGTCGTCTCCTACTCTATTGAGCGTTATTCCGAGTTTTCTAAACGTTTGCGGAATGATTCCCAAGTTATCCCAACTGACATTCTTTATCGTAATATCGCTTTGGGTCATCGCTGCCATCCCGATCCAACTTCCGATTTCAATCATGTCGGGAAGGATTCGATGTGTACAACCTTTTAATTCTTCAACACCTTCAATGGTTAATAAGTTAGAACCTATTCCACTGATTTTTGCGCCCATAGCGTTCAGCATTTTACATATTTGCTGAATATAGGGTTCGCACGCCGCGTTATAGATGGTGGTTTTGCCTTCGGCGAGCACGGAGGCCATAATGATATTGGCTGTTCCTGTAACCGATGCTTGGTCTAAAAGCATGTAGGTTCCTTTTAAACCATCGGGGGCTTCTACGCCATAGAACCGTTCTTCTCTGTTGTATCTGAATTTTGCGCCGAGTTTGATAAATCCTTCGAAGTGAGTATCTACCCGTCTTCTTCCAATTTTATCTCCTCCTGGACGCGGAATATATCCTTTCCCGAAACGAGCCAACAAGGGCCCTACAATCATTATCGATCCGCGCAGTGAGCCCGCATCGTTTTTAAATTCTTCTGATTGCAGATAATCGGCATTGACATCATCGGCTATAAACGCCATTTTCCCCTTACCAAGCCTTTGGATTTTCACGCCCAAATTGCCAAGAATACTAATGAGATTATTGACATCTAAGATATCCGGAATGTTTTCGATTATCACTTTTTCAGGAGTCAACAAAACCGCACATAAAATCTGAAGTGCCTCATTTTTCGCTCCTTGGGGCGTGATTTCGCCTTTTAATTTATGACCGCCTTCAATTTGGAAAGTTCCCATAACTCAAAAATATTTTTAGAAATAAAGCTTTATTTAATTGCGTCTTCTTCCACGACCTGAAGATTTGTGGCCGCGTTTTGAAGAGCTCGTATTATAGCGTCTGCGATTTTTCATAAGGTTTGATGCATCGCTAAGATCTTCATCGGCATTGCGAAGGTTGATTTCTCCTCCAGACAACTCAAATAGATGATCAAAAATCACATCATCAGTCACAGTGTCACGATTCCAATTCAGATAGCTTTTTTTCATGTGGTTGGCAATCGTTAGAAGCAAACCTTCTTTCTTTTCACCTTCTTCCCACCCTTTGGCCACATCGATCATTCGCTTGATATTGTTCCCATAAAAGCGATATTTCGGATGGTTTTGAGGATAAACTAATGGTTCTGGTCGTTCCATAAGTTCTTCTCGCGTTGGTTTTGGATATGGCGAATCCACGTCCAATTTAAAGTCGGAAATCATCAAGATATGATCCCACAACATAGGCTGAAAATCGGGCACATCACGCAGGTGCGGGTTTAGGTTTCCCATCACCGCAATGATGCTTTTTGCCACTTTATTGCGCTCTTCTCTATCTTCTACCGATACGGCGTAATCCACCATTTTTTGAATATGGCGTCCGTATTCTGGAATAATTAGTCTTGGGCGTTCTGTATTATACTCTAATTGGCCTACTTCTTCTATCAAAATTTAAAAAGGTATTGAGAAATGAATATTAAATTTAGGAAAGTATATATCTAAGGAAAGATTATAACTCTGTACTCTGGGAGCAAAATAACGATTTTATAACGAAATTACGCCTTCTACCTTAGAAACTTCCAAATATTTTTCGATTACGGCATCGGGTGATCCCATGGTAACTTTCACAGAAACACTCGTGTATTTTCCACCTGAGGAATCGCGAGTTGTGATATTGGCATCGGTATTGTCGAAAACCGCACGGATTTCGGCTATTTTTTCATTCGATGCGGGAACGACAAATTTGAATAAGTAAAGTGCCGGCCACTCCGTGTCGCCTTGTAATTGCTCTCGAAGCCGATCGTAAAAATCTTGCGTTTTCTTATCTAAATTCATGGGATATAATAGATGTGGAGCTGCAAAGATACATTTTCATTGCGAATTTTATTTACTTTGTACAAAATTCTACCTTTTGAAAACAAAAAGAATCGTCATCACCGGAGGACCTGGCTCGGGAAAAACCACACTCATTCGCTCTTTGGAGCAAAAAGGCTATGACGTGATGCACGAAATTTCGCGACAAATAACCCTAGAAGCACAACAAAACGGAACGGAACAGTTGTTTCTTGAAGATCCGCTACTCTTTAGCGAAAAACTGCTGGAGGGCCGTATGAAGCAATTCGAAGATGCCAAAAACTGCGATGCCCCAGTCTTGTTTTACGACCGTGGGTTGGGCGATGTCACTGCCTATCTCGATTATGCTGGTGTTGACTACCCCTCGGAGTTTAAAACTATTTGCGATGCGCATCTGTATGATCGAGTTTTCGTACTTCCACCTTGGAAGGATATTTATCACTCAGACAATGAGCGCTATGAAAACTTTGACCAAGCCAATGAAATATTTCACTATTTAAAGAAAGCATATAAAGCTTATGGTTATTTTGCATACCAAGTACCAATTGGAACGATAGAAGAGCGCATAGCGTTTATCTTGGAGTCCACGAAAGATTTACATTGAAGCACCTCATAGACATCCTTGAGCAGTATTGGGGATTCTCTACTTTTAGGCCATCGCAGGAGGCGATAATCACTTCGGTTTTAAATGGTAGAGATACCGTAGCGCTATTGCCTACTGGCGGTGGCAAATCGTTGTGTTATCAATTGCCAGCCTTGGCTATGGATGGCATTTGCTTAGTGATATCTCCCTTAATTGCGTTAATGGACGACCAGGTTAGCAGCCTTAACGAAAAGGGAATTAAAGCCCTGAAATTAACTGGCGGGATTTCACATCAGGAGTTGAGTTCGCTCTTAGACAATGCACGCTACGGAAATTATAAATTTCTCTACCTATCGCCCGAAAGATTGCAACAGGAAATTGTTCAAAACTACATCAAACAACTCAATGTCAACCTGATTGCTGTAGATGAAGCGCACTGTATCTCGCAATGGGGAAACGACTTTCGACCTGCCTACAAAAACATTGCTCCTATTAGAGAACTGCAACCTTTGGTGCCATTGCTTGCACTTACCGCGACAGCAACTCCAGAGGTGTTGGCAGATACGATTGTGGAGCTAAAAATGGAAGAACCTGCAATTTTCAGAAATTCCTTTGTCAGAGAAAATCTTTCTTATCAAGTATACCGTGAAGACGACAAGCTCTATAAAGCAGAACAGTTATTAAAAACAAATACGGGCGCAGCTATTGTCTACGTTAGAAGTAGAAAGCGCACGGTGGAAATTAGTACGTATCTCAATTCGATTGGCATTTCGAGTATATTTTATCACGGGGGACTTTCGGCTAAGGAAAAATCGGACCGACTCAGTCAGTGGCGAAACAATGCCGTTTCTACGGTTGTGGCTACAAATGCTTTTGGGATGGGCATTGACCACCCGAATGTGCGTTTTGTTATCCACCTGCAAATTCCTGAAAGTTTAGAGAGTTATTTTCAAGAAGCCGGACGCGCAGGACGCGATGGAGAGTTTTCGCAAGCCGTTCTGCTTTACAACGAACACGATCGGGTTTTAGTGAAAAAACAATATATCGATTCGCGCCCGACAACCTCCGACGTAAAAGAAATCTATCGCCGATTGAACAACTATTTTCAAATTCCTTACGGGGAAGGAACGTACTCGAAACACGATTTCGACTTTTCTAAGTTTTGCCAAACCTATGGCTTGAACACTCTATTAACCTACAACGCGCTCAACACCCTTGACCGATTAGGGGTCCTTCAACTGTCTCAGGAATTTGGACAAAAAACAATCGTTCAATTTCTCGTGCCTTCTAATCGGCTATTGGCTTACTTTGATAAAGACCTTCGCGTATCGATTATCGGCAAAACAATTCTTCGGATGTATGGTGGCGTCTTCGAAACCCCTACGGCAATCAACCTAAATCTCATCGCTTCAAAAACCGGACAGTCTACGAAAAGCATCATTAGCTGTTTAAAGAAAATGGAAAAAGAAGAAGTTATCGATCTAAAACTACAAACCACCGATGCTTCTATGACTTTTATCGTGCCGCGTGAAGACGACAAAACGATTAATGTTATTGCGCGTGACATCAAGAAGCAAAACAAGAAAAAAGTTGCTCAGGTCAAAGCGATGCTTTCCTATATAGATAATACCGAAACATGCCGAAGCGTGCAATTGGTAACTCATTTTGGAGAAAAGAAAGTTGGGGCTTGTGGCATTTGCTCGGTGTGCAAACCATTGTCTGATGTTGTATCTAAAGTAGAACTTCGGGAAATATCAAAAAAAATCTTATTATTATTAAAAGATGGTGCAAGAGATTCGAGGGAAATATCGGAAGAGCTACATTTGCACGAACAAAAAGTAATGAAAGCCCTCCGTCTGTTGACAGACCAAACTATGGTAAAAGTCAATATTCGAAATCAATTTTATATACCTTAAAAATAATATGGCTAAAAATTTGAGAATTGTATTTATGGGAACGCCCGATTTTGCAGTCGGAGTGCTACGCGCTATGGTTGAAGCCAACAAGAATATTGTAGGTGTTATTACAGCCCCCGACAAACCTGCAGGTCGCGGAAGAAAACTGATGGCATCTGCGGTGAAGAAATATGCCTTAGAGCAAGATTTAAAAGTACTGCAACCCACGAATTTAAAAGACGAAACCTTTCTCGAGGAGCTGCGTTCATTGCAGGCCAATCTGCAAGTTGTTGTTGCTTTTCGGATGTTGCCAAAAGTAGTGTGGGAAATTCCTGAATACGGCACGTTCAACCTACATGCTTCCCTGCTTCCCGAATATCGTGGCGCGGCTCCTATAAATTGGGCTATTATCAATGGCGAGACTAAAACTGGAGTAACGACATTTTTTATCGATGAAAAAATCGACACGGGTGCAATTATAGCCAAACAAGAAGTTGCCATTACCGAAGACGAAACAGCGCAAAGCCTTCACGACAAACTAATGACTGAAGGAAGTGAACTCGTTTTAAAGACAATCGAACTTATTGAAAATGGACAAGCTAAAGCAATTCCGCAACCTCAGCAATCGAATCTAAAAGGCGCGCCAAAACTAACTGCCGACAACACCCGTATCGACTGGAGTCGCCCAGGAATGGAAATTGAACGCCTCATCCGCGGCCTCTCACCCTACCCTAGTGCGTGGTCTATTTTAAATCACGAGGATGAAGCATTGAAAGTGAAATTCTATGCAGCCAAGTTTATGGAAGAGGATCATTCAAATCCACCGGGAACTATTCTGTCGACCAAAAAAGAATTGAAAATTGCATCTTCGGATGGCTATTTAACAATTCACGAAATGCAACTTCCGGGGAAACGGCGTATGGACATTATTTCACTTTTAAATGGCTTCACCTTTTCTGAAGATGCCAAAATGCGCTAAACCCTTGAATCTAATGAGATTGGGGATTTTTGCTTAATTTTCATCAATTTTATTAACAATTGCCTTGAGTTATTAACAATATCCTCGATTTCCCTTGTCATTCCTTGCACCGATGGATATTCCTTTTAAATTTGTAGAGCAATACATTAGAAGTTTAACCAAACAATTTAATTTTAAAACATTATGAACAAATCAGATTTAATCGATGCAATGGCTGCCGATGCCGGAATTACAAAAGCCGCTGCTAAAAAAGCATTGGACTCTTTCTTAGGAAACGTTGAAGGGTCTCTTAAAAAAGGAGATAGAGTATCTTTAGTAGGTTTTGGTTCGTGGTCAGTATCTAGAAGAGCTGCGCGTGACGGTAGAAACCCACAAACTGGAAAAACAATTCGCATTGCCGCTAAAAACGTAGTGAAATTTAAGCCAGGATCAGGTTTACAAGATAGCGTAAACTAATTATTTACAACATTTTAGAAATAAAGAATCCTTCTTATTTCAAGAGGGATTTTTTTTGTTTTCATCAAGAAAGGGCAATGTTAACTTCCAAATCAATAATTTCTTAAGAAAGATGTTTTGGTGTTTTTAGATTTAATACTTAGATTTATTTTTTAGTTAGACAATTATGGCTTCGTTAAAACCATCGAAAGGACATTTATTAATTGCCGAACCTTCTATTATTGGAGATGTGTCGTTTAACAGAGCAGTTGTTTTACTTGCTGAATACAATGAAAGCGGGTCTATTGGTTTTATATTAAACAAACCTTTGCGCTACACTTTAAAAGACTTTGTGCCAGAAATTACTTCCGATCTTCCAATTTATAATGGCGGCCCGGTAGAGCAAGACAACTTATACTTCATCCATTGTGTTCCGGAACTCATTCCGGAAAGCATTGAAATTTCAACTGGAATTTATTGGGGAGGCGATTTTGACACTATTTTAAACCTGTTGAAAAACGACAAACTCACCCCAAATCAAATCAGATTCTTTTTGGGCTATTCTGGATGGGATCCTGGCCAACTCTCACAAGAGTTAGAACTCAATAGTTGGGTGGTAGTGCCAAATGTGTATAACGGCAACATTATCGGCAGATCTGATATGAATTTTTGGAAGGAAAAAATGCTGGAATTAGGCGGCGAATACCTCATTTGGTCGAATGCTCCAGAAAATCCGAGCTTTAATTAATTTCCACCTACCCGTGCATTCAATACCTCCAACAATTGCTTCGCAGTTGCGTGGCCGTACTGTATTTCACCATACTCCGTAACCGAGCTAATTCCTGAAACCACATTGGTAATCATTATCTCGTCGGCGTTGACCAACATTTCTGGCGTGATTGCTACTTCTTCGATCGTAAATTCTGAATGGGCATCAAGGAGATCCAATAGTTGCTTCCGAAGCACTCCTTGCAGACATCCTTGTGAAATTGATGGCGTTTTGATGCGATTTCCAAATACTAAAAAAACATTCCCGTTTAGCGCTTCTACAATATTTCCCTGCTCATTGAGGAGCAAACAGTTCTGAAAATCGTTTTCTTGCGCGTAAATACTGCCAATGACATTGATGATTTTGTTGTTGGTTTTTAGCGTAGACAATACTCCCGAATGCATCCGAAACTCTTTGTAAAGTCCGATTTTATACGCTCCTGCATTCAATACATAATCGGCATTGTTCAACGGCTCGGAAGAGATAGCGAATTCGATTTCGTTGTTTTTCGGCCCGTATTTTCCTCCAGATTTTCGCCACACCAAAAGTTTTACACGTTGCGGCCGCAACGACGCATCGCCCAAGGTTTTTAGAATCTCGTCTTGCAGTAGGTGCTGTGCGAAGCTTTCAGGTATGTTCATCCGCAGCAGCTTCATCGAACGCAAGAGTCTTGCATAATGATCGTTCCAGAAAACAATATTTCCGTTTATGACGCGCATCGTTTCAAAAAGCGCATCGCCATAGTTCAATCCGCGGTTGTCTAAATCGATTTCCGAGCGATTGTTTTTTAGTAATTTCCCGTTACCATTTGCCATAAAAAAACCACCCTGTTTATTTAGGATGGTTAAAGTTACTTATTTCAATCTTATTATTAGGTAGATCCCAGCACTTGCTTCAAGTCGGAGACCATATTGTCCCACAACATCTTTCCCTCTTCGATTTCGTCTTCTTCCGCGAAATCTGTAATAATCAGTGAGACATCCTGAGTAATTTCATCCACTTGGATTCGAAGTTCAAAGAAATAATCTTCACCTTCATCCTCCATCCATCGAAACTTGATGCGTTCAGGACTTTTTTTGCTTAATAATTTTGCTTTTTCTTCGCTACCTCCCCAAATAAATGAAAAGAATTCGCCTCTCGAATTGACATTATCGGCATACCACTCAGACAACCCAGAAGGCGTCGATAGGTATTGATATAATAAACTCGGCGATACGCGAATCGGAAACTCCATTTCGTATTTAATCTTCTCTTCCATAATCCCATCTTAGATAATGCCCAATATAGATATATTAATGTTAACGTCAAATTGAAAATTAAAAATTTTTAATAGGCCCATTTCGTATGGCCTTCCCCTAGTAATCCACTGACTATTATCCGCATAGCAGTTTTAGACAATCAAAAGGTTTTTAAGTATTAAGGCAAGCCTAAACAGATTTGAATGTTCAAACGCAAAACTTATCTACGGTGCACAGTTTTTTTAACCCACAGACGGATGGTTTGGATTTAAGTGTTTATTGGATGCTGGTGTAAGGAGGCGGTAATTTAGACTACACGCGGAGGTGGTCGTTGGTGGAGCGTTGTGGATCTTGAGTGGTG
>Ga0209075_1004589_pt1 | contig 11003 bp, 15 predicted proteins | sample Stecom2011_FD_187523 | JGI IMG/M metagenome (GOLD analysis project Ga0209075, IMG submission 187523) | Agricultural soil microbial communities from Utah to study Nitrogen management - Steer compost 2011 (SPAdes) (version 2) | ecosystem: Environmental > Terrestrial > Soil > Agricultural land...
CTCGTCACCCGCATCTCGTGGACAAATCCACTCGATCCCGGGAAACCCGACCATGCCTATCGTCGATCCGCGCACCGGCGAACCCCTCGCCGCCGACACCCCCGCCAGCGACGCCGGCTCGGCCGCCTCCGGCGCCGACCCGATGCCCGAGGTGATCGTCGACGCCGATGCCGGCAACATCCAGCAGCTGCTGGAGCTCTCCATGCAGGTGCCGGTGCTGCTCGACTGCTGGGCCCCCTGGTGCGAGCCCTGCAAGAACCTGATGCCGGTGCTGGAGAAGCTGGCCCGCGAATACCGCGGCGCCTTCATCCTGGCCAAGCTCAACATCGACGAGAACCAGGAGATCGCCGCCCAGCTCGGCGTGCGCTCGGTGCCGGACGTCAAGCTGATCAGCCAGGGCGGCCTGGTCGACCACTTCCAGGGCGCCCTGCCCGAGAAGCAGGTCCGCGAATGGCTGGGCCGCTACTTCCCGGCCCCCGAGGACGCCCCGGCCAGCCCCGAGGAGCAGGCCGCCGAGGCCCTGGCCGCCGGCGATGCCGCCACCGCCCGCGCCCTCTACGAGGAGCTGGTGCAGCAGAACCCCCAGCACTACCCCTACCAGGTGGAGCTGGCCCGGGCCCTGGTGGCCGAGGGCAGCGCCGCCGACGCCCGCGCCCTGCTCGACAACCTGCCCCCTGAGGAGCGCGACGCCGCGCCGGCCCGGGGCGTGCGCGCCAGCATCGAGTTCGGCGAGGAGGCCCCCGACGCCGAGGCGCTGGCCGCCCTGGGCGAGCGCGACGACAGCGAGGCGCAGTACCTGCGCGCCCTGCGAAACGTCGCCGACGGCCACTACGAGGCGGGCCTCGACGCCCTGCTCGCGCTGATGAAGAGCGACCGCGCCTGGGGCGACGACGCCGCCCGCAGGACCCTGCTGCGGGTCTTCGACGCCCTGGGCGCCGACCACCCGCTGACGGTCGCCTACCGCCGCAAGCTCTTCGCCATGCTTTACTGAAACGCGCTACGCGCTGGTGAGCGCTTCGCTTGTGAGGGGTGAGGGGTTACTCCTCACCAGCCGCGCAGCGGCGCTTACAAGCCCGAAGGGCGCTCACCCGCAAAGCACCCCATCCAGCCGCGCCAGCGCCGCCTCCAGCTGGGTCGCCGTGGTGCCGAAGTTGAGCCGGACGAACCCCGGCCAGCCGAAGTCGGCGCCGTCGGAGAGCGCCACTCCGGCGCGCTCCAGCAGCGCCCGCTGGGGCGAGTCCTCCCCGGCCAGTGCCGGGGATTCCCGCAGGTCGAGCCAGGCCAGGTAGGTGGACTCGGGCGCGCCCAGGCTCACCCCGGGCCAGCGCGCCACCCGCTCGACGAGCCTCTGACGATGGCCGCGCAGCACCTCGAGCAGCGCCTGCCGCCAGGGGTCGCCCTCGGCGTAGGCCGCCTCGGCGGCCACCAGCCCCAGCACGTTGCCGTCCGGCACGAGCCCCTTGATCGCCGCGGCGAAGCGCCGGCGCAGGGCGGCATCGGGGATCACCGCGCAGGCGGTGGTCAGCCCCGCCAGGTTGAAGGTCTTGGAGGGCGCCCAGAGGGTCAGGGTGCGTGACGCCAGCTCGGGAAAGGCCGCCGCCAGCGGCACATGGCGAGCCCCCTCATCCAGCAGCAGGTCGCAGTGCAGCTCGTCGGAGACCACGGTGAGGTCGTGGCGCACCACCAGCTCGGCGAGGCCGGCGAGCTCGTCGTGGCGCCAGACCCGGCCGGTGGGGTTGTGGGGATGGCACCAGAGCAGCAGCCGGGTGCGCGGGGTGATCGCCGCCTCCAGTGCCGCGAGGTCGAGCCGCCAGGGCTCGCCCGGGGCCGCGGGTTCGGCCATCGCCGCCTGCTGGGGCGTGCGCCCGGTACGCTCGGCCACCTGCAGGAAGGGCGGATAGATCGGCGTCACGGTGAGCACCCCGTCGCCCGGCTCGGTCAGCGCCAGGCTGGCCAGATGGAGCGCCGGCACCACCCCGGGCAGCCAGAGCTGCCAGGCGGGCTCGATGGCCCAGCCGTAGTGGCGCTCGCTCCAGGCGCAGAGGGTCTCGCGCAGGGAGTCCGGCACCAGGCCGTAGCCGAACACCCCGTGGTCCACCCGGGCGCGCAGCGCCTCGAGCACCGCCGGGGGCGAGACGAAGTCCATGTCGGCCACCCACAGCGGCAGCACCTCCTCGCCGTAGCGGTGCCACTTCTGGGACGGCCAGTTGGGCGGGCGGCCACCGCCCGGGTGCCTCCGCTCCACGGGCGTGGCAAAATCGAACGTCATGTTCCCCCTCCTCCTTTCAGGATGATGCCATGACCCGGACGATGCCCCAGGATGACTTCTATGCCAAGGTGCGGCGCGGCGTCCCCGCGCTGATCGGCCAGTGGCTCGCCCTGGGCCGGGGGGATGCCGGTCGCCTGGGGCTGATCCTGGCCGAGACCGCCCGGGTCGCGAAGCTGGGCCAGCCGGAGGCCACCCCGGACGGCGCCACCCTGGCGGCCTGGAGCGAACCGGACACCGGCGACGAGCCCCCGCTGTGGGCGGCGCGCACCGCCGCCTTCCTGCTGATGCAGATGCCCGCCCGGCCGCTGCCAGGGAGCGACGACGAGGCCTGCGCCTGGGCCTACTGCTGGCTGCGCAACCGCGACTTCACCGACCACGAGAGCGCCCGGGCCGCCCTGCCGGACCACCTGCGCGAGCCCCTGGCCACTGCCCTCAAGGCCGCCTGGCACGACCGCCAGGGCCTGCGCCTAGTCTAGTCAGCCACCGATAACGACAAGGAACCTTCCATGGACGTCCCCCTGAGCTGGCAGCTGGCCAAGCTTCTGGTCTCGATCGGCATGGTGCTGGGCCTCGGCGCCATCGCCGTGCGCGTCAGCCCCCGGGTCGCCGGGCTGCTGGCCGGCTATCCGCTGGGCACCGCCATCGCGCTCTTCTTCATCGGCCTGGAGCTCTCCACGGGCTTCGCCGCCGAGAGCGCGGTGCACACCCTGGCCGGCTTCACCGCCACCCTGGCCCTGGGCGGCGGCTACCTGCTGGCCGGCCGCCGGCCGGGGCTGCCTGGGGTGCTGGCCGGTACCGCCGCGGGCCTGGCCGCCTTCCTGGCGGTGAGCCTGCTGCTTACCCGGGTGGAGTTCGACCGCCTCACCGGCACCCTCACCACCCTGGCGGCCATCCTGCTCTTCACCTGGCTCTACCGGCGGGTGCCCGACAGCGCCGCGCGCCCCGGCGGGCGCTTCTCCTGGGCGGCACTGGGCGTGCGCGCCCTGCTCGCCGCCGCCATCATCTTCGTGATCACCGGCCTCGCCCACGTCCTGCCGGCGGCCTGGGCAGGCGTCATGGCGGCCTTCCCGGTCACCATGTTCCCCTTCCTGGTGATCCTGCATCTGACCCACGGCCCCGGCCCGGTGGCCACGGTGATCAAGCACTACCCGGCGGGTCTCGGCTCCCTGCTCAGCTACACCCTCTGCGTGTCGCTGGCCTACCCGGTGCTGGGGCTGGGCCTCGGCACCCTGGCCGGCTTCGCCGTGGCCACCCTCTGGCTGCTGGGCTGGACCCGCCTGCAGGCATGGCAGCAGGGCAGGCGCGCCGCGCGAACTTGACCAAGCACTTGCTTGGGGCAAAGCTGTCCTGCTCGGATCACAACAACTGAAACGACAACAAGGAGCCCCCGCCATGTTCACCCGTACCGTCGAGCCCGCCTTCTACGACACCGATGCCCTGGGCCATATCAACAACACCCGGCTGCCCGCCTGGTTCGAACTGGCCCGCAACGACCTCTTCCGGCTCTTCACCCCGGACCTGGACCCGCGCCAGTGGCGGCTGATCATGGCCCGCATGGAGGTGGAGTACCTCGCCGAACTCCAGTACGGCAGCGAGATCGAGATCCACACCTACGTCTCCCGGCTCGGCAACAGCTCCTTCACCGTCACCCAGGAGGCCCACCAGGAGGGCCGGATGACCAACATCGGCCGCACCGTGATGGTCCACTTCGACCACCAGGCCAAGAGGGCCGTACCCATCGAGGGCGAGCTGCGCGAGGCGCTGGAAGCCCACGTCCGCGAGGAGCCCGCCACCGCATGACCCCTGCCATCAAGCAGCTGGAGAAGGCCGGTATCGCCTTCACCCTGGCCGAGTACGCCCATGACCCGCGCAGCCCCGCCTACGGCGAGGAGGCGGCGCGGGCGCTTGGGCTCTCTCCCGACGAGGTGTTCAAGACCCTGCTCGCGAGGCTCGACGACGGCCGCCTGGCGGTGGCCATCGTGCCGGTCTCGGGCCGGCTCGACCTCAAGGCCCTGGCCCGGGCCGCCGGTGCCCGCCGGGCCGCCATGGCCGAGGCCGATGAGGCCCAGCGCGCCACCGGCTACCTGGTGGGCGGCATCAGCCCGCTGGGGCAGAAGCGCCGGCTGGCCACCTTCCTGGACGCCAGCGCCGAGCCCCTGCCCGCGATCCACGTCAGCGGCGGCCGTCGCGGCCTGGAGATCCGCCTGGCCCCCGCCGACCTGGTGCGCCTCACCGGTGCCCGGCTGGCGCCGCTGGCCCGGCGCTGAGCCGAATGGCCGCAGCACCTGTCTCAGCCCCAGGCACCCCCCCCTGTCCGGCAGCGCCGGCCACCCACCCTGAAGGAGCCCGGCATGGCCATTCGCTACACCCTCTGGCTGGACCCCGACGACGTCGCCCGCCACCGCGCCGTGGAGGCCGACCTGATCCGCTACTTCGTCGAGCGCTTCGCCGACTATCCCCACATCCGCTTGTTCGGCGCCGACCCCTACGATTATGATGCCCCGTTCAATCGACTCCACGATGTGCTGATGGCCCGGGCCGCGGAGTACTGCGAGCGGGAGTGGCGCTATGTGCCCACCCCCGAGCAGCTCAACCGCGCCTTCTTCCTGGCCGTCGGCCAGTCCAACAAGTTTCTACGGGACCCCGACGATGGTGATCCGCACCGATCAGACTCCTGACGAGCGCCAGCTGGCGATCATCACCGCCCAGCTGGGGCGTGCGCCTCGCGGCCTCGAGGCCGTGGCGGCCACCGACAGCGAGGGCACCCCGCTGGTGCTGCGCATGGCGCCCATCGTCGACGGCAAGCCCTTCCCGACCCTCTACTGGCTCTGCTCCGAGCGGCTCAAGGTGGAGATCTCGCGCATCGAGGCGGTCGGCGTGATCAAGCAGCTGGAGGCGCGCCTGCAGGAGGAGCCCGAGTTCCTCGCCGCCTACCACGCAAGCCATCGCGACTACGTGGCGGCCCGCTGGCGCCACATGAGCGAGACACAAAAGGCTGAGGTAATCCGGCTGGGCTACGATGGCGTGCTCACCGAGCGCGGCATCGGCGGCATCGCCAACTGGGACCAGGTGCGCTGCCTGCACACCCAGTACGCCCACCACCTGTGCGGTGACAACGTCATCGGCCAGTGGATGGACGCCGAGTACGGCGTTGCCGACTGCCTGCCCGGCGGATCCCGACCCCACTCCCCCTGACCGCAACGCCCTATGCAAGGAGCCCCCTGATGTACGTCGATACCCACGTGGTTGCCAGCCTCGCCCTGATCGCCAGCATGGTCGTGATCACCGGCGTGGGCATCAAGCTGCTGCGCCAGGCCATCAAGCGCGACGCCGAAGGCGCACGCTGAGCCGGCGACAGACCGCCACGAAGGGCGCCATCACGGCGCCCTTCGTCGTTCTCGAGGGGCCGAGGAGCTTGCGGCGACCCACCCGCGAGGCGAGGATGACCCTCCTGCCAAGGAGAACAGCATGCCGAGATTCTGTGTCTATCTGGGGGCGAGGGAGGGCAACGATCCTCGCTTCATCGAAGCGGCCCGCCGCTTGGGTCAAGAGCTGGCCCGCCGCGGCCATACCCTGGTCTACGGCGGCGCCCGTATCGGCCTGATGGGGGCCATGGCGGACGCCGCCATGGCCGCGGGGGGCGAGGTGATCGGCGTGATGCCGGACCACCTGGTGGCGCGGGAGCAGGCCCACCACGGGCTGACCGAGCTGATCCGGGTGCGCAACATGCACGAGCGCAAGTCCAGCATGGCGGCCCACGCCGACGCCTTTATCGTGCTGCCGGGCGGCATCGGCACCCTGGAGGAGTTCTTCGAGGCCTGGACCTGGCACTACCTGGGGCTGCACGACAAGCCCATCGGCGTGCTCGACTGTGACGGCTTCTACCGCCCGCTGCTGGAGTTCCTCGACAGCACCGTGGAACACGGCTTCCTCAACGCCCATACCCGCGACGAGCTGCTGGATGCCGCCGAGCCGGGCGAGCTGCTGGACCTGCTGGAAGCCCGGCTGGGGTAACGGCTCACGCCTCGCCGGCCAGCTCCCGGGTGCGCTGGTAGGTCAGCTGCAGCAGCCGGGCATCCTCGCCGGCGCGATGCCGGCGAATGCCCAGCTCCTCGATCAGCGCCTCCTTGGTGCGGTTCCACAGCGCCAGCTGCCCCTCGCTGAGCAGCTTGCGCAGCGCCTCGAGGCGGAAGGCCGGCAGCATGCCGGCATGGTGGAAGAGCAGCGACAGCCAGGTGTTGTCATACCCCCAGCTGTCGCTGTAGCAGATGCCGATCTCGCCCAGCTCGTCGTTGAGCCAGCGCGCCACCTGAACCACCGGATGCCCCTCGCGCCGGAGCCGCGCACGGCTGATGCCGTGCAGCAGCTCCGCCTTGGGATCCCAGTGGGTCCACTCCTCGAGGGGCTGGATCAGGAAGGCACACTGGCTGCCGTCGGGACGGGCCAGGCCGACCTCGATGGGATAGCTGCCGCGCCCGAACCCGGACGCCTCGATGTCGAGAAGTGTCGGTAGCGTCACGGGAGCGCGGATCCTCGAGGCCGGGGCTTGGGAAGGAGAGGGCCCGGACGCTGTCGCGCCCGGGCCAGGCATCGGCCTAGTGTCGCGTCTCGGCTTCGCCGCTGTCCAGCGCCTCGCCGAACGCCAGGGCCCGGTCGGCCTGGCGCTGCCAGTGGGCGGCGCGCTCGGCGTCCACCGGCAGGCCCAGCTGCCCCTCGCCATAGGCGCGGGCCAGCCGCTGGGCCGCCAGGGGGTGCCCGGCCTCGCCGGCCCGGGCGTACCAGGTCACCGCGTGGTCGTCCCGGCGCGGATAGAGAGCGCAGCCGTGCTCGTGGATCTGGCCGGCCTGGTACTGGGCGCGCACGTCGCCCGCCTGGGCCGCCTCCAGCACGTAGCGCGCTCCCCGGGCCTTGTCCTGGGGCGTCAGCCCGCGGTGGAAGAGCATGTGGCCATAGACCGAGAGTGCCGCCGGATGTCCGGCGTCGGCACAGCGCTGGAAGAGGTGCATGGTCAGCCGCTGGGTACGCGGTGAGCGCGGCAGCCAGCGGGTATGGAACAGCTGCTCCGCCAGGCGGTATTCGAGCCGGGTGAACAGTGATGATGCCTGTGTCATGGCCAGTAACCGAGTCCTGTTGACGCAACGTGGAGACACCCGGCACCACCCTGTGCGCGGCGTCTGTTCTCTGCGAAAGCAAAACGCCCCGGAGTCCTGGGGCGCGAAAGCGGCGGCCAGCATACGCCCGCCCCGCCCGGGACTCAACCCCGGGGGATTTGCCGCCCCCGCCGGGCTCCCCTACCATGCCCTGACCCCATCCGGACCTGGCAATTGAGGAAAGAGAGCATGCAGACGCGACCGCTGGGCACCACCGGCATCGAAGTCAGCCGCCTGTGCCTGGGCACCATGACCTTCGGCGAGCAGAACAGCGAGGCCGAGGCCCATGAACAGCTCGACCGCGCCGTGGCCTTCGGCATCAACTTCATCGACACCGCCGAGATGTACCCGGTGCCGCCGAAGGCCGAGACCCAGGGCCGCACCGAGGCCTATATCGGCAGCTGGCTGAAGCAGCGCGGCAGCCGCGACGACGTGATCATTGCCACCAAGGCCGCGGGCCCGGGCCTCGAGCATATCCGCGGCGGCCCACGGCTGACCCGCGAGCAGCTCCACCAGGCCATCGACGCGAGCCTCACCCGCCTGCAGACCGACTACGTCGACCTCTACCAGCTCCACTGGCCCGACCGGAAGGCCAACTTCTTCGGCCGGCTCGGCTACGAGCATGACGAGGAGGAGCAGAGCACCGACCTGGAGGAGACCCTCTCCGCCCTCAAGGAGCTGGTGGAGGCCGGCAAGGTGCGCGCCATCGGCCTCTCCAACGAGACCCCCTGGGGGGTGATGCGTGCCCTCCACCTGGCCGAGCGCCTGGGCCTGCCCCGGGTCGCCTCGGTACAGAACCCCTACAACCTGCTCAACCGCACCTTCGAGGTGGGCCTGGCCGAGATCGCCCACCGCGAGCAGGTGGGCCTGCTGGCCTACTCGCCCCTGGCCTTCGGGGTGCTCTCCGGCAAGTATCTCGACGGCGCCCGCCCCGAGGGGGCGCGCCTGACCCTCTACGAGCGCTTCCAGCGCTACACCAACCCCCAGGCCGAGGCCGCCGCCGCCGAGTACGTGCAGATCGCCCGGGAGGCCGGCCTGGACCCGGCCCGGATGGCACTCGCCTACGTCAACTCGCGCCCCTTCCTGACCAGCAACATCATCGGCGCCACCAGCATGGAGCAGCTCGAGAGCAACCTGGAGAGCGAATCCCTCAAGCTCGACAGCGAGGTGCTCGAGGCCATCGAGGCGGTGCACCGGCGCCAGCCCAACCCGGCGCCCTGAGCCCGGGCCAGCGGGCGCCGCGCGCAAGGGCTATCACCGCGATAGCCCAACGGCCGCGGCGCCCTTGGTATACTCGGGGCACTTCCACCGGATCAGGAGCGCCCCCATGCTGAGCGTGATCTCGCCCGCCAAGTCGCTGGACTTCGAGACCCCGGCCACCACCGCCGTGTACACCCGGCCGGACTACCTCGACCGCAGCCGGGAGCTGATCGAGATCCTGCGCGACTACTCCCCGCAGCGACTCGGCGAGCTGATGGGCATCAGCGACAAGCTGGCCGCCCTCAACGCCGCCCGCTTCGGCGAATGGCACACGCCCTTCACCGCCGACAACGCCAAGCCCGCCGTCCAGGCCTTCCAGGGCGACGTCTACGTGGGGCTCGCCGCCGAGACCTTCAGCGACGACGACAACGCCTTCGCCCAGGCGCACCTGCGCATCCTCTCCGGCCTCTACGGCCTGCTGCGCCCGCTGGACCTGATCCAGCCCTACCGCCTGGAGATGGGCACCCGGCTCGAGAACCCGGCGGGCAAGGACCTCTACGCCTTCTGGAAGGGCACCCTCACCGAGGCCCTCGATGCTGCCGTGGCCGAGAGCGGCAGTCCGGTGCTGGTCAACCTGGCCTCCAACGAGTACTTCAAGGCCATCGACGCCAAGCGACTCCAGGCACGGGTGGTCACCCCGGTCTTCAAGGACGAGAAGAACGGCAAGCTCAAGATCATCAGTTTCTACGCCAAGAAGGCCCGCGGCCTGATGGCGGCCTGGATGATCCGCGAGCGCCTGGACGACCCGGAGGGCCTCAAGGACTTCAACGTCGCCGGCTACGCCTACAACCCGGCCATGAGCGAGGGCGACACCCTGGTCTTTACCCGCCCCGAGGGCGCCGCCTGAGCCGGCAAGGGAGCCCCGTTCGTCGTTGCTTCCCGCCATCGCCGATAAATCGGGCTCCCACGCTACCGGTAGGAGCGCAGATCCTGCGCGAATGGAGGCCGAAGGCCTCCCAAGGCATCGCGGCTAGGCAAACACCAGCGGCCGCGCCGAGCGGCCCTTGAGGAAGCGGCGGTGGGCCTGCTTGAAGCGCTCGTCGTCGCAGCGGTGCAGCCACTCGTAGGCCACCATGTCGGCGCTCACCGGGATCGCCCCGGCCTGCACCATGCGCTCCCGGGCCAGGCGCGCCTCCGCGGCACGGCGGCTGGCGCAGGCCTCGACCAGCCAGTAGACCTCGTAGCCCGCCGCCAGCAGGCCCAGGCCCGTCTGCATCACGCAGATATGCGCCTCGGTGCCGCACAGCACCACCTGGCGCCGGCCGCTCTCGGCCAGGGCGGCGGTGAAGTCGGGGCTGGCGCAGGCGTCGAAGGTCAGCTTCTGCCACAGCCGGTGGCCCGGCAGCGCCTCCAGCAGGCGCGGCTCGCTGCCGCCGAGCCCCTCCGGATACTGTTCGGTCACCCACACCGGCACCTCGATGGACCCGGCCAGGCCGCCCAGCCAGGCCGCCTCGTTCACCGCCTGGTCGCCGTGCTCGATCACCGGCAGCAGGCCCGCCTGCAGGTCGACGACCAGCAGCAGGCTCTCCTCTCGTGTCAGACGCATCTGCCATCTCCTTGTGCTTGTTGTCGGTTTTTATGGTGCCCCCCAGCATAGCCGGTAGAATGTTTCGACTCGACCTTCCCCACCCCTACCAAGACCAATATCGGAGGCACCCCTGATGCGACACCTGCTTGTCATGCTGGTCGTCGGGCTCTTCACCCTCGGCCCGGCCCTGGACTACGCCGAGGCCCGCCGCCTGGGCGGCGGCGGCAACGTCGGCAGCTTCTCCCGTTCGGCGGACCGCCCCGCCGCCACGCCCAACCAGGCCGCCCCCGCCCGCCAGGGCCAGCAGGGGGCCGCCGCCGGCTCGCGCATGCCCGGCATGCTGGGCGGCCTGCTCGCCGGTGGCCTGCTCGCCGCACTCTTCTTCGGCGGCGCCTTCGACGAGCTGCGCCTGACGGACATCCTGGTGATGGCCGGCCTGGCCTTCCTGCTGTTCCGGCTCCTCGCCCGCCGCCGTCCGGCCGTGGCCGGCGCCGCCGAGCGCGAGGCCCCTGCCCAGCCCCAGGCAGCCCAGCCCCAGGCCTTTCAGGCCGGTGCCCCCCTGGGCGGCGGCGCCGCCTTCGCCAGCGAGCCTGCGTGGTTCGACCGCGAACGCTTCCTGGGCGGCGCCAAGGAGCACTTCATGACCCTGCAGCGGGCCTGGGACAACAACGACTTCTCCGGCATCCAGGAGTACGTGACCCCGGAGCTCTACAACCTGCTGCGGGCCGAAAGGGACAGGCACCCGGCCAACAACCGCACCGAGGTGGTGCGCCTGTTCGCCGAGCTGGGCATGGTG
>Ga0209075_1004590_pt1 | contig 11002 bp, 11 predicted proteins | sample Stecom2011_FD_187523 | JGI IMG/M metagenome (GOLD analysis project Ga0209075, IMG submission 187523) | Agricultural soil microbial communities from Utah to study Nitrogen management - Steer compost 2011 (SPAdes) (version 2) | ecosystem: Environmental > Terrestrial > Soil > Agricultural land...
TTAACCTTTTCAAAATGTTTTAAATAGGTAATGGTATGCAAATCCTTGTTTAGGATACAAAAAGAAAGTCCATTCAAACTTACTTGAATGGACAAATCTTGATTAGTTAGTTTATGTTCAGTTTTATTCGCTATCTCCATAGGTTTTTGGCCAATTTCCATTGGTTTTAACTTCTTCCATAGATCCAACCTTTAAAGCGTCTCCATTAACTCCATCCACTGAAACAACTTGATTTTCTTGAGCAATCAAGTCTCTGTTCTGGTCGTGTAAAATGATATTTTTCTTTACACTTGCTTCAAAAACGGGAATGTTTAAATCGTTTTGTTCCAATAAGCCTGCTTTCATTTCAAATTGAGCATCTGTATTTGGAACATTCATCATGGTTTTATATCTGTCTGAGTTTTTAAATAGAGAGTCTCTTACAGACTTGAAACCTAAGGTATCTATAATGGTAATTTCTTTAGTTGTTTCTACACCACCATAACGTTTGGTTAATTCTTCATCAATAACGGTAGAATCTCTACGCTGTGTAATGGTAAATTGAGCTGTGTCAATAAACGTCACCAAGTTATCAAAAGTAGGAGCAAACTGGCCTGTTACCTGTTGGTGTGCCAATTGGGCATCTCTAATGTCAATAAGCTTCTCAATAACTGCAGCATAACGTTTGTTTTTTACTTTGTTAAATTGAATAGGCTCATAAATAGACATAAAGGTTAAATATCCCAAATAGAAAATCAAAGCCCATAGTGCTATAGTTAACACTGGCTTTACTTTAGAAGGAACATATTTGTCAATTAGCCATACTAAACCAATTGTAACTAATATTACAGCAACAGCTATAAGAATTATTTTAAACATAGTGTCAGTTATTAAATTTTATAAAGGTACAACGCAAATCTACAATTTTTTTTTAATCGTAAAAACCAAAGGACGTAAAAATCATTCCTATATTTGATGAAATTTAATAAATTAACACCATTCATGACCTCTTCGGAATTTTATTCACTTATAAAACAGCAATTTCCTTTCAAACCTACTTCCAAACAAGAAATTGTTTTATTGCAACTTTCCGAATTTATTTTCAGTAAAGACCCCAAGGTACTCTATGTATTGAAAGGATATGCTGGAACTGGTAAAACAACGATAGTTGGTACTATTGTTTCAAACTTATGGAAAGTTAAAAAAAGCGCTGTTTTAATGGCTCCTACCGGTCGTGCAGCCAAAGTAATTTCAAATTATTCGGGAAAAGAGGCTTTTACCATTCATAAAAAAATATATTTTCCAAAAAAAGATAAAGGAGGAGGTGTCAAGTTTGTTTTACAACCAAACAAACATAAAAACACTATTTTTATTGTGGATGAAGCGTCCATGATTCCTGATACTCCTGGAGAATCTAAATTATTTGAAAACGGCTCCTTGCTGGACGATTTAATGCAATACGTATATTCTGGATTTAATTGTAAACTTCTACTAATTGGAGATACAGCTCAACTACCACCTGTTAAATTAGATTTAAGCCCAGCTTTGGATGCAAATACCTTGGCTTTAAACTATAACAAACAGGTTACAAAAATGGAACTGGATGAAGTCGTAAGGCAAGAACTCAATTCTGGAATATTGGTAAACGCAACCAACCTACGGGAAGCACTAACAGATGCGTTTTTTGACACGTTTAAATTTAATCTAAGTAAATATACAGATATTGTAAGGTTGATAGATGGCCATGAAATCATGGACGCCATTAATGATGCATACAGTCAGTTGGGAAACGAAGAAACTGCCATTATTGTTAGAAGTAATAAACGTGCTAATTTGTATAACGAACAAATACGTAACCGTATCCTGTTTAACGAAAACGAGCTGACAGCAGGAGATTTTTTAATGGTTGTTAAAAATAATTATTTCTGGATAAAACCCACAACCGAAGCTGGTTTTATAGCTAATGGAGACATTGTGGAGGTGTTGGAAATCTTTAATATTTTAGATCTGTATGGTTTTCGTTTTGCTGAAGTTAAAATACGAATGGTAGATTACCCTAAAATGAGACCTTTTGAAACCGTTTTGCTCTTAGATACCATTTCTGCAGAAACACCTTCATTGACCTATGAAGATTCCAACAGACTTTACCAAGAGGTCCTCAAAGATTATGAAAATGAAACTAGTAATTATAAAAAGTTTCTTAGCGTGAAGAACAACAAATACTTTAATGCGTTACAGGTAAAATTCTCTTATGCCCTAACCTGTCATAAATCTCAAGGAGGACAATGGAATACCGTGTTTGTAGAACAACCTTATTTGCCGGATGGTATCACAAAAGATTATTTGCGTTGGCTTTATACTGCTGTTACAAGAGCTAAAGAAAAACTCTATCTTATTGGGTTTAAAGATGATTTTTTTACTGAATAATAGTAAAAACATACGGCTGTAAAAGTAAGAGTTTAAGAAAGACTGAAAGTTTCATCTGTCTAAGTCGTCAATATCTTTTAAAAACCCTATTTTTGAATTAATAAAGTCACATTTTCAATGAAAATAATCTCCATGATACCAGCACGCTATAGTGCATCACGATTCCCAGGAAAACTTATGCAAGATTTGGAAGGGAAATCGGTTATTAGAAGAACCTATGAAGCTACTGTAAATACAGGTTTATTTAATGATGTTTTTGTGGTTACAGATAGCCAGATTATTTTCAACGAGATTACAAATCATGGTGGTAAAGCCATTATGAGCCAGAAAGAACACGAGTGTGGAAGCGATAGAATAGCCGAAGCAGTTGAATTCATGGATATAGACATTGTGGTCAATGTTCAAGGAGATGAACCTTTTACTGAAGTGTCCTCCTTAAAAAAACTTATTGAAGTTTTTAAGGACGATGCACAAAAAGAAATCGATTTAGCGTCTTTAATGGTGCATATTACAGATTGGGACGAAATTAAAAATCCAAACACTGTAAAAGTGATTGTTGATAAAGACAACTTTGCCCTTTACTTTTCTAGAAGTCCAATTCCGTATCCAAGAGACGAAACCGTTAAAGTAAAATACCACAAACACAAAGGGGTTTATGCCTTTAGAAAAGAAGCTTTGTTGGATTTTTATAGATTGCCCATGCTAAAACTGGAAGCCTCCGAAAAAATTGAATGCATCAGATATTTGGAATATGGCAAAAAAATAAAAATGGTGGAAACAGATGTACAAGGTGTGGAAATAGATACACCTGAAGATTTGGAACGAGCCAAAAAACTATGGAAATAATAAGACATCCTTTTAACTTGTTTGTCAACAGATAAGGAAAGGAGTTTTTATAAAGTTATTAATATAAAACAGAGGTGATAAAAGAGTACAAAAACATTAAAGTGATTGGTTTTGATGCCGACGATACGCTTTGGGTTAACGAAACCTATTTTCGGGATGCCGAAGAAACCTTCGCAAAACTGTTGTCTAAATATGAAACCCTAAATAAAATAGACCAAGAACTTTTTAAGATGGAGATGAACAACCTTCCTCTCTATGGTTATGGTGTGAAAGGGTTTGTGCTTTCTATGGTTGAAATGGCTTTGGAACTGTCTAATAATAACGTATCTCCAAAAACCATTCAAGAGATTTTGTATATTGGAAAAGACATGCTGAACAAGCCTGTGGAGTTATTGGATGGTGTAGAAGAAGTGTTAAAGACACTTTCATCAAAATATCGCTTGATTTTAGCAACAAAAGGCGATTTATTGGACCAACAAAGAAAATTGGAAAAATCAGGGTTGACAGATTATTTTCACCATATTGAAGTATTGATTGACAAACAAGAGGCTAATTATTCCAAACTTTTAAATCATTTGGATATAAAACCATCCGAATTTTTAATGATAGGAAATTCATTAAAATCAGATGTTTTGCCTTTAGTAAATATTAAGGCTCATGCTATTCATGTGCCATTTCATACAACCTGGACACACGAACAGGTTGACGAAAAAGATACCAATGGTAAAAGCTATAAAACAGTAACGGGTTTGTTGGATATTTTACCATTACTAAATTAATTTGATAATTATTGTTATTACATATTCATGAGTTATAAAAATTTCCCAATGGTGTCCAAAGTGGTTTTTGGACGTGGTAGCTTTAATCAATTAGGAGATATCCTGTCCCCAAAACGATTAAATGTAAAAGCACCATTTATATTTTTGGTAGACGATGTGTTTCAAGGGAATTCCTGGATAACCTCTAGAATACCATTGGCTTACGAAGACAAAATTTATTACGTTTCCACTGATGAAGAACCTAAAACCTCTCAAGTAGATGAACTGGTTGAAGAAATAATTCTAAACTACAAAGCCTTACCTTCTGGAGTAATTGGTATAGGAGGAGGGACCATTATGGATTTGGCAAAAGCCATTGCCATAATGCTAACAAACGATGGTGAATCCAAAGACTATCAAGGTTGGGATTTGGTAAAGAAACCAGCTATTTACCATGTTGGTGTACCTACCATTTCTGGTACAGGAGCCGAAGTGTCCAGAACTACCGTCCTAACTGGTCCAGAAAGAAAATTGGGTATCAATTCAGATTACACACCTTTCGATCAAGTGGTGTTAGATCCAGAACTAACCAAAGATGTGCCAAAAAACCAATGGTTTTACACAGGAATGGATTGCTATATTCACTGTATAGAATCGTTAAACGGCACTTTTTTAAACGCCTTTAGTAAAAGTTATGGTGAAAAAGCCTATGAACTTTGTGTGGAATTGTTTTTGGATAACAATCTAACAGAAGAAGAAGCTCAGGATAAACTAATGATGGCTTCTTGGCATGGAGGCATGAGTATTGCTTACTCACAAGTAGGAGTGGCTCATGCCATGAGCTATGGTTTAGGATATTTACTTGGTACCAAACATGGTATTGGCAACTGTATTGTGTTCAATCATTTGGAAGAGTTTTATCCAGAAGGCGTGGCACTTTTCAAAAAAATGAAAGATAAGCACAACATCGATTTACCAAAAGGAATCTGTGCCAATTTATCAGACAATGAGTTTGATATTATGATTGATGTGGCCTTAAGCCTAGAACCTTTATGGGAAAATGCCTTAGGGAAACATTGGAAAAAAACCATGACGCGAGACAAGTTAAAAGAACTCTATCTTAAAATGTAGTATGCATAAACTGGCTAAATTTATTTATTTTAAGGTTTTGGGTTGGCAGTTGGTAGGAAACACCAACATGTCTAAGGATACGGTTAAAAAAGCTGTTTTAATAGCTTTGCCACATACCAGTTGGCATGATTTTTACATCGGTTTGTTGCTAAGAAAGGTCATAGGAATCAAATCTAATTTTATAGGCAAAAAGGAACTTTTTGTTTGGCCTTTTGGATATTATTTTAGAGCCATTGGAGGTAGCCCCATAGATAGAACTTCTGGACAAAACAAGGTTCAGGCCATTGCCAAACTCTTTGAGGAAAACGACGAGTTTCGGTTAACCTTGGCTCCAGAAGGAACCAGAAAAAAAGTTGACGAATGGCGAACGGGTTTTTATTTTATAGCCAAAGCCGCCAAAGTGCCCATAATTATGTTTACACTAGATTTTAAAAATAAGCTGAACAAGGTGTCTGAACCTTTTTATCCTACAGATAATATGGAAGCCGATTTTAAATTTATGAAACAGTTTTTTGAAGGTGTTGTTGGTAAAATTCCTGAGTATTCTTAAATTTTTGGCACAGCTTTTGTAATTATAGAAACAGGTTAGTAGATGAAACATAAAGTAAACTTTTGTCCCTAAAAAGAAACATTTACTAATAGAAAAAAAGCTACTTAATTTTAAGTAGCTTTTGTGTTTTATCTAGTCTATAACCTTAAACTCTTTCATTTCTTTTAAAGGCTCCAACACATTGTAATCTTTCCAGTAATTTGGATCGAAAGCTTTTAAGGTTTCGTAATCTATTTTTCGTTTTTCTTTGGTGGCATTAAATTCAGAACTACTGATTTGACTTTCATCCATAATCAAAATTTCGTTTTTCTCTTTAAAAACACCTTCCACCTTAAAATCGAATGCTACTTTTTCACTGCTGTTGTTGTCTTTAAATTTGACAGGTCTATCCACATAAAAATACCTATCCAATTGGTCTGTCATATAATTGGGATAGTAATAGCCAGCATTGTGTTTTTTATAAATAACGAAACCTTTTTTGTTTTGTTCTATGTATTTAACGCCAAGCAGAAGTTTTAAATTTAATTTTTCGCCAATACGTCCTTTTGCAAATTTGTAATCTGCTTTTAAAATGGCAAAGGTTTCATGAGACACGTAAAAAGTTCCTTCAAAATCGGCAGAACTCCTTTTAGGTGTATAGCCAATCACATAAACCATTTCTGATCCTATAAAAGTAATGTCTTTAATTTCATATTCGTATTTTCTAGTATCTGTAATAAAATTTAGAATAGTTTTTGAAGAAAATCCGTGATCATTAACCATTTTTTGAACCATATTTCTAATAAATTTTAAAGAATTAATGGTGTCTTCCATTTTATTATTATTTTCCTCATTCAATGAGACTGAATCGGATACTTTAAACCATCCAGATTTTACGGTATATATTTTATCTTTATCTAAGTGTTTTAATATTAGTTCCTGTCCTTTTTCTGCCAACTTCTCTACAGATTGGTCGTTGCGTTCATCCAATAGTCGGATGGCTTTATCTACTTCAAGTTTAGAGGTTTCGTTATCTTTTACATGTAATTTTCCAACAAACTCAGTATATTGCTTGGATTTGTTGTTTAATAAGGAGCTTTCCAAATTGTCAAAATCTTTGTTGAACGCTTCCAGTTGTTTCTTTTTAAATCCTGTGGATTTATCTATTTCAAAATCGGCATCTTTTCCAACAATATACTCAGTTCTTCTGCTAAATATATCGTAGCTAACCAAATCCGGTTTATAATTTCTTTTCAGATTTCTATTAACATAATACATAATAGAATCTATAGTTAAAGGTTTATTGGTTAAGTAAACTTCATAAAGTTCGTTTACATGTTCGTTAAGTTTGTAGGTTTTAGAGGAAAACTCCTGAAGTTCCAATCCAATTTTTTCAAAACCCATACAAGAAATATATACAGAGTCTGAAGCTTTAAATCCTTCAGTTTCTATAGAAAAACTACCTTCTTCGTTAGTAATTACGCCATGATTTTCTCCAATTTGAATGGTAGCAAAAGGAATAGGTTCGTTGGTTTTTGTGAGTACCTTTCCAGAAATTTGCTGGGCAAAATTACTACAAATAGAACCAAACAAACATAAGATAGTTAGTGACTTTTTAAGCATGTGTTTTATTTTTAAAACGATTGACTATTAAAATTGTTACTTATAAAGATGAAAAATCCCAAACAATTTGTTTGGGATTTTTAGAAATATTTATGAACTAATTCTTGAAAAGTTAATCTTCAGTACTTTCTTCCATAGTATGATATACGTTTTGAACATCGTCATCATCGTCTAATTTTTCAAGAAGTTTTTCAACATCGGCCACTTGCTCTGGAGTTAATTTTTTGGTAACTTGAGGAATCCGTTCAAAGCCAGAAGAGAGAATGTCTATATCTCGAGATTCCAATTCAGCTTGAATAGCCCCAAAACTTTCAAAAGGTGCATAAATTAAAATACCATCTTCATCCACAAACACTTCTTCGGCACCAAAATCTATCAATTCCAGTTCCAGTTCTTCTGGATCCAAACCTTCATTAGGAATCCTGAAATTACAAGTGTGGTCAAACATAAAAACCACAGAGCCAGACGTACCTAAACTACCATCGCATTTATTAAAATAACTACGCACATTGGCTACAGTTCTGGTATTGTTGTCTGTGGCAGTTTCCACTAAAACGGCAATGCCATGTGGCGCATAACCTTCAAAAATAACTTCTTTATAATCGCCTTGACTTTTATCGCTTGCTTTCTTTATGGCACGTTCCACATTGTCTTTGGGCATGTTTACTGCCTTGGCATTTTGGATGACGGCTCGTAACCTAGAGTTGCTTGCAGGATCTGGACCACCTTCTTTTACTGCCATAACAATGTCTTTACCTATACGAGTAAAGGCTTTACTCATGGCAGACCAACGTTTCATTTTTCGCGCTTTACGAAATTCAAAAGCTCTTCCCATTTTTTAGTTTAAAGTTTAAAATTCAATATTTAAATTTATTGAAGCAAATTTATAAAAATATGATAATTGAATGTGTTTGTATGTAGAAAATTCTCAAGATGCTCTACTGAAAATTGTGACTGACAACTGAACCCTATTTTATTCCTGAACTTCAACAATCATTTCAATGGCTTCTGCTAATTTGAAATCTTTTTCTGTAACGCCTCCAACATCGTGTGTGGAAAGAGAAATGGATAAAATGTTGTAGGTGTTGGTCCATTCTGGATGATGATTCAAAGCTTCACACTCAAAAGCAATTCGGCTCATGGCACTAAAACAATCCCTAAAATTGTCGAACTCGAATTCTGCATGAATGGCATTGTCAAAATATTCCCAATCAGGGAAACGCAATAATTTTTTTTCTATGTCTTGTTCTGATAATTTACTCATGATATGGATATTTTTTAAATATCAATAAAATTAATGATTTTAAATGGGAATATCAATTAAACAGCCAATTCTGTTAGTATATCTTCGCTAGACACATGCAAATGTTTGGGCAGTAAATTTGTTTTTGGTAATACAGCTAGATAACGCTCATCGTTAGTGGTGTAAACTCTTTTAAAAATGGGTGTATAAGCTCCCAAATGTTTTATAATATCTTCTATAAACTCATCGTGATGCACTAAATTGGTACTGCCTAAATGAAAAATCCCTGTCTTGTTTCTGTTGATGATGTAGTGGATTTGCTGTGTTACTTTAGATTCGGAAGTCACGTTCATCACCAAGTTTGGAAATACCTCAATGGGTTCTTTTATACGAAGTAATTCTTTTATTTCTTGAATTCTTGGCGATTGTACTCCAAAAACCATGGGCAATCTTATGATGGCAATTTGCCTTTTTGGCAAACGCATAAGCATGTTTTCTATTTTAATTTTAAAATGCCCATAAATGCTATGGCTTAAGGTTTTGTCCTGCTCGTAACTAGGATATTTGCTGTAGCCATCAAACACATTGGCAGAAGATAAAAAAAGGAGCTTGCACTCTCGATGGGATTTTAAATAGTCGCATATATGTGAATGTGCAATAACTTGAGCCGAAAAATCACCACGCAAGGCCGAAATGATCAAGCTGGGTTTAACAGCTTCCAAGATTTCAAAAACATCATCTTCTTCTAAGTTATATTGAAAAAAATGAGTGTTTTTTTCAAATACCTTATTGTCTGTATGGTAGGTTCCAAATGTTTTAAAATAGGAACAAAGCTCTTTGTAGATAGCATGTCCTAGAAAACCACTGGCACCCAAAATCAATACACGATGTTTATTTTCACTATCTTTCATATACATTTAAAACGGAAGATTTGAAATTAAAATATGGACTGATTGGTTAGTGTGGTAAATTGCTCCAAAGCTTGCATCCCTAATTTGGAATTTCCTCTTTCGTTTAAACCAGGAGCCCAAACCGAAATAATAAATTCATTAGGTAGAAGCGCTACAATGCCTCCACCAACACCACTTTTTCCAGGAAGTCCAACTTCAAAGGCAAATTCTCCAGCTTCGTCGTAAAAACCACAAGTTAACATGATGGCATTGATACGTTTGGCCTGGCTTTTGGTAAGCCTGGTTTTTTGTAGCATGCAATTCCCTTTATTGGCAAACACATAAAATGCTTTGGTAAGCTGTGCACATGTCATCTCCAAGGAACATTGATGAAAATAGAAATCCAGGACCTCATCCACATCGTTATTCAAATTATCGAAGGACTTTAAAAGATTTGCTGCAGCATAGTTGTTAAAACCAGTCTTTTTTTCTGATTCTGCCACTTTATAGTTGAAATCAATAGTGGAATCTCCTGTAAGATCTCTTACATATTCTAAAAAATCTGTCTTAGGATTATCTAATAAAGAGACCAAAATATCAGCAATTACTATGGCTCCAGAGTTGATAAACGGGTTTCTGGGAATCCCTTTTTCAAGTTCCAACAAGGACAAATGATTAAAAGGGTTTCCCGATGGTTCCACATCCAATCGGTTCCAGATATCTGTACCAATTTTAGGGATTGCCAAAGCCAAACTAAGAACCTTGGAAATACTTTGAATGGAAAATTTTTTTTCGGAATCTCCTACCGAATATGTGCCTCCAGAAATCAATTGCAAATGGATTCCAAAGCTATTTTCATTTACGTTGGCTAATTCAGGAATATATGTGGCTATTTGGCCTTTGTCTTCTTCCTGAACAACGTTGTTATAAATGGTATTTAAAATACTTTGGTAATCTATCATATATTAACCTTTGTAAAAAGGAAGTTTTACTACAGTTGCAGGAACTGCATTTTTTCTAATTTGAATATGGATTTTACTGTCAACTTCGGCAAATACCTTTGGCACATAACCCAAGCCTATCCCAATGCCTAAAGAGGGCGACATGGTTCCAGAAGTAACACGACCAATAGTTTTTCCTTGGCCATCAACAATATCATATCCATGTCTTGGGATGCCACGTTCATCCAATTTAAAAGCAATTAATTTGTTTTCAACACCTCGGGCTTTCTCGGCCTCTAAAGCTTTGGAGTTGGTAAATTCTTTAGTGAATTTGGTAACCCAACCTAAACCAGCTTCAAAAGGAGAAGTTGTGTCGTCTATATCATTTCCATACAAACAATAGCCCATTTCTAAACGCAGAGTATCTCTAGCTGCCAAACCAATAGGTTTAATGCCATAAGCTGCTCCTGCTTCCAAAACCTTATCCCAAACCTGTTTTACTTCACTATTTTTACAATAAATTTCAAATCCACCACTTCCTGTATATCCAGTAGCCGAGATAATAACATGCTCAATACCTGCAAAATCCCCAACAATAAAATTGTAAAAGCTTATGGCAGCCAAATCATGGCTTG
>Ga0209075_1004592_pt1 | contig 11001 bp, 12 predicted proteins | sample Stecom2011_FD_187523 | JGI IMG/M metagenome (GOLD analysis project Ga0209075, IMG submission 187523) | Agricultural soil microbial communities from Utah to study Nitrogen management - Steer compost 2011 (SPAdes) (version 2) | ecosystem: Environmental > Terrestrial > Soil > Agricultural land...
CGAATACCAGGAGTCACCGTTAAAAATTCTGGCCCGCACAGGTCTCGTATTAAACCTACTTCTTTTGCTGAACAAACAACGCCGTCCAAACCACTGCTTTGAGTTAATTTTGCTAGACGCTCAACTTGTTCAATGGGGCTAATATTTAAGCCGAGTTCGGCTAAGTCTGCTTGTTCCATTGAAGTTAAAACGGTCACACCAATTAACAGGGGTTGGTGACTGGCCTTGTCTATTTCGTTACGCGCAGCTTCCATCATACGACGGCCACCGCTGGCGTGTACGTTAACCATCCACACGCCTAACTCTGCAGCGGCAGCACAGGCTTTAGCGCAAGTGTTAGGAATATCGTGAAACTTTAAATCTAAGAAAACTTCAAAACCCAGCTTATGCAATGCTTCAACCACTTGTGGGCCGGCACTGGTGAAAAGCTCTTTACCTACCTTCACCCGACACTGTGTGGGGTTAAGTTGCTTGGCCATAGCTAAAGCTTGGGCTTGCGTAGGGTAATCGAGGGCAACAACAATAGGCGAGCTAACGGTCATAACGAATCTGCTATAAATTTAATTTTGAACGGTTAGTTTGCGCTACAAACGCACTGATACTAGACCAGCTTTTGCAATTTGGGCAGCGCCAATGGAAATGTTCTGTTCGAAGCCCGCATTTATTGCATTGAAACTTGGGCTCGTGGTCGACAATTTCGTGGAGAATATCATAAAGGGCTTTGAGCTGTAACGCATCGAGCTGTAATTCGTGCTTTACCACCAATTCTGCAAACAGTTCAAAACCAAGGTTTGATGGCTGTTTGGCCAATTCTTCTAACAAATGATTAACCGCATAATGTGGGCTTTGTTGTTTACTAAGCCTCTGGCTATAAAGCTTTAAAACCGGAACATAGCGACTAATTTGCCATTGTTTATTTAAGGTGTGCATTAATCCTTTTTCGTCCTGCACTTGCAGGTAGCTGTCGTAGAGCTTGTCTAAAACACTGAATATAGCTTTCGGATTAATATCTAAAGCGCGTATATAACAACGAATGGCTTCGTTAGGTTCGTTTTGGGTATAGGCAAGATTGCCCTGTACTACATAAGCACGCGCACAGTTGCTGTCTATTTTTAATGCTCGACGGCAAAATTGATGGGCTTCTAAATAATGACGTTGATTAACGGCACGCTCGGCTAGTTCACAAATTGCGTGCGATACTCGTTTAGATAGTTTCGGAAATCGCTGTAATTTATATTGGGCGTGTAAATCGACAATTTTCTGCCATTCACTCTCCTCTTCATAAAGCTCTATCAGATGTTTAGAGATTTCTTCAAAGTCATCGCCTTTTACATCCATTAACTCTATAAATAAACGCTCGGCACGATCAAGCAAACCTGCTTCTAAGTAATCTAAGGCTAGTTCGAATTTTAAAGTACTGAGGATCTTGCGCGGAATGTCTTTACGGGCGAATAGAGTTTGATGAAGGTGAATTGCGCGCTCGGTTTCACCCTTATTACGCAGTGCCTTACCTAGCTTTAACAATAAGTCTAAAGCGTCTTCGTCAATATTGTCGACGTCCAACAAACGACTGAGTGAAGCGTCGCTGCTGCTAGCAAGAATGTACTCAATGCTAGGTATAAAATCTGGGTGGCTTTTTGAACCGGATTGCTGAGAATAACGATAGCCCATGGCCCAACCCACGGCGACACCGGTTAGTAACAACCCATAAAGCAACACGGTGTCTAACATATAAACTCTACTGCTTAGACTTATTTATTGGAAAGCTCTTTCTTTAAACGGCGAATAGTTAGCTTTTGTTTGGCGTACAATACCATATTACTAGTAAAACCTAATATAGCTCCAAGGACTAACACTGCACCCATCCAAAGTGATACTGGTAACTCAACGGGGTCAAAAAGAAATAACTCTAGGGCTAAAGGTTGGTTGTTTTTTGAGGCAAAAGCAGCCGTATAAACAATAAGAACAATAAAAAAAATAACACTTAGGCCGGTTTTTAGTTTTTTCATTATTTGAGGGTCCGGTTAATGAGTTTCAAGACTGTCGTTAACTTGTTCACGCAAGTCTTTGCCAGGTTTAAAATGGGGAACATATTTACCCTTTAGATCAACTGTCTCGCCTGTCTTTGGATTACGGCCTTGTCGCGGAGCTCTGTAATGCAGAGTAAAGCTACCAAAACCACGTATTTCAATACGCTCGCCGGCGGATAGACTTTGTGACATTTGATCTAACAGTGTTTTAACTGCCAGCTCAACGTCTTTTGGGGTTAGTTGCGGCTGTCGGCTAACGATACGTTCAATTAGCTCTGACTTTGTCATAGCAATTTCCTCCTTGTGAAACCACTAATATTTGTAACCAAATCATGCAGTTAGCTAGTGCTTTTTGCAAGTTATTTTAAAGTGCAAGCTAAAACAGTGAAATCATCCTAACAGGGGAGCTCTATGAATGGCGCCACCACCGGTTTTATCATGTATATGACCATATTTTCCACATGCAGGCTCTTAAAAACTCCTGTACAATACGTCTCATTTTATTCAATGCCGTTCGGCTTATTATTCATTTTTTGGAGAAATCCATGTCTGATATTAAAAAAGTTGTTCTAGCCTATTCTGGTGGCTTAGACACTTCCGTTATTGTGAAATGGTTACAAGACAATTATCAATGTGAAGTAGTTACTTTCACTGCTGACCTAGGCCAGGGCGAAGAAGTAGAACCCGCTCGTAGTAAAGCCGAAGCCATGGGCGTTAAAGAGATTTACATTGAAGATTTACGCGAAGAGTTTGTACGCGACTTCGTATTCCCAATGTTCCGTGCCAACACTATTTACGAAGGCGAATACTTACTAGGCACGTCCATTGCTCGTCCCCTAATTGCTAAACGTTTAATTGAAATTGCTAACGAAACTGGTGCCGATGCTATTTGTCACGGTGCCACTGGTAAGGGTAATGACCAAGTACGTTTTGAATTAGGTGCTTATGCCCTTAAACCTGGCGTTAAAGTGATTGCTCCTTGGCGTGAGTGGGACTTAACGTCTCGTGAAACTCTAATGGACTACGCTGAAAAAGCCGGTATTCCAATCGACTTCAATAAAGGCGGTAAGAAGTCACCTTATTCAATGGACGCTAACTTATTACACATCTCCTATGAAGGTGGTGTACTAGAAGGCACTTGGGAAGAGCACGAAGAAGATATGTGGCGTTGGTCAGTGAGCCCAGAGAATGCTCCTGATACCCCTACCTACCTTGAGCTAACCTACGAGAAAGGCGACATTGTTGCTATTGACGGCAAAGCCATGAGCCCTGCCACTGTTTTAGAATACTTAAACAAAGTAGCTGGCGAAAACGGTATTGGTCGTTTAGACATAGTAGAAAACCGCTACGTAGGCATGAAAGCCCGTGGTTGTTATGAAACCCCTGGTGGCACTGTGATGCTAAAAGCTCACCGCGCTATTGAGTCTATTACTCTAGACCGTGAAGTCGCTCACTTAAAAGATGAGTTAATGCCACGCTACGCCAGCATGATTTATAACGGTTACTGGTGGAGCCCTGAGCGTAAAATGCTACAAACCATGATTGATGCTTCGCAAGAAGATGTGAATGGTGTTGTGCGTTTGAAGCTATACAAAGGTAACGTGATGGTTGTTGGTCGTAAGTCTGAGAATACTTTAGTTGATACCAAAATTTCTACTTTTGAAGACGACGAAGGTGCCTACGACCAAAAAGACGCTGAAGGCTTTATTAAACTTAACGCTCTGCGTTTACGTATTGCTGCCAGTAAAGGCCGTAAGTTACTGGATTAGTAGCTTGGGTTTTGTGATTGATATTAAAGCGACTTCGGTCGCTTTTTTTGTGGCCAATGGCTAAGGCCACAAACCTCAAAACCGTGGGACAAGCCCCGCATAGTGGCAACGCCACGAATAAGAACAACGTTAGCTACAACATGACACTTAGGCGTTTCCAACGCCACGGGCGCTTACAAAGCGCCCCTACAAAAACCCACACAACCATCATGGCTACAGGGTCGAAAACCGTAATATCATCATAGAAATTTCAGACATCGTTGTTATAGTCGTTCTATCTTGCGTAGGGGCGGTTTGTAACCGCCCGCATAGCCGTCGCAAGTGACACTAATCTTCCAATAAAAAAGGCGACCGCAGTCGCCTTAATTTCAAATTAATAAGTTCTATTAAAGCTGCTTATTAATCATTATTTCAATAACACCTTCATGGTCATTGGCTACTGGGCTAACTTCACCCTGCCAATCTCCTTTACGTGCGGAAGGTTCGCCAGAGATACTGATGGTGGCGCGGACTTTGACTTGTTTGTAGTCTGATAGGCTCATGCCTGGCATCATTGCTTGCGCGTCGCTCAAGGTAATTTGCATGGGCAGGTCACCTAAGGTAATACGCTGTGCAGCCAAGGGCATAGGCGGGCCTTCAACGGCGGTGGCGGCAACAAATACCGTAGTATTAGCTGGTAAGCCTTTTTTTGCTTCTTCGCTGGCATCAACCAAAATGGTAATTGCCGTACGTTCTAAAAAGCTGAGATCAACTTCTTCACCTTGCGCCTCTAACTCATCAGCAGCGCGTCTAATACCTTCTTCTAGCAGTTCAGCGTACTCTCTGTCCGAGGTGTTTTTCCACAATTCTCCCCAGTGTTTAATAGTGCCTTCATACATACCTAATTGAAAAGCAACCATACCTGCCATACCACGTGCTTGTGCTTGGTTGGGCTGTAGTTTTAATGACTCATTTAGTAAGTCATATATTTCTTCACTGGGTTTTTGCTGGGATTGGGCAAAGCGTGCCTGCGCTAGCTGTACCATAATAGCGGCACGGTCTTCATCGGCTTCGATCGGCAAGGCAAACAATAGGTCTGCAAAGGCTTCTGCGGCGGCTTCGTATTTACCTTGGCTCATATTTAAACGAGCATTTAAAAACGCCCATTCATAATTCTTATTACGATGTTTTGCTGCAATGGCTACTGTTTCCATTAACTTCTTTTCTTCTGAAGGTAATAATTCACGTTTGTAGCTTTTATTTAGAAGTTCGGTGGCGGTCAGCTCTACACTGGCACCCCAAAACTGATAACCCACTAAAGAGCCACCCATAATAAACACCAGCATGATTATTGGAGCCAACCAACGCTTCTGACTAATAGCGCCTTCGTTGGCTTCAGATTCTTCTCTGGTGGTTGCTAGGAACTCGCGGTCTAGCTCTAAAGTTAGAGCTTTTTTGGATTCTTCATCCATTTCTGCTTCGATTAAATCTTGCTGACGCTCTTTATATAAGCGTAAGTTCTCTTCACTCTGGTTGGAAACGTCTGCAGAACGCTTATACCAAACCGGACCAATTAAGAACATTAACAATAATATGGTGAATAATAGAGTTACCAAAATCATAATGAGTCGGCCTTATCTTTGAGTGCTTGTAAACGCGCATGCTCTTCTTTTGTTAACGGATCTGCTGCGTCTATATTTTGGTTTTTTCGTATTGAAATTATTAATAAAACCCCAAACGAAAAAATGAGTACGGGTCCAAACCACAACAATAGGGTTTCTGGTCTGAAGGGTGGTTCGTAGGTAACAAAATCACCGTAACGGTCAACCATGTATTGGGTAACTTCTTTGTTGTCTTTCCCTTCGAGCATGAGCTCATACACTTTTTGGCGCATGTCACTGGCCACAGGTGAGTCGGAATCGGATAAGCTCTGATTCTGACACTTAGGGCAACGTAAGTTCTCTGCTAGGTGTACAAAGCGCTGGGTTTCCTCAACGCTATCGAACTGATACTTATAGCCTTCTACCACTGCCAAGCTGGGTAAACTGTACATAAGCACTAAGAGCAATATTGCACGCATAGTAATTACTCCATTGCTTCGAATTTAGGTAACAGACGCTGCCATACTTTGGTGTTCAAGTCGCCCACATGCTTAGCACGAATGATGCCTTTGCTGTCGACTAAGAAGGTTTCAGGTGCACCGTACACACCCAGCTCTAAGCCAAGCTGACCGTCTGGGTCTGAAATATTAAACATGTATGGGTTGCCATAAGCACGCAGCCATTGCTTAGCTTTAACTAAATCATCTTTGTAGTTAATGCCGACAATCTTAATGCCTTGCTCACGCTGTAACTGGTTTAAAAACGCATGCTCAGCCTTACAAGTAGGACACCAAGTCGCCCAGACGTTTACCAGCACAGGTTCTTCCGGCAAGTGATTGGTGCTTTCGCCAGACTCCACCGTATTCAAAATAAACACGGGGAATGGCTTGTCAATTAAAGCTGAAGGCAAGGCTGTTTTATCTTCTTGGTGCAAGCCAATCCAAAACAAAACACCCATGCCAACAAAGATTACTAAAGGAAGAAAAAGCAAAGATCTATTCATATTTTCCTCCTAAGCAGTCGCTTTAACGACGGCTTTTTTACGACGGTAGCGTTTATCCATAATGGCTAACAATCCACCAAGAGACATAAAGATAGCGCCTAACCACACCCAACGCATATAGGGTTTTACTTGTAAACGCACCCCCCAGCTTCCGTCTGGCAACTTATCACCTAGAGACACATAAAGGTCACGCCAAAGGTTTACTTGCAATGCAGCTTCTGTCATTACTTGCCCACTGGCGTTATAACGACGTTTTTCAGGTACTAATGTTTTGATGTGTTTGTCTTCTTTAAAGATATCCACCTCAGCCGCATCGGAAATATAGTTAGGCCCTTCAATATGGCCAAATTTAACCAGTTCAAAACGGTAGTCACCAAGCACAGCTTCGCTACCTGCGCTCATGCGTACCGCTTTTTCAATACTGTAATGTGACACCATAACCACACCAACAATACTAATACCGACACCAATATGCGCTAAAATCATACCTTGGTAACTACGGTTTAACTTTGGAATACGGTTTAGCTGGCCACGTGATTTCTTCCACATATCGGCCAAACTACCGGCTATTACCCATGTACCAACGGTAACACCAAGTACCACTTGCCAATTAAACTCACCAGCCATCATAGACGAGGCAGACAATCCAATAATTAAAGCGATAGTGATTGCAATTATGTTGGCTTTAGCTAAACGAGCGAACTCATCGGATTTCCAGTTGGCCATAGCACCAAATGGCAAGACAATAGCCAACAGCACTACTACTGGGTTAAACATAGTATTAAACCAGCTCGGCCCTACTGAAATTTTACCTAGGCCCGCAAAGTCGATAATCAATGGGTATAGAGTACCTAGCAATACCGCTAAACAAGCTACCACTAACAGTAAGTTGTTAAACAAGATAAAGGTTTCTCGTGATAACCACTTATAACGTCCAAACGAAGTAACGTTGTGCGCCTTAACGGCATACACCAGTAAAGAGCCACCCACCCAGAAGACTAATAAGCCTAAAATAAAGACACCTCGCTCTGGATCTGAGGCGAACGCATGTACTGAGGTTAAAACCCCTGAACGTACTAAGAAAGTACCTAATAAACTTAAGGAGAAAGCGAAGATTGCTAACAGCACTGTCCAGCTTTTAAATAAGCCGCGCTTTTCGGTCACTGCTAATGAGTGCATCAAGGCTGTAGCAACTAACCAAGGCATCAAGGAAGCGTTTTCTACCGGATCCCAGAACCACCAGCCGCCCCAGCCCAGTTCGTAATAAGCCCACCAGCTACCCAGTGCAATACCTAAGGTTAGGAACACCCAAGCGGCGGTTGTCCAAGGGCGAGTCCAACGTGCCCAAGCAGCGTCTAAACGGCCTTCAATTAATGCCGCCATGGCAAAGGCAAAGGCAACGGATAAACCAACGTAACCCATATACAGCATGGGTGGATGAATAATTAAGCCAAAGTCTTGTAATAAGGGGTTAAGGTCTGCACCTTCTAATGGAATGTTCGGTAAACTACGGGCAAACGGGTTAGAGGTTTCAACTATAAACAAAATAAAACCTACTGAAACCAGACCAAGAATTGACAGCACACGCGCTATCATCTCCAGCGGCAAACTGCGGCTAAACATAGCAACAGCCATACCCCAAGCACCTAACATTGCTATCCACAGCAGTAACGAACCTTCGTGAGCCCCCCAAATGGCGCTAATTTTAAAGAAGTAAGGTAACTGCGTATTACTGTTGTTAGCGATATAGCTTATAGAGAAGTCGTCATGAACAAAGCCATAACCTAAGATAATCAAACTGATAATTAAAAAAGTGGCTTGCGCAATTGCCAACGGACGCGCATAGGCCATTATCCATTCGCTTTTAAGTCTCAAACCGACGGCAGGCACAATAAACTGCAGGCCAGCCACAAATAAAGAAATAATTAGGGCGAGTTGTCCATATTCTGGAACCATACTCATGTTAATACCTCGCAGACTTTAGAGCTTCTTTACCGTCATTATGCGCTTTATCTAACGCATCCTGGATTTCTGGTGGCATATAGTTCTCATCGTGTTTGGCTAACACTTCAGAGGCCATAAAAGTGCCGTCTTCACGTAACTGACCTAAAGCCACGATGCCTTGGCCTTCACGGAATAAGTCGGGCAGCATGCCTTCGTAATGAATCACTAATTCAGCACGACCATCGGCAACAGTGAAACGCATGCCTAAGCCTTCTTCGTCACGATAAACACTGCCGGGTTCAACTAAACCACCTGCACGTACGGTTTGGCCTACTGGCACTTCGCCGTTAGCAAACTGCGTCGGTGACATAAATAAGTTAATGTTTTGACTTAGTGAATACATAAGCAAGCCCACCGCTGTACTCACACTGGCTACCAAAAATAAGATAAGCCAAAGTTTCTTTTTACGCTGAACGAGCATGTTTTTTCTCCCGACGCAGGCGTTGTGCCTGCTGCTTTAATAGACGACGACGCTGCAAAATAGGTTGCAACACATTCCAAGCTACTACAAGAGCAGCGAAACCGTAAGCAAGCCAAACGTAAAGACCATGATTTCCCATGGCAATAAATTCGGCAAAACTATGAAACTGCATTAGCGCTCCATTATATTCTTAACCCAGCGGCTTTTACGTTCAAACCATAGGATTTCGTTACGAGTACGTAAAATAACTAAAATAGCGAACAGTGTATAAAAGGTCGCTATCATAATTAACAAAGGGATCAGCATGTCTATATGCATGCTGGGCTTTTCAGTTAACTTTAGAGTAGCCGGCTGGTGCAATGTGTTCCACCAATCGACCGAGTACTTAATAATGGGAATATTAACCAAACCTACCAAAGCAACAATACCTGCTGCTTTAAAGCCTGTTTCGGCGCTATCAAACACCCAATGAACCACCATCACGCCAAAATATAAGAAAAACAGAATAAGCATGGAGGTTAAGCGTGCGTCCCAGATCCACCAAGTACCCCAAGTAGGCTTACCCCACACGGCACCGGTAAAGAGCGCAATTAAACAAAAAGCAGCTCCGATGGGAGCAATGACCTTAGCCACCCAAGCGGACATTTTCATTTTCCAAATCAGATAAATAGCGCTAGAGACGGCCATCATAATATAAGCACTTTGTGCCAACAGAGCCGTAGGGACATGAATATAGATTATGCGGAAACTATTACCTTGCTGATAATCCGCAGGGGCATAGAGCAAACCTAAAATTAAACCGCTAACAGCTCCGATAACTGTTAAGCCTACCAGCCAAGGAAGCCAGCGATTGGTTATATCGTAAAACCACTTAGGCGAACCCAGTCGATGATATAATCTTTTAAGCCATTGCCACATATTTTTACCGCGATAAATTAAGTTTTAATGCTGCGCTTGAGGCAAAAGGTGTTAAGCCAATTGCCAAGGCCAACAACGCCCCTAAAAAGCCCAGTTGACCAGTGTACTCCATACCAATACTTGCATGATACACCGCACTGGCGGCGAAGATCAGTACAGGAATGTAAAGAGGTAAAATTAACAAACTTAACAACAATCCGCCACTGCGAACACTGGCTGTTAATGCTGCCCCCACCCCTCCGAGCAAACTTAAGATGGGTGTACCTATTAACAGGCTAAGCAGCATAGCAGAATATGCCTCGCTTGGCATATTCAACATTAATGCAATTACAGGCGACACTAAGGTTAACGGCAAGCCGCTAATACACCAATGCACAAAGGCTTTACCAATGCTCATGGCGTATAAAGATTCACCCGATGCCAACCATTGCTCTAAGGAACCATCGTCTACGTCGGTCTTATATAGGGCGTCTAAAGACAATAAAGTGGCCAACAACGCTGCTACCCAAATAACACCACCGGCTATTTTTCCTAAAAATTTAGGGTCAGGGTCTACAGCCATAGGAAACAACGCCGCCACCATCATAAAAAAAACCAACGGGTTTAACCACTCACCGGGATTACGGGCGGCCAGTAAAAAATCGCGTTTAACGGTAGCAATCACTAAGCTCATAATGCGGCCTCTGTATTGCCTTGATGACCTAATTCAATACGACGCAAATTACCTAAACTCTCTAAAGCATGATGACTGGTTACTACTACAGCACCATTGCATTGAATATGTTGCTGCATTTTACCTTCTAACCAGGCAACGCCGTATTTATCTAAGGCGGTGAAGGGCTCGTCTAGAATCCACAAAGGCATAGGCGCAATACATAAACGTGCTAACGCCACACGACGTTGCTGACCGGCAGATAACTGCTGACAAGGAGTGTCTTCATAACCGCCCAACTCCACTTCGTCTAAAGCATGCCATAAATCATCTTCGCTAACTGGCCACGAACTGGTTAACCAGCGTAGGTTTTCTAAAGGGGTAAGTGGTTTTTTAACGGCGGCCAAATGGCCTTGATACAAACGCTGACTAGCGTATGCGTAGAAATCTTTATAAAGGTTGGTTTGCTGCCACAGCAACTCACCTTCGTAATCACGGTTTAGGCCTGCTAGCAAACGCAGTAACGTTGTTTTTCCTGCGCCGTTAGGGCCGCTAAGCTGTACTAAATCTCCATTACCAATAACTAAATTAAGGTCGGCAAATAGAACACGGTCATCCCGTTCG
>Ga0209075_1004594_pt1 | contig 10993 bp, 10 predicted proteins | sample Stecom2011_FD_187523 | JGI IMG/M metagenome (GOLD analysis project Ga0209075, IMG submission 187523) | Agricultural soil microbial communities from Utah to study Nitrogen management - Steer compost 2011 (SPAdes) (version 2) | ecosystem: Environmental > Terrestrial > Soil > Agricultural land...
CTGCATCGACATCAATCAGAATGGGTTGTGCTCCTGTGTATTTTATCGCATTCAATGTTGCAATAAATGTAATGTTGGGAGCGATAACATGATCGTCTGCTGTAACACCCAACAGGATTTGTGCTATATGCAATCCAACAGTTCCATTCATGCAGGCAACGCCATATTTGGCACCTGCATATTCAGCAACCAAAGCTTCAAATTGCGTTACATAACTTCCTGCTGAAGAAATCCAGCCAGTAGTTAGACAATCAAGGACGTACTTTGATTCGTTTCCTTCGATTTTTGGGATTGATAATGGGATCATTTTTTTTATGTTGTTTTGTGATGTTGTTGAGTTGTAAAGTCGTGAAGTTGTTGGTTTTTAGAAGCATTGAAACCGGTTATTCTAATGTATAAAAATTCCGATTCTCTGCTATTGATTATTTAGCCAATTTTTTTGCAGGTATACCAACATAAACTCCAGGTTCATCAATATTTTTGGTAACAATAGCTCCCATACCAATTATAGTATCTCCTTTTATAGAAATCCCCTGTTTAATACTTGAAGATGTTCCGAAATAAACATGATCACCAAAAGTACAGTTACCACTTATATTAACATTTGGAGCCGTTGTGAAAAAGTCACCTATTTCACAATCATGACCAATTGTAGTATTTAAATTTAGTTGAGCATGTTTTCCAATTTTGATGTTACAGGTAATTATTGTACCAGCACAAATTATTGCTCCCTCCCCAATTTCAACCCATTCTGAAACAACTGCTGTTGGATGTATTAATGTAATGAATTCAATTCCTTCAGGAAGTTGAGTAATAGATTTCTCTCTTATTTTTGAATCACCCATTGCTAGTGAAACAACATGTTTAGTTAAGTCTACTTTTGAATATGGTAAAACCGGTTTTCCCATGATATTGCTTGGTATATTCCCTTTTTCAATAATAAAGTCAGGTTCAATAAATCCAGCTACATCGTCGTATTTACCTAGATCAGTAATTAAACATAGAACTTCTTTTGAAATACCTCCTGTTCCGGAAATTAAAATCTGCTTTTTCATAATAATTTATTTTTTGAAATTATTTTTATTGAATTGTATTTAAACAAGTTTCTGAAATTATGTAATACTTTTAAAAATTAAAGTGTAAGTTTTTTTGTAGCTTTCTCAAATTCATGATATCCTAAAATATCTAAATGCATTGCTTGAGCTGTTTCTATGCAAACGAAAGCATGGCCGGAGTATCCTATGAAGGCGATTTTAGAATGTGGATTTATGTTAATCAATTAGTATTTTGATTTTTTGATAAGGTTTGATATTCATTTAATAGTGTTTGCCAAATTTTCTTTGAATCGAAATCTTTAATGACTCTCTTTCTACCATTTAAACCATGGCGTATTTTTAAATCTGGTTTATGATAATAATTTTTTGTAGCCTCAAAGAGTTTTTCGATATTTTCAAATGGCACCAAAGTCCCTGTTTGTTGGTTGATTACAGCATCTTTAAATCCTGGAATGTCATAACCGACAACAGGTATTTGAAGGGCATTTGCCTCAGCACCAACAAGTCCAAATCCTTCGCGTTTTGTTGGAAGTAATAATACGTCTAAATGCATCATTAAATATTCAGGTTTTTCAACTTCTCCAAAACAATAGATATCTTTATCAATTTCTAAATTATTTTTCGATAGACACTTTTTAAACTCACCTTCCGACTCATCTGGTCCAATTATAAATCCTGTAAATTTGAGACCTTCTTTTTTTAATTTTGAAAGCACTTTAATATAATCAAATATTCCTTTTTCTTCAGACAGACGACCAACATAGCCAATAGTAAAGCGTCCATTAATTAAATTCTTTACGGATTCATCTTTGGTGATATTTTCAGGGTTAAACCTGTTTTGAAAATCTATGCCGTTGATTGTTCCATTCTCAATAACAGTTATCTTGTCAGCTTTGCAGACTTTATTTTCAATAGCAAAATCTTTCAAACTTTTTGATACAGCAAAAACTTGAGTCGCCAAACTACAAGTTAACTTTTCCATTCGATAAAGAATACCTTTCTGAACAGTATTACCTCTAGCTGAAACTAATCCATGCATTTGGTAAATGATGTTCTTTTTAAAAAGTAATCTTCCTGCAATTACCCCCAATAATGAAGCTTTTGGTGTATGAAGATGAATGATGTCAGGTTTTTCAGTTTTAAATAACTTGATAAGTTTAAATAAACACGACAAATCGTTTCTGAAACTTATTTGTCTTGAAAAATTTATATGTCGAACCCTAATATTTGGGTGTTTAACTACAAAGGCTTCATTAAAATGCTGGTCAGAAGGAATCACTACTAGTACATCAATTCCTTTGCTTTGCATAAATTCAAGCTGCCCATCCAAAAAGTAATAGGCAGATTGCGGTGCAGTAAAAACATGAACGAGTTTCATTTTAAATTTCCTTCTTAATCTCTTTAGCGTAGTTTAATGCGTTGTCAGTAGAGATTACTTTTAAGAAGTCAGCATTAGCAATCATTTCTTTTAATAGCTCTCTTTCTTTCGCATACGCATACTCAATATCAGTTTTTCTGTTGAAATACTCATAAGCGATGATTGTTGGTGCTCTCATATAATTAAACTCATACCTATCTAATGTATTAATTCTATCAAAAGCTTCCTCGGGTGATATATTTTCATTTTTTACATCTCCACGATCTAAAATATAAATACCTTTTATTTTTGCTTTCATTGTTATGTCTTTGACATAATCGGTAATAGGTTCTGTTTTACCAAAACTCAGTAGTTCTAATACAGAAATCTTTTCAGTCATATTGTTTAAAAACTTACTGAATTTGCTTGTATCTACAGTATCGTAATATCTGAAAGTACTCGTCCATGGTACAGCGTAAAAACTTTTTCCGTCTGTCAAAGCAAGATCTTCAGCTATAAACTTATACTTTGAATTATCTTCCATACATAAAGTCATTGCAGTTAGCGTTTTCCCTGTATTTGGTGGTGCAAAAATGGCATAACCATTTTCATCAACCGAAAAACCAGAACAATGTAGTGGCGCTAAACCGTTATGCATTAACCTAAGATTAATAATATCTGTCAAAATATAACCGATAGAATGAATATTCATAAAACGATGTTTTACAAATCGCATGTAATCTTTGTTCACGGTTACTTTTATAGTATTCGTATCTATACCAGATATTTTAAATTGAAGTTTTCTTCCGTAAAGGAAGTTTCTTTCATAATATATTTCACCACCATTTGGATAACCATTGAAGTAATGGAATTTACCCATTTTCTCTTTTTCCTCCTTTGTAGGTTGAACTTTTCCTTTTACTACATTTAAATAAAGCTTGATTTTAGCTTTTTCAAACAATGACTTTTCAACATGAGGCATAGCCATACCATAGGAAAAACTGAAATCTTTAATATTTGTTTCTACTCCTATGATCTCATCAATAGGACTGTAATAATAATTTTTATCACTCATTAGATTATGTTGTTTGTAATATATTTTTTACTTTTTGATAATATTCAAATCGTTTACTTTTTAGTTTTTCTTCTGTAAAGTTTTGAACCGATTTGTGACTGTTTTTTATATTTAATTGATATGTTTCAGCGTTTGAAAGCACATCAATAATTTTATTTGATAATTCTAGAGTATCCCCACTTTGTACTAAAAACTCTTTCGAAACAAATTCAGGAATACCTCCCACATTACTTGAAATGACAGGACAAGCCCTTGCCATGGCTTCTAATAAAGAACGAGGAATCCCTTCTGTTTTTGAAAATTGAATATATAAATCAAGGCTATCTAAAAATTCAAAAACTTCTTTACCACTTGCTAAATTCCCTAAACATTTTACTTGGTTTTGAATATTCAGTTCTTTTGCTTTTTCTTTTACATCATTCAATAAATAACCATCTCCTGCAAAATACAATTCCACATTAAAACCTTGTTTTAAAACACCGTTAACTGCCTCAACTATTTCTAAAGGTGATTTTATCGGATACAACATTCCTAACACTCCAATATGTATAGGTTTTTTATGAGTATCTTTAAATCGGGCTATGATCTCATCGGTATTTCTTAATCTGTTATGACTCTCAATAATATCTGATTCTTTAATAATGACATTAGAAGCAGAAGCTGTTATTTTAGCATTCGTAGCTGGATATCTTTTTTGCAATGTTTTTTCTGTAACATAGAGTGCTGCTTCAGCTTTGCTTACAACTGCCTGCATTGATTTTAAACTGTATGATTTGAGAAAAAATTTTACAATTGACGGCAATTTCAAAAATTTCGCTACCTCATAAGGATCTCCAACAACTTCAACGGCAAACTTAATCTTGTTTTTGTTTAAAATTTTTGCTGCTAAATTTCCAATCGGGCCTGGAATCCTTATCACATAAGCTGCCTTTTTATCAATATTTTTAAGTAGTATATTTTTTATAGCACTTCTTTTTTTATAAAAACCCAAGGCACCATTATAAAATGGTAGTGGAGAAAAAGAGACTTTAGGACCACTTACTAAGTGGTAGTTTTTTGGTAGCTCACTAATATCTTGGACACGTGCAATGACATTCACTTTTTCAAAATGATTCAAATACCGCTGCCAATAGGAGTCATACTTCATTCTGGGAGAATAAAAATCATTTTTATACCTGTAGTAAACGGCTTCTTGTATGAAATAGAGGGTCATTGTAAAGCTTGGTAAAACTCGTTAAATAACTTTTCTGCATTAAATCTGTCCGCTATTTCAGATTGTAAATTCTCAAACTTTATATCACAATCATCATTCATAATAGACTCAATTTTTTTAATAGCAGAGAGTTCATCTTTGGGTGGAACTAACAAAGAATGATATTTTTTAGGTACTGTTTCCATAATGGGGGCAATATTAGAAGCTACAAATGGAAGTCCCATGAGCATTGCTTCAAGTAGGGCGTTAGGCTGACCTTCAGATTTAGAAGGAAAATAGAAACAATCCAATGTTTTTAAAAACTTGGGAATGTCTGTACGATTATTACTCAATATAATTTTATCAGATAAGTTTTCTCTTTCAACTGTAGCTTGTAAATTATCCTTAACACCATTCCCGCACATTAAAAAATAGATATCATCATGCTTTTTACATAATTCTATGGCTACTTTGATAATTGTTTTGTGATTTTTGGCTGAGTTATATCGTCCTGTATGCCCTACTACAAAAGCATATTGAGGAATATTAAACTCACTCCTTAAGTTTTCCTTTTCTTCAATAAATGGTTCTGAGTTAATACCATTATAGATTACTTCAAAACGACTATTATTTTCCCATTTATTTGGATAAAAAAAGTTTAAGGCAGTCTTTGAATTAGACAAGATATTTGTTGCATTCTTATAAACAAGATTCTTAACAAATTTATCATACATCAACCGCAATTTAGATTCTTGAAAATGATTATTCGAACCTCTGTAAAATGCAACTCTTTTATTTATGCCAGCTTTTTTAGCAGTCCATAAAACTAATCCTGCAAAATTACCGGTAAAATCACAAACCGAATCTATTTCATTGTTATTAAAAAACTTATAGATATAAAAATAATCTAAAGGATTGAAAAAACTAATTTGCTTTAAATGGATTTCTACATTGGGTATAGCCAGGTATTTATCTTGTAATTGCCCGCCTTTACCTCCTTTACAAAAAATAATTATACGTTTAAACTCTGGAGCTTTGTGTTCTAAAAACCGGAGTAAATAATTTTCTAAACCACCACTATCTAAAGTGGTTGTAAAAAAAATAATATTTGATTTGGTCTCCATTTTAATTTTTTAAGGATTTTTTGCGATTAGAATTAAAAACATACCTGTTCACCATTAAGATTACATAAATCCAAACTACAGTTCTGAATTCAAAAAGAAATGAAGACCGGGCTATGTATAATGCACTGCCCATATAAACAATAAAAAATACAGTCATAAATAAACCCGGCAAATTATTGGAATACATGTTGACTTCAGCCTTTCGCATAAAATAACCGAAAAAAAACATCCCAACAATAACCCCAAATAGACCAAAGTCAAAATAAAAGTCAGCTATCACTGAAGTACCATTCCCATAAGAAGGGTAATCCCCTTGAAAAATCCAAGTCACAAAAGAAGAAGAACCCGCATATTTACGTGACATATCTTCAAAGATCAAAGCATTGAAGTTATGAAAAAAGGGCATTGCCGCAGTTATCTGTTGAAACTGAAACCTACCCCACAAAAAAGCGTGTTGGGCTGGAACATAATCAACAGCGTGATGATTTGCTTTTATAGAACCCGCCAACTCTTTTGTTTGTGGCAAAAAGGACTCCTCCCTACTAAAAGGGTTTTCTTGGAATGCCATCTGCACCTTATCAGTAAATGATAATCCTGAGCCAAAGCTCCGTGCCACACCTAAAAGAGTGATTAAGCTTGCGCCCACAAACAATAAAATGATACCATATCTTTTTTTAAATTTTCGCTTAGTTACAAATAAATAACCTGCAAAAACTATTAAAGAAGAAGTAATTAATGGTCCTCTGTCTCCACTTAAAAGTACCGTCAACAAATATAAAGCAAGACAGATATTGAATATTAATCCTAAATTCCCCAAATACTTTTTTATACTAATATTTGTATTACCTGTTATAATTAAATTTCTTGACTTTTGTATTACAATACAAATAATGAATATTTTAAACAAGAGAGTAATATACGTAACACCTGCCCCTTTATCTTCACCGCCATAGCCACCTAATACATAATTCATATTAATGGTAGAAAAATATAAAATCAAAAACACAAGTAGTAATAGTTCCAGGTATTTCGTGTTGTAGACTTTTTCTTTTTTTACAGTTATTGATTTCTTCTTTTTGTAACTTAAGTAGCCAATAAAAAAGAGCAATAATCCAATAAGTGAAAGTGTTAGCGTTTTCACAACGATAGCTTGATTGACAAAGATAAACGTATTTGTTGCGGGAATATTTCCTATAAGGTAGTCTATGTAATACTGAAAATTTACAATAAGCAAACCAACCACTGCTAATGTGGAATGCTTAAAAAACTGACCTTTTAAATTTGGTGCTTTTTCTTTCCTATAGAAAAATAAAAAAGTACTCAACCCAACAAGTGATAGAAGTATAGTGATTACTCCTTTATCCATATTTTCGTTTGGCACAAAATAATACACTAATAGTACAAGTGCTAAGCCTATATATAATAATTTTCTAACCATTATTTCCTTATAAACCTATCCTCCTCCAAACTCAACAAGTATTTCCTCTTCTCCTCATAACTCATCCCTTTTGAACCAACATCGTATTGTTTTATTTTTTCTACAAATTCTGAAGTTTCTCCTACAATTCTAGCAGGATTTCCCGCAACAATTTTACCGTCAGGGATTGATTTCGTGACGATGCTCCCTGCACCAACAATAACATCATTGCCAATGGTAACACCAGGCATAATCATTGAGTTATTGCCGATATAAACATTGTTTTTAATTTTTACTTTCCCGAAATAATCCAGTTTTGGATATTGATCTCGAAACACCCAACCACCTCCGTGCGTGAAAACTTTTGTTCCAGAAGTAATTTGTACATGATTGCCAATCTCAATTAAATAGGGTTCAGAACCAAATGAAACTTTTTGGATATCACAGTTTTTTCCGATTTTAACACCAGTATATCTTGCATACTTTTCTGGCGACCAAAACTTTCGCTTGTAAAAATGTTTTATTCGTTTAATCATTTTTTTAGGGTTCTTAATAAGCTAGATACATCATTTTTAAAGTTTATCACTTTTAACAATTGTACACCTAGAATAAAAATTAAAATCAACACAGGAATTAAATAAAAAGTTTGATACATTCTTAACTCAAATAGATTGTTTAAAATAAAGCCAATTAAACCCGTAGTAATCGAAGTTAAAGCAACTTTAAAAACCAATATCACTTCATTCCATTTGACATTTCCTAATATTTTTCTTGAAACATAGAAATTAATAAAAAAGCTGATTATACTGGTAATAAGCAATCCGTACATCAATACTTCAATATTCAATAAAATTACCCCTATAATAATAGAAATTGATTGTATAGCTTTTTTTAAAATTTCAAGATGAAGAATTTTTTCCGTTCTGTCAAACACTTTAAATATAATTCTATTGAACATTTCTTGCATATAGAAGAACGATGACACAATTAATATTTGCATGTAAAAAACTGCTCCAATCCATTTTTCTCCGTATAAGAGCATAATTATATTCTCAGCATAAAAAAAAACGAATAAACAAATAGCTCCTACAATAACAGTAAAGAAGGTAACTATTTTATTATATAAGTACTCAAACTGCTTTAAATCATCTTGTACTTTTGACAAAGAAGCAAAAACAACTCCTAATGTAGTTGATTTTAGCACCCCAACTGGTATTTCTTGCAGTTTTTTTCCCTGATAGAATAATCCTGTTTGACTAATTGCAAAGTATTTACCTAAAATTAATTGATATATATTGTCAAATGCAGTGTTTATCATAGAAGCTAAAGTAGTATTCACTCCAAACTTATATAAGGACTTAAATGAATTACGCCTAAATACCAACTTCTTAATTGAAGGTTCGAAAATCCACAATAATAAAGTTAAAATTAACGCAGTTGAGATTTGCATCAATACGATTGACCAAACACCGTAGCCGTAAAAGGCTAAAGTTATACCTATTATTGACGCACATAGAATTGCTAGAACTTCATACTTTGACTTTTTCTTGAATTTTAAATCCTTAATTAATCTAGCGTTCTTAGTAATTTGAAATGCATTAAAGAGTAATACACTAGATGATGCAATAAGTATATACTTTAATTGTGGGTCATCGTAAAAGTTAGCTATTGTACCCGAAAACCCTATGATCAATAGCATTAAAACTATTGAAATAATCAAGTTAAAAATAAACACAGTTGAAAAGTCTTCATCTGTAGCATCATTTTTTCTGATAAGTGCACCAGAAAGGCCTGATTCTGTTAAAACCTTAGCGATTACAATGAAGAACATAATTATTCCAACTTGTCCAAACTCAAAAGGAGTAAGTAAACGAGCGAGAATAATATTAGCAACGAGACCAATAATTAGATAGCCACCTTGGCCTAATATAGACCAAATGAAACCAGAAACAATAGATTTTTTTATATCGGTCATTCCCAATTGAACTTAACTGATATTAACATTTAGGTAGTCATTTTTTAATTGAAATAAAACGCCACGGATGTTTAGTATTTAAATAAGAAATAATTGGTTTTTCAAGGAAATAAGTAATCATACTAGCTATAATTATTGAAAGTATTAATGGAATGGTTAGTAGTAAGATATAATTTTCTAAACCCGCATGTATTAATTCTATCTGTATTGTATGACCAAAATTTTGGTGGACAAGATAAAGTGAATAAGAAATGTTCCCTAAAAACAATAAAGGCCTTATTTTTAAAAAAAATAGTTTATTATAAACTAATAGATAAAAAATGGCTAAAAGTATTAGTGTTACATAAAAAAACTCAAAATTAGAGTAAAATAAGGTTAATGCTAAACACAACAATATTTGTATATGATTATGAATACTGGCATTATCTTTCCAAATTTTATAAAAGTTGATTCCTATCAAAAACAATGAACCATAAAAGAAATAGTTTGTGGGTCGCAATAGAGTAAAGGAGAGTATTCCTAAGAAAATGTAAAGGTAACCTACTATCTGATATTTTTTCTTTACGCTAAATAGAATAACAAAGAAAATAATAAAATAGAAAAACATTTCTACTTTTAAAGTCCAGTAAACGCCATCCACAGATGGGACGTTGAAAAAACTGGGTATCATTGTGAAGTTTATTAGGAATTCAGTTGGTGTGACTTTTAAATTTTCAGGACCAAAAAATGTTATGAAAATATAGCTGAATATCATTCCAATCCAGAATGTTGGATAAAGTCTAATGAACCTTTTGTACAGAAATTTGAAAGGATTATTTATTTTTTCAATGGACATGAAGATAACAAATCCGCTTATTACAAAAAACAATTCAACCCCATAATGACCGTAAGGTAAATTGAAGTGATCTGTTATTTGTGTAAAACCAAACTTTTCTTCGAATCGAAATGTATAGTGGTATAATACAACAACTAAAGCTGCTATACCTCGCAAAGAATCCAGTTCATCAATTCTCTTTCTAGGGTTAATAGTCATAATTTATAGAGGATTTAGCTATATTCTTTTTCAGTTTAATTTTCCGTATATTTCATCCATCCCAAACTCCTTCATCTCCAAAAGGCCACTTTCATTGCACGGCTTCGAAGACTCATTTGTTTTCACTTCTTCAATTGTCTCATTAAAAACTTGAAAAGAAATTCCATCTTGGGTATTCTCTGATTTATATTTTTTGATGTTAACACCACACCGTGCTGAGCCAGCCGAAGTATCCGAGCAAAAAGAGATCTGGCTTAAGATAGCAGCGTCTTTAAGTTCAGCGTTTTCTTTAAACAGTTTTTGGTAACGCTTTTCAGAAGTGATCCATGCGTTTTTTTGTGTTGTGGTCATTTTTCAAGGCTTTATGCTTTGAGCAATAAGCTTTAGGCTTGTTTCTTCTTAGATCTTAAATTTATTGTTTCCATTTAACGTTAGTTCATTTCACCTCTTCACTCAATATTCACACTCAAAACAGTAATTTGACTATATGTAATACTATTTGAGTTTCTTAATCCAACAAGGCGGATTCTAGAGTAAAGGTAGATTGGCTTAAAGCTAATAGCCTACAGCCTACTGCTTAAAACTCCTTCCAATACCACTCAACCGCCTCTTTCACCCCCTCTTCAATCCTATGACTAGGTTCATACCCCAGTAGCTCCTTTGCTTTTTCAATACTCGCTAAAGAATGGGGGATATCACCTTTTCTGTTGGGACCATGTACAATTTCCACATTTTTAATTTGTTCATCGTGTTGACCCAGGTATT
>Ga0209075_1004596_pt1 | contig 10992 bp, 8 predicted proteins | sample Stecom2011_FD_187523 | JGI IMG/M metagenome (GOLD analysis project Ga0209075, IMG submission 187523) | Agricultural soil microbial communities from Utah to study Nitrogen management - Steer compost 2011 (SPAdes) (version 2) | ecosystem: Environmental > Terrestrial > Soil > Agricultural land...
ATGAGAGAGGTGAGCAAAGGCACTTATATCATCAGGCTCACCACTCCAAACGGAGAAGTGTTTACAGAGAAAGTGATAAAAGAGTAGTTATGAGTTTACAGTCGCAGTATTCAGTTTACAGTTGAATGCTGTGACTAATCTTCTTAATTTACAAATTATCACATTTTCAAATTTTCAAATTCAAATTCACCCCCAAAGGTTTAACTGAAAACAGAATACTGAGACTGCAAACTCTAGAGCCCCTTCAACTCCTCTAGATACGTTCTGTCATTAGAGAGTCTCGGAATTTTGTTTTGTCCTCCAAGTTTGTTCTGTTTTTTGAGCCAATCATAAAACAAGTTCTTACGGGCTATGTGTATCACCGGAGGGTTGAGAGTCATATTGTTCGTCCGCTTGGCTTCGTAGTCAGAGTTTAGGTTCTGTAAGGTTTTGTCCAAAACAGAGTGAAAAAACTGAATGTCTTTCGGGTTTTCTTTGAACTCAATAATCCATTCGTGCGAACCTTTCTCTTTCCCCGACATAAAAATAGGAGCAACAGTGTAATCAATAACTTCGGTTTGAGTTTGCTTACAAGCCTCAGCAATCGCCATATCCGTATTCTCAATCATCAACTCTTCTCCAAAAACATTGATGTGATGTTTGGTCCTACCGGTTACTTTAATTCGGTAAGGATTGAGAGAAGTGAAGCGAACAGTATCCCCAATCAGATAACGGAAAAGACCGGAATTGGTCGAAATAACCATAGCGTAATTCTTCCCGATTTCTACTTCAGACAGGCGAATCGTTTTCTGTTTTGATGTCCCAAACGTATCCATCGGTATAAATTCATAAAAAATGCCGTAGTCCAGCATTAGCAACATTTCGTCAGAATGGTTCAGGTCCTGTAACGCAAAGAAACCTTCCGATGCATTGTATATCTCATAGTAATTGAAGTCAGTGCTCGGAAACAGCTTTCTGTACTGCTCCCTATACGGGTTAAAGCTAACTCCTCCGTGAAAATACACTTCTGCATTCGGCCAGATTTCCAACAAATGACTTTTTCCGGTTTCTTCTAGAGTCTTGTTGAGCAATACCAACATCCACGAAGGTACTCCGGCAAAGCTCGTTACGTTCTCTTTGAGAGTCTCCTGAACAATAGCCCCCAATTTAACTTCCCAATCAGAGAGTTGAGACACTTTGCTACTTGGCGTGCTGCTGAACTCAGCCCATATCGGTAAGTTTTCAATCAATATGGCAGAAAGGTCCCCAAAATAGGTGTTGTTGTCTTCATAAAGCTGCTTGCTGCCTCCAAGCCTTAGGCTTTTTCCGGTAAAAAGCTGTGAGTTCTCGTTGTTATTCAAATACAAGCAAAGCATATCTTTCCCGGCTTTAAAATGGCAGTCTTCCAAAGCCTCGTTGCTTACAGGAATAAACTTACTCTTCGCATCTGTCGTTCCGCTTGATTTAGCAAACCATTTGATAGGCGTATGCCAAAAGATATTAGGCTCACCTTTTCGAGCTCTTTCAATATAAGGCTGAAGCTCCTCATAGGTGACCACAGGCACGGTTTTAGCAAAAGTCTCATAACTTTTTATAGACGAAAATCCATATTTCTTACCTAAAACAGTGTTTTCCGCAGTACGAAGTAACTGAAAGAGAAGTTCTTCTTGTACTTCGTTAGGATACTTCATAAACAATTCTATTTGATGAATTCGCTTCTTAAGAATCCAAGAGGCAAAAGAATTGATAATAGATAAAGCCATTTTTATTACCTTTAGGGGCGTAAAAATAGTAATTTTCTAATGATATTCGAAGCTACACTCACAAAAATGCAAACAGAGTTTGCAAGTCCTGTACAATATTACATGGTTTTTGAAAATAATTTTCTTGATGTCAATGCGTTGCTAGACAAAACCATTTCCATTACCCATATCGGTTACGAATGTTTAAGTTGTAAATTACCCGTTAAAATCTATCGTCAAGGTTTTTGCTATGACTGTTTTTACCGCTCGGCACAAGCCGGAGAGTGGATTATGAAACCCGAACTTAGCAAAGCACACTTAGGAATACCCGACAGAGACTTGGAATACGAAATGAAGATGCAACTGCAACCTCATGTCGTTTATTTGGCTTTGTCTAGCGAACTAAAAGTAGGAGTGACTCGAAAATCTCAAGTGCCAACCCGTTGGATAGACCAAGGCGCCGTTCAGGCCTTATCTATTATGGAAGTGCCTAATCGATACTTGGCCGGAATTACAGAAGTAGCCCTGAAAAATCATTTCTCAGACAAAACCAACTTCCGAAAAATGTTGCAAAACCAAATCCCGGCTCTCGATTTAGTTTACGAAAAATCCAAACTCGGAATCTATTTGCCTCAAGAAACTTTACAATATTTCCAAGAAACAAAAGCTGAAATCGTCCATATCGATTATCCGGTGTTGCTGTATCCAACCAAAATAGCTTCACTAAACCTGGATAAAACCCCTTATTATGCCGGAAAACTCAAAGGAATCAAAGGACAGTATCTCATTTTTGAAGACCAAACCGTCTTCAACATCCGTACCTACGAAGGATATCGAGTGAAGTTGGAAATCACTTAGACTATTCAAATTTTGAAGTATGAATTTTAAATGAAGAAAGCCCCTTATCTCAATACTCAAATCTAGCATCTTAATATTTAAATTATGAAAAAACTATTAGCTATGAGCCTCTGCCTTATCACTCAGTCAATTTCGGCTCAGAATTTTACCAAAAGAGATTCCCTGCAAGGAGGTTTGCCTCTCGAACGTACCTGTTTCGATGTGCTGTATTACCGTTTAGATATTATGGTCAACCCCGACGAAAAATATATTTCAGGCTCCAACTCCATCAGTTTTGAAGTAGTGGAAAATACGAAGAGAATACAACTGGATTTGTTTGAAAACATGAAGGTAGATAGTGTGCTATGGGCAACAGTAGAATATAATGACGATGCTGTACTTAAAGAACATTTTCTTAAGTTAAATTACACCAGAGAATACGATGCCGTGTTTATTGATTTCCCGAAGGAATTAAAAAAAGGAGCAATAGAACGCTTAGATTTTTACTATTCCGGTAAGCCTAAAGCTGCCAAAAATGCTCCTTGGGACGGTGGTTTTGTCTGGAAAAAAGACAGTAATGGCAAACCTTTCATAGGTGTGGCAGTTCAAGGAACAGGTGCAAGCCTATGGTACCCGTGCAAAGACTCTCAAAGCGATGAACCCAACCTGGGAGCAATCATTGCTGTTAAAGTGCCGGATGATTTAGTGGCGGTCAGCAACGGTAGGTTGTTGTCCTATGATAAAGAAGATCAGCTGCAACAATGGGTCTGGGAAGTCACTAACCCAATCAACAACTACAACATCACATTGTATATAGGTGATTACGTTCATTTCTCAGACAAGCTCGATGATTTGGATATAGATTATTGGGTGTTGCGCGAGAATGAAACCAAAGCCAGAAAACACTTTGATGACGACGTAAAACCTATGCTGCAGTGCTTTCAAGAAAAATTCGGACCTTATCCGTTTGCTGAAGATAGTTATAAATTGGTTGAATCGCCGTATTTGGGAATGGAACATCAAAGTGCCGTAGCCTACGGAAATCGCTTTACCAAAGGCTATCTCGGAATGGATACTTCAGGAAGTGGAGTAGGGAGGCTATTCGATTATATCATCATTCACGAAACCGGTCACGAATGGTTCGGAAATTCCATCACCTCCAAAGACATCGCCGATATGTGGATTCACGAGGCTTTTACGACCTATTCCGAAGCCGTTTTTGTAGAATGTCGCTATGGCTACGAAGCCGCCATGAAATACATCAACGGTCAAAGCCGTATGGTAGAAAATAAAAAACCTATCGTCGGGCAGTTTGGCGTTAACTTCAAAACCGGAAACACCGATATGTATTACAAAGGCGCTTTGATGCTCAACACCATCAGACACATCATTAATGACGACCAAAAGTGGTGGAAGGTAATACTAAATTATTCCAATCATTTCAAACATCAAATCATCGAAGCTAATGATGTGATAGACTACTTCTCTAAACATAGCCAAATAAACCTAAGACCGGTTTTTGAACAATATCTATACTATCGGCAATTGCCTCAACTTCAAATAGAACCTACTAAAAACGGATTTACCTATTATTGGATATCAGACATAGATAACTTCGAAATGCCTATAGAAGTCGAACTAGACGGAAAAACAGTTCGCCTTCAGGCTACCAATAAACCCCAAACGTATAAAACCAAAACTAATACTCCGATAAAAGTAAATACCAATAAGTTCTTTATAAAAACTTCAATAAAAGCAATGCAACGATAATTATATCGCTTTGGCGTTTTTATCAAAATACATTTCTTTGAAGCTCTCGTTTCTGTATTTGTCGGTCTTTCTGAACAATACATCAGGAGTAACTTCGTGTGGGTGCTCAAATCCGCAAGCCCCAATGAATTCGGCTACCGCTCTCATGGTGTTCTTATGGAAGTTAGCCACACGGAAGCTCTTGTCCGTAATGTCTATACCTTTGTATAAAGCCTTGTCTTGCGTAGCAATACCTACCGGACATTTCCCGCTGTCACACTGTAGCGCTTGAATACAACCCAAAGCAAACATCATCCCTCTGGCACTGTAACAAGCATCTGCGCCAAGAGCCATAGCTTTTGCAATATCAAACGAAGTAATGATTTTCCCCGAAGCCAGTAGTTTTATCTCTTTGCGTAAACCTCTTTCTTTAAGAAGCGTACTTACGAATACTAAGGCATCGGCTACAGGCATACCAATGTAATCAATAAACTCAAGCGGAGCCGCTCCCGTTCCCCCTTCTGCACCGTCAAGAGTGATAAAGTCCGGAACGATACCCGTTTTTTCCATAGCATTCACTATGTCGATAAACTCGTCTTTTCTACCAATACACAATTTGAACCCTACAGGTTTGCCCCCCGATAAATCCCTCATTTTTTTGATGAAATACATCAACTCTTCTGCATTCGAAAATGCCGAGTGAGCCGAAGGCGAATGTACATCCGTATACGGAGCAATATGGCGAATAGCCGCAATCTCAGGGGTGTTCTTCTGTGCCGGAAGCAATCCTCCGTGTCCCGGCTTCGCTCCTTGAGAGAGCTTCAACTCAATCATTTTTACTTCAGGATAGTTGGATTTCTCAGCAAAAAGAGTGTCAGAAAACGTTCCGTCTTCATTCCTACACCCAAAGTAACCGGTACCAATTTGCCAAATCAAATCACCTCCTTGACGGTGAAATTCACTAATCCCCCCTTCACCGGTGTTGTGAGCAAAACCTCCCATCTTTGCACCTCGATTAAGCGCCGTAATGGCAGTTTTACTAAGTGCTCCGTAACTCATTGCACTGATGTTGTATAAACTTAAACTATAAGGTTGTTTACATTGACTGCTACCAACCATCGTGCGGAACGTTTCCGGATTCGCTTTTTTAGGATAAATAGAGTGGGCTGCCCACTCATAACCTACTCGCGTAGGCTCATCTTGCATACCAAATGCAATTGTCTCCTTCTCGTTCTTCGCTCTTTGATATACAATAGAACGTTGACGTCTGCTAAATGGCTTCCCGTCTGTCTCTCCTTCAAAGAAATACTGACGAAACTCAGGTCTTACCGCCTCAAACCAATAGCGAAAACGTGCTAAAAACGGAAAGTTCTTGCGTAACGTGTGTTTGCTCTGAAAGGTGTCATATAACACTAATTCCAATAACAATATAGGAAATATGAGTGTCCATCTTGACCATGAATGCAACATTACAAGAGCCAAAACAACAGCCAAAAACAGCAAAACCACAGACCAAACTATGGTGCGAACACTAAGATTTTTTAGGAGTTTCTGTATCATGACACTAAAAAGATAAAAGTGAATTGGGATTTTTAATTTATAAGTCCAGAAGAAACGTACAGCAAAACACTATACACAAAAATCATTCCTGTAAACAAGAATAGGCTCTCTGTTGCAAGAGACCAAAGCAGAGCAGATATTTTTCCTGACCACATATTGATTGAAAAGTCAATATTTCTAAGGGCAAAATTATGTCTTATTTTGACAACTCCAAAATATAATTAGGTTAATTTTAATCAAAATGCAAAGCCATAAGTTACCCAAAAGTAACCTATGGCTTTTTCAGTAAATAGCTATTTATATGCTTTCAGTAATTGGGTTATTTCACTATCGTAAGCTCATCAATAAGGTGTTGAGCTCCGGCATATTTGTCGATAATAAACAAAACGTAGCGAATATCCACATTGATGGTTCTTTGAAGCTCGTGATCAAAGATTACGTCTCCGGCCATCGCTTCAATGTTCCCGTCAAATGCAAGCCCAATTAGCTCTCCTTTCCCGTTTAAAACAGGTGAACCCGAGTTACCTCCCGTAATGTCGTTATCTGTCAAAAAGTTTACAGGAAGTTCACCATACTCGTTTGCATATCTTCCGTAATCTTTAGAATGATAGAGCTCGATTAACTTCTCAGGTACGTTGAACTCTTCGTGCTTAGGGTCGTGTTTTGCTACAGTTCCTGCCAATGTAGTATAGTAGTTAGCCTTAGCATCGTTCGGACGAGTAGGATGGGCAGGTAAGGTTACTACCTTTCCATACGTAAGTCTTAAAGTACTGTTTGCATCAGGATACTGAATGTTGTTCAATCCCGACTCTCTTAGGCCTTTAACCATCAAACGGAAAGCTCTAGAAAACTTCTCTTCCAAAGCCATTTCCTCTTCTGTTTTGGCTCTGTATTTCATGAACAAGTCGTTCGATAACCTAAAGAGAATGTCTTCTGTGATAACTTCTGCTTTAGCGTTTGATTCTAAAAAAGCTTCAATCTTGGCTCTTGACGAAAAAATGCTGTATTCGATAGCCTCGTCAACAAATTTTCCAAAATCACCTTTAGTGTCTGCAGCTAGTTCGGCTACAAACGGAGCAATATCCCCACCTTTTTTAGCATACAAGTTCAACTGATCTACCAAAACATCTCTCTCTAAAGGTAAATACATGTTTTGATACACCTCTTCCAAATAGGCATCAAGCTGAGGTCTTAACTCTTGTTTTTTAGGCTCATTGGCATTTACATAGTTAATCAAATAACTACCTAATCGATAAGGAGTCGTAGCAAGTGTGCTTGAGCGAAGAATTAACATCAAATAGTTGTCGTGTCTTGCCTTTTCGTTGGTTTGAGCATAATAATTGTTAATGTCTGAAATTACGCTCCCATATTGAGCTTTGTTCTTTTTCTCATTAGCCCACTTTTCAAATTTTGCCTCAGTAACAGCCTTAATCTCGGCTGTTTTGTGTTGCGTCAAAGCATCAATCATTCCTTGACGATTTTTCCAGTAGTTAGCGATTCTTGCATAGCTGGAAGCATAGTCAAGTTTTACTTTAGGGTCTTGGTCCATGTGCTTTTTCATAGCATCCATAGCAGTCTTTGACCCTTCAACCCAAGCCGGATAAGCATATTTTACGTTTTGCTCAATTCCTCCGGCCGGCATCCAACGGTTGGTTCTCCCAGGATAACCCAAAATCATAGCAAAGTCCCCTTCTTTAACTCCTCCCAAAGAAATAGGTAAGTGATGTTTTGGTTTCATCGGGATGTTTTCAGGTGAATACTCAGCAGGATTTCCGTCTTTGTCTGTATAAACACGGAACAATGAAAAGTCTCCTGTATGACGTGGCCACTCCCAATTGTCTGTGTCTCCTCCAAAACGACCTATCATATCAGGCGGTGTCCCCACCAAACGAACGTCGTTAAAGTCTTGGTAAACAAAATAGTAATATTCATTTCCTTGAAAGAACGAACGTACAGAAACTATGTATTTTCCGCCTTCGTCATTCTCAGCTTGAATCTTCGCTATCTCTTGGTTGATGATTCGCTCTCTTTCTCTCTCAGTCATAGAGTCGTTTACCAAAGACAATATTCTTTTAGTAACGTCATCCATGCGAATAAAAAAGCGAACCGATATGTTTTTAGGTGCTAATTCTTCGCTTTTGTTTTGAGCCCAAAACCCGTGAGTCAAGTAATCGTTCTCAGGTGTCGAAAGCTCAGCAATTTTGTCGTAACCACAATGATGGTTAGTCAAGATAAGCCCGTCTTTCGAAATGATTTCTGCCGTACAACCTCCGTTGAATTGCACAATAGCATCTTTAAGACTGCTGTTGTTGATGCTGTAAATTTCTTCAGCCGTAAGACGTAACCCCATCTTTTGCATATCCTTAATGTTCTTGTTGATAAACATTAAGAACCACATTCCTTCATCAGCCTTCGACTGAAAAGGAGCAACAAAAAGGAATGCAAATAAAAATAATACTGATTTCTTCATTTTGTTTGAGTTTAATAATTGTTCTATAAGTTGCTATAATTTTTAATTGTTACAAAAATAGATTTTTTTGTGACCTACGATTGTTAAATGTGAACATGTCACGTTTTTTGAAGCCTTTCTTGATAAAAATCTTACTTTCCGAGCCTTTCTCTAACGTATTCTACTTGCGTTTTCCCGTGCGGAGTAGGATTGCCTTCTTCATCTAGGTTCACCATAACTATGCGGTCAACCGTAATGATGGTCTCGTGAGTCATTTTGTTTCGCACTTCACTGCGAAGTGTCAAAGAAGTGGTCCCAAACTTCACAACCTCAATCCCGATTTCGATAATATCTCCTTGCCTGGCCGAAGCCGTAAAATTGATTTCTGATAAGTATTTGGTTACTACTTTTGAATTCTCAAGCTGAATGATAGTATACAAAGCAGCTTCTTCGTCTATCCATGCCAGTAGTCGCCCTCCGAAAAGCGTTCCATTGGCATTGAGGTCTTCGGGCTTTACCCATTTTCTGGTATGAAACTTCATTTTATTTACGAATTATGAATTACGAATTCTATTGGCTTCAATATTTGAGTATAGAATGAGTGTTATAGTCTTTTATTTTTTCCCTTCCGTTCAGAAATTCCAATTCCATCAAAAAATTGATCTGAACAATCTTTCCACCTAATTTCTCAACCAGTTCCGTAACTGCTTTAATCGTTCCTCCGGTGGCCAGTACATCATCGTGAATCAAAACATTTTCTCCTTTTTGAATTGCATCCGTATGAATTTCCAGATTATCGGTTCCGTATTCCAATTCATATGCGGCCGAAATCGTATCGAACGGAAGCTTTCCTTTCTTCCTAACCGGAACAAATCCTGCTCCCAACTCTTGCGCAAGCAAAATCCCAAAGAAAAATCCTCGACTCTCCACACCGATAACTCTGTCAATTTTAACCTCAGGAAGATTAGCTTTGATTTGTTTCAAAACCTCAGCTCTAGCCTCAGGGCTGTTGAGTAGGGGAGTGATGTCTTTAAAAACAATTCCTTCTTTCGGAAAGTTCGGAATGTCACGGATGTAGGATTGGATGTTCATTACTAATCTATTTTACTCTTTACCCATTTCTATGAGTTTCTGTATTTTTTCCTGCATTAATTTTTGATAGAGTTTTTCCATCTTATAAGGTCGTAAACCCGCATTTATTCTTCTCTGGTCTAAATTTTCATAATCATCAATATACTCAGGAGTTATATTTGAATAAATTCCATAAGTAAAAACTCCATTTCGTCTATCGTAACTATCAATCAGAGAAGCATATAATGTTACAGGAGCTTTACCACATCTTACATACTCCAAAAACATCGGTTTAAAGTAATCAATATCTTTGATATGAAAAGCAAAAACATCAGGATTGACAGTTTTCTCATCAATGTTATAATTTCCAATTATCTGCTCATTTGGATAACCGTATTCTGCTAAAATCTCTTTAAATCGAGTTTCATTATAATCATCCACTTCTCTCAATTCCTCATCATATTGACTTTTCCCTTGACGAACTCTTTGATCTTCTCTAATCATTTCTGCCAATTCATTTCTCAAATCAAGATTTAATTTTGAATACCATTCATTATAGATTTTTTGAGATTTTTGTTTTAATGCTGCCCAACCTTCTATTTTTGTTATTCCTTCATACTCGGGATTATCTTCAAAGTATGAAACATGAATTCCTTTTGTGAAAGCTAATTCAACATAATATAAAGCCTCTTCATACTTCCCTCTTTTTAAAGATAGTTCCGCTAAAACTGGAATTTCATAAACTGAAGGTTGATTGAGTAATTCACAATTCTTCTCGGCTTGTTTCAACAAATCGTAAGCTTTATTAAAATCATTTTGCAAATAACTGATTTCAGCCTCATAAACCAATTGATAATAGTCTTTAATATAATCACACTTACAATCATCTGTTTGGGCAAACAGGTTGGTCGAAATCAGTAATGCTAAAACAATTCTTTTCATAAGCTCTAAAGTTCCGAAGTCACCTTATCAATCTTCTGAATCGTAAAATCTAAATCGTCATACGAAAGCGCATCAGTAATAAACCAAGTTTCATAAGATGACGGAGCAATATAAATTCCTTCTTTCAACAAGCCGTGGAAGAAGTCTTTAAAGCGCTGAGTATCTCCGTAACCTGCGGTTTTAAAGTCATAAACTTCACGTGAATCAAAGAAAATCGAAATCATCGAGCCTACTCGGTTCACCGTAAACTCAATGTTGTTTTTGGTCAACACTTCACGGATGCCTTTTTCTAAATACGCTGTTTTCTCGTCTAAGCGTTTGAAAATTTCTCTATCATTATTCAGAGCTTTTAGCATCTCTAGTCCGGCTGCCATAGCAAGCGGATTTCCCGATAAGGTTCCGGCTTGATAAACCGGCCCTAGAGGAGCAAGACAATTCATAATTTCGTTTCGAGCCGCAAAGGCACCTACCGGAAGCCCTCCACCAATTACTTTCCCGAAACAAACTATATCCCCATGGATGCCAAACAATTCTTGCGCTCCACCTTTTGCCAAACGGAAACCGGTCATTACTTCGTCAAAAATCAATACGGCTCCGTTTTGGTCACAAATCCGGCGAAGCCCTTCCAAAAATCCTTTTTTAGGCGGAACGCATCCCATGTTT
>Ga0209075_1004597_pt1 | contig 10992 bp, 10 predicted proteins | sample Stecom2011_FD_187523 | JGI IMG/M metagenome (GOLD analysis project Ga0209075, IMG submission 187523) | Agricultural soil microbial communities from Utah to study Nitrogen management - Steer compost 2011 (SPAdes) (version 2) | ecosystem: Environmental > Terrestrial > Soil > Agricultural land...
CATCCGGGAGCTCAACATAGAGACAATGCTTTGAGTATGGCTAGATTTGAATTCAGATGGGAAGATCAGTTCAATCTTGGTCTAGATCCAGAGCGTGCAAGGGAGTATCACGATGAAACTTTACCTGCTGCTGGTGCTAAATTAGCTCACTTCTGTTCTATGTGTGGACCAAAATTCTGTTCAATGAAGATTTCGCAAGAAGTTCGTGACTTTGCCGCTGTCAATGACATTGTCGACAATGAAGTCATTCAGAAGGGAATGGAAGAAAAATCGGAAGAGTTTAGAGAAAAAGGTTCAGAAGTTTATTTATAAAACATGCTTATCCTAATTTCTCCAGAGAAAGACTTAATAAATGAAATAAGTATTCTAAATCAGCTATTCGAGGCTGGTTTAGAGTGCTTTCATTTGAGAAAACCGACTTATAGCAAAGAGGAAATGGTGGCTTATTTACAACAAATAGACGCTAAGTTTCATAACAGAATCGTTCTTCATTCTTTTCATGAATTAGTCAATACGTTTAATGTTAGGGGTATTCATTTTTCTGAAAGTTTAAGAATTCAGTATATCGATCATCCAAGTCAGTATTTTATGGATTTAAACATGTTTGGAAAGTCTATTAGTTCTTCTTTTCATGAAATTAAAGACATAGAAAACTGTTATTTTGAGTTCGATTATCACTTTTTAAGTCCTGTTTTCAATTCAATTTCTAAGGAGAATTATCAAGGGAGACATTTTGATGTAAATGAAGTTAATAAGGATATTATAGCCTTAGGCGGAATGACATCAGAAAATATAAATCAAATAAAAGATTTAGGATTTAAAGGAGCAGCAGTTTTAGGAAGCCTTTGGAATTCAGAAAATCCAGTGGAATATTTTAAAATTTTAAAAACCAATTTTGGATAAGTTAACCTATGTATTAAGCATTGCTGGCCACGATCCTAGTGCGGGAGCAGGACTAACTTCAGATCTTAAAACCATGGAAAATCATGGCGTTTATGGTCTTTCAGTTTGCACGGCTCTAACGATTCAAAACGATGTGGATTTTGTGAAATGTCATTGGATTCCTGTAGAGCAGATTTTAGAACAGATAGAAATTTTATTCAAGCGATTTAAAATTTCTGTCGTTAAAATCGGAATTGTAGAATCATTGGAAAACTTAAAGCTCATTTTGCTTAAGTTAAAAAAGTTAAATCCAAACATAAAAGTCGTTCTAGATCCCATTTTAAAAGCTAGTGCTGGTTTTGATTTTCATAGCAATGAAGTTCAAAAGGCATGGATGGATATTTGGAAACAGTGTTTTATTGTCACACCCAACTTCGATGAGATTCAACAATTCAACTTAAAGGCAGATTGGAAGTCAAATTTGAAGGAAATAAATCAATTCACCCAGGTGTATTTAAAAGGTGGGCACAGAAACGACAAGTTAGGCTGGGATGAGGTTTACTTAAAATCTGGAGAAGTAATTTTAATCGCTCCTAAAGTAAATACAGTTTACCAAAAACACGGTAGCGGATGTGTTTTATCCTCAGCTTTAGCGAGTAATTTTGCTTTAGGCTTTGATTTGGAATCAGCGTGTAGAAACGCCAAATATTACACAGAACAGTTTTTAAACTCCCATCCATCGATGTTGGGAGTTCATTTAAACATAAAAAAACATGATCAGTAAATTACATTATATATCTCAGGGGAAAACTCCTCAAGAGCACTTGGAAAATATAGAAAAAGCCTGTCTTCACGGAGCAGATTGGATTCAACTTAGGTTGAAGAATTTAGATGAAGAAATCATACTAAATACAGCAAAAAAAGCTCGTGAAATCACATCAGCTCATCAAGTGAAGTTAATAATCAATGACTATTGCAAAGTGGCGAAACAAGTAGAAGCGGATGGAGTTCACTTAGGAAAAACGGACACTTGTCCTACGCTGGCTCGTAAGGAATTACTTGATTGGCAAATCATCGGTGGAACAGCAAACACGCTTGAAGATTGCAAAGCATTGGTGGAAAAGCAAGTCGATTACATCGGGTTAGGACCGTTTAGATTTACCACGACCAAAGACAATTTAAGTCCCATTTTAGGTTTGGAAGGTTACACTCAAATCTTGGACGACTTAAACTCTAATATTCCTGTGATAGCCATTGGTGGGATAACCTTAAACGATGTTGCTGATATTTTGAAAACCAAAGTGTATGGCGTCGCTGTTTCAGGTGAAATCACTTCGGATTTTAATACAATTTCAGCATTTCAAGAGAAATTAAAATCTTCTAAACTGGCTAACCAATTAAAACAGAACCAACATGTATAAAGGAAATGATAGTCTAACAATAGCTGATAAAACGTTTAATTCACGACTTTTTACGGGAACTGGAAAATTCAGTAGTTCTAAAATAATGGAAGAAGCAATTTTGGCTTCTGAAAGTGAATTAGTGACCGTCGCGTTAAAAAGAGTAGAACTTGAAAATGAGTCAGACGATATTTTGGTTCATTTAAAACAGGATCATATTCATTTATTACCGAATACCTCTGGTGTTAGAACCGCGAAAGAAGCTGTTTTTGCCGCGCAATTAGCCCGTGAAGCATTAGGGACAAATTGGATTAAATTAGAAATTCATCCGGATCCTAAATACTTATTACCAGATCCTATAGATACTTTGAAAGCAGCTGAAGAGCTTGTGAAATTAGGCTTTGTTGTGATGCCATACATTCACGCCGATCCGGTTTTGTGCAAACGATTGGAAGATGTCGGAACGCAATGTGTGATGCCTTTAGGAGCACCGATCGGGAGTAATAAGGGAATTAAAACCAAGGAGTTTTTAGAAATAATTATAGAGCAATCTAATGTTCCGGTGATTGTAGACGCAGGAATTGGAGCGCCTTCGCATGCGGCTTATGCCATGGAATTAGGAGCTGACGCCGTTTTAGTGAATACCGCCATTGCTGTTTCTCAGAATCCTGTGCAAATGGGCTTGGCCTTTAAACTCGCTGTAGAAGCAGGACGAATGGCCTATCAGTCTAAATTAGCTCCTGTAAGAAAATATGCCGAAGCTAGTAGTCCTTTAACCGCCTTTCTTCATGAGTAGTTTTCGCAAAACATTTGAGTTGTACAATTGGGACGACATCCAAACTGAGATTTACCAGGTAACCGAACAGGATGTTGAAAGAGTTTTAGCTAAGGATAAAATCGATTTAGAGGATTTTAAAGTGTTGATTTCCCCTGCTGCTAAGCCGTTTTTAGAAGAAATGGCCAAGCGTAGTTATGCGATTACCAAGAAGCGTTTTGGAAACACGATTCAAATGTATATTCCGATGTATTTATCGAATGAATGTCAGAATATTTGCACCTATTGTGGCTTTAGTTTAACGAATTTAATCCCTAGAAAAACGCTGTCAGATCAAGAGATTTTGGATGAGGTGGCTTACATCAAAAAACAAGGCTATGATCATATTTTATTGGTAACGGGTGAAGCTAATAAAACCGTCGGTGTGGAATATTTAAAGAATGCGATTAAGCTAATTCGTGAGCATTTTTCTAATATTAGTATTGAAGTTCAGCCTTTAAACCAAGAGGAATATGAAGTTTTAATTGAAGAAGGATTGTATGCAGTGTTGGTGTATCAGGAAACTTATCACGAAGCGGCCTATAAAATGCATCATCCTAAGGGGAAAAAGTCGAATTTCAATTATAGACTAGATACGCCCGATCGATTGGGGAAAGCCGGAATTCATAAAATCGGTTTAGGTGCTTTATTTGGTTTAGAAGATTGGCGAGTGGATAGTTTTTATACAGCACTTCATTTAAAATATCTTCAGAAAACCTATTGGAAAACCAAGTATTCCATCTCCTTTCCGCGCCTGCGACCACATGAAGGTGATGTACAGCCCAAAGTAGAAATGACCGATTCTGATTTAGTGCAATTGATTTGTGCTTATCGTTTATTAGATGAGGATGTGGAGCTATCAATTTCTACCCGCGAATCTGAAAAGTTCAGAAATAACATCATCAATCTCGGGATTACCTCTATGAGTGCCGCCTCTAAAACCAATCCTGGGGGATATTCCGTGGATGAACAATCATTAGAACAGTTTGAGATTTCAGATGAAAGAAGCACAGATGAAATTAAAAAAATGATTCAATCTCAAGGCTATGAAGTGGTTTGGAAAGATTGGGAGAAATGTTTTTAAAATCGATTTAAAATGAATTTAACTGCGGAGGAGAGAAAACAATACAGCCGACATTTACTTCTAAATGAAGTGGGCAAAGAAGGTCAATTAAAGCTTAAAAAGGCGAAAGTTTTAGTGATTGGAGCTGGTGGTTTAAGTACACCGGTTTTGCAATATCTTACAGCTGCTGGCGTGGGAAGAATAGGTGTGATTGATGATGATGTGGTGGATGAAACCAATCTGCAACGACAGGTTTTATTTACCCAGCAAGATAAAGGGAAATCAAAAGTGGAATCAGCTGTTCAGAAATTAAAACAACTGAATCCGTTTATCCAATTTGATGTGTATAAGGAGCGACTATCAAAAGAAAATGTGCTCAATATCTTTGAGCCTTATGAGATTATAGTAGATGGAACCGATAATTTCCCGACACGCTACTTAATCAATGACGCTGCAGTTTTGCTCGATAAAATCGTAGTTTTTGGTTCAATTTTTAAGTTCGATGGGCAGGTTTCTGTTTTTAATTATAAAAATGGACCAACCTATCGCTGTATTTATCCAACACCTCCGAGTCCCAACGCAGTTCCGAACTGTTCGGATGTAGGAGTTTTAGGTATTCTTCCAGGGATTATTGGCAGTTTTCAAGCTAATGAAGTTCTTAAAATAATTCTTGGAATAGGTGAGGTGCTTTCTGGTAAATTACTTCAGTTTGATGCGCTTTCCATGAGACAAAGCATGTTGACTTTTAAGAAAAATCCAAGCATTCAGATTACAGACTTAAGTGAAGACTACCAAGGATTTTGTGGTTTAGTGGAAATAGCTGAGGTGAATTTTAATGAATTTAAAGCTAATGCTTCAGCTTATCAGGTTTTAGACGTAAGAACGGCTAAGGAATTCCAAGAGTTTTCTATCGCCGGTTTGAATATTCCATTAGATGAATTAACGAAAAGACTTTCAGAAATCCCCACGGATAAAAAACTCTTAGTAGTATGTAAATCAGGGATGAGGAGTAGGAAGGCGATTGAACTATTAATAGGGGGGGCTTTTGACGGAGAACTTGTAAACTTAAAAGGAGGTTTGGAATTAATACCTTAGTTTTTGACATGGCTTTTATGCTTTCTTTGTTTTAAGATGAGCCAATACCTTAAATCGTCATAAAACAAACTCATTAATAAAACAGCAGCGCCAATAAGCAACGTGTTCAACTTTAAATCTATGGTTGAAAAGAAAAATCCTCCTACCAATCCTCCTAAAAAGAAAAAACAAATAATATAAATCCGTAATTTAATAGTTGCTTTTATACTCTTTCTGTACAAGTCTGTTTTTCTAAAAAATAGTTGAGAAAGCTCAATGCCCAAATCAGTGAAAAGACCAGTTAAATGCGTGGTTCTAACAACGGCATTCGAGATTTTTGTAACATACGAGTTTTGAAGCCCCATAGAAAACAGGAGCAGGCAGATGATGGTGTTTGGATGTAGAAGGCCTGTGAAATTACTTAAAAGTGCAATGCTGATTAAAATAAACGATTCAATGAGGGTTGGAATAGCAAATACATTCATTTTTTTACTCTCGTTAAAAGTCTCAATCAAAAAACTGGATGTAAAGGAGCCTAATAGAAATGAAAAAATGTATAAGAAATAAATAGTTCCTCTCCAAAATTCAAAATCCGACATATCATTTACAAATAAGGCAAAATGCCCAGTAACGTTGGTTGTTAGTTGTTTAAAAGACAAAAAACCAACCACATTGACCAGTCCAGCAACAAACGATAACACCGTTGCAAGATGAATGTTATGTTTTAAAGTCCGACTTTTTCCTTGATGTCTAAACATGTACTTCTTTACTTCCTTTGCAATACGAAAATACATAATACCTTAAGCTTTAGCAGGGAAATCCTTTGTTTTTTTAAGCAGAAGGGAACGCGTTCTAAATAGGATATTTTATTTTTCCTTATTTATAAAAAAAGTCTTCATTTAGTTGCTAAATTGTACCTTTGAGGTCTTAATTAATTACCTTGGATAAAGTCAATCAAATCATATCTAAAAATTACAAGGATTTTGTACAATTCCTAAAAAGCAGCGATTTCTCAAAAGCTGTTTTAATAGGAATAGCAGTTACCATACCCATACTGATCGGGATATTTTTTAATCAACTCGATATTGGTTTAGCTATCTGCTTTGGTGCCTTTTGGTCTTCACCAAGTGACGTGAGTGGGAAACGTCATCATAAAATTAATGGCATCTTGTTCTCGGCACTTTTAATTATGATTGTTAGTTTTATAGGAGGCTATTTACAGTTTAAAATTTGGTTAACGGTACCGGTATTGGGACTTTTAACTTTTGGTATTTCGTTCATATCTGTTTACGGATTTAGGGCCTCATTAATCAGCTTTTCCGGATTACTGGCCTTGGTGTTAAGCTTTGCTCATACAAGTGATGTCCTTGAAATTTATGAATATGCTGTTTTAATTGGAGTGGGAGGAGTATGGTATCTCCTTTTAACACTATTGTGGGGTTATATAAATCCGAAAGCCCAAACCGAAGAGTTGTTTGCGACCACCTTTAACCTAACAGCTGAATTTCTAGAAACGCGTGGACAATTACTAGGACCTCAAACCAATCGCGATGAATTACAGACCAAATTGTTAGATTTACAAAGTGAATTGGTTGATAAACATGCCAGCTTAAGGGAAATTTTAGTTCATACACGCAAACAAACAGGAAGGTCTAATTATAAAGGAAAGCGCTTGCTTGTTTTTGTTCAGCTAGTGGAAATGCTTGAAACAGCCGTTGCTAATCCGGTAAAATACGATAAAATGGATGCCTTGCTAGAGAAGCATCCAAACTACATAGCAGGGTTTCAAAAGCTTATTTTTGAAATGGCACTCCAACTAAGAACCATTCCTGGGGCAAGAAATAATGTAGCAAAACTGCCTAAAAACAAACATTTGTTGGAATGTTTTAAACAGGTGGAAGCACAAATAAACGTCCTGAAATCGGAAACAAAAACAAGTGATTATGAGTGTTATTTGATGCTTCAAAATTTATTGGAATATCAAGAAAAGCAGTTCCAAAAATTAAAACGCATAAAATGGCTTTTAGGAAATCCAAATGTGGACGATTTAGAGTTTATAGATGCCCGTGAATTAAAACGCTTTATAGTTGCTCAAGATTACGACCCGAAGCTATTAGTTAGAAACCTGAGTCTACAATCCAATATTTTTAAACATTCTTTAAGGTTGGCCGTTACCTTAATGATTGGGTATGTGATAGGTACGGTGTTTGCCTTTCAAAACCCGTATTGGATTCTTCTTACCATAATCGTAATCATGCGTCCTAGTTATGGCTTAACTAAAACCCGTTCTAAAGATCGTATTATTGGGACACTTATAGGTGGGGTTATCGCTACAGGAGTGGTATTCTTAATCCAAAACCCAATTGCTTATGGCGTTTTAGGTGTGCTATCCTTAGTGGTAGCCTTTTCTATGGTTCAAAGGAATTATAAAGCCTCAGCAACTTTTATTACCTTGAGTGTGGTGTTTATTTACGCCATCTTACAACCAGACGTGTTGTCCGTGATTCAATACCGAATTATCGATACGGTTTTAGGAGCTGGTCTGTCGTTTTTTGCCATGCTTTGGCTATGGCCAACCTGGAGCTTTTCGGAAATAAACGAAAATATAGAAACGAGTGTGGAAGCAAACAGGGATTTCCTAAATCAAATAATCAAATTGTATCAGGAAAAGGGGCACGTGACAACCAGTTATAAAGTGTCTCGAAAAAAAGCCTTTTTAGAAACATCGAATCTAAACTCAGCTTTTCAGCGTATGGCACAAGAGCCAAAATCGAAACAAAAAAATCTTGATAAAATATACGAACTAGTAGAGCTAAACCATACCTTTTTATCCTCACTAGCCTCTTTAAGTTCCTATATTCAGCATAATCCAACCACAAAAGCTTCTGAAATGTTTAAAGAAGCTACAAGTAAAATAGATAACAATTTAAGCTTGGTTCTGATAGCTTTAAAGAATAACGAGTCTAAAGAAGCCATTAATATTCCTAATGAGGCAGCTTTTTTTAACGAGCAATTATTAAATAAAATGCGCTTCATGTCTTCAGAAGATTCATCTTCAGAAAGAGATTATCAAGAAGCGCATTTAGTTTGGGAACAACTGCGATGGTTATATGCTATGAGTAGAAGTATGTTGAAGGTAACAAACGCCATTCAGTTTGATAAAAGTCCTAAACAATAGCCCTAATTCATTTTTTTAATATTATGAATCACACCACCGTCTACCAAAATATCTGTACCGGTGATAAACCTAGCAGCATCACTAGCTAGGAAGCCTACAACATCGGCTATATCTTGGGATTGACCGTTTCTTTTTAAAGGCGTGGCTTGTTTTATCATTTCCATGCGTTCTGGATGTTCTTCTGCAGCTTTTAAGGCCATAGGAGTTTCTATAACTCCAGGCGAAACTGTTACCAATCGTGCTCCTTTTGCGCCCCAGGCATCCACATACTTATGGGAAAGTAGAATAACCCCACGTTTAGCAAAGTTGTACATCATATCCGAATTGCCCTTAACAAAAGGTGCTACCGTTTCAAATGAGTTTGCTGCCTGTGGATCTCTAAGTGCCTGATCATAAGTTTCATTGGCTGGAACAACGTGCGCCATCATAGAGGATAGGAGCACAGCTACAGAATCCTTGGTGGCAATCTTATAAAAAGCATTTATAAGAATATCAGTACCTATTAAATCAATGGTAAACACCTTTTTAAGGTCTTGAACTGTACCACTAACTCCAGCCGTGTGAATCAAGGCTTTTAATGTGCCTGCTTTTGAAGTGAAATCAACCAGTTTTTCAACAGCTTCTTTGTTGGTAATATCACAGGCAAATCCAATGGCCTGATAGCCTTCCTTGGTTAAGCTTGCTACCGTTTTATCTACCTGCTCTTGCGAGTAGTCGGTTATAATCAAAGGGTCGTTTTTAAAAACTTTGGCGCAAGTCTGACCAATTCCTCCGGCTCCGCCTGTAATAACAACCACTTTTTTATCTGAATTCATAGTTGATGATATTTATTGTTAATAGTGTCTACTAAATTATAAAAAAAATCGTTTATACTTGTTCTGTTTAGTAACGGGTTATAGCTCCAAAACCATTAAACTGGCGTAGGTCGTCTTTAGGAAGAAATACCACATCGCCACCATAGCTCATTTGGAGCTCTATAAGTTCGTCGTAGATATCGTCAATGACATCCGTGTCAGTTCTTTGGTCGCTGGTCACATAAATAATTTCCTCATTTTCAATTATCGCCGGTTGAAACAAGCCTTGCTCGATAAAAAGTGTTTGAATTCTCCCTTCCTTAATAGCCTTATAAATTTCGTTGGTGTCGCTTAGGAATTTGTTCTCAGATACAGCTTTATCTAATTCTGATTTTCTCAAGATGTTTTGCTTAACAAGTTTTGCCTCTACAAGTTTCCAAGCTTCTTTAACGATGGCATGGTCTTTTTCTGCAATTTGATTTTTATTAAGATAGAAATCAAAAAAACTGGATGGCTGATCGGCAATTTTTAAATATTCTGAATGGTTTTCTTCCATGGAACAAATGAACACTGGCAGCGGATTATGCTGTCTCAAAATATTTACCTCTTTATCTACCTGATTAAAAAATTCGGCCAATAAACTAGAGCGACGGGAAGCAATAGAAGTTTCAGGGCTGCTTCTTGAAAAAGACTGATTATTTTCCATGGGAAAGGGGGTGCCAAATTCTTTGACTACTTTATCATTTGAAGCTTCAATCAGTCTAACCTTCTCCTGACTTAAAACCAAAACATAATAATTGGCTTCTGTGTGCATAGCTCTAATTAAGTCTCTAGTGGCAAAGGTTTCATCTATAACCACGCGGTCCACTACCTTAATGGGTAACCTGGTATAGTCTGCTACTTGCTCATTAACAAAAAGTACCAGACTTTCTATATTACGACTGTGGTCAATTTGCTCTGCCAATTCCTTTATTTTGTTTATTAGGTTTTGGGCCGTTTTTTTGTCGGTATCAGCCATCAGCCTATTTTCAGCATCCTTAATGAGGTTTTTAAGTTGTAAAGGATCTTTTAAATAATCAGGTTTTGTTCGATGGGTATTCATTATAATACTGATACAATTTTCCGAACGAATGTTTTTTAATTGTTTTAAAGTGGTGTTCATATGAAACGTGTTTTAAAAGGTTTATAAATATTAGTTCCCGTTAAATACTAGTAGGTGGTATAATTTTATGGGGAAATTTGGCTTGTAGTTCTTTTGAAACTAACAAAACCCTAGGTTAAAATCTCTGACATCATTTCGTGTTGCCTAGAAGTAACCCGATAATTGTTTTGCAATCTTAATCCTTCTTTAGTGGACCTAATTAAGTGAATGGTTAAGATCGATTCTGTAATACTAATAATCTTAGGTTTGTGACTTAATTCAAAGTTAAGGGTATTGTTTGTGATAGGCAATGATATTGCTCAGTTATAGGTAGTTAGAATGGATGGGAAAGGGGTGGGGTAAATATCAACGCTAAGGCTTCCGTAAAGCTTAATTTTTTTCCACTTGAAACAGGGTGAATGCTGTCCTAAATAGTAGTTATAAAAAAAGCGACCCGAAAGGGCCGCTAGTTTATGTTTTATAAAAGTCTTTTTTACTCCTGCTTCACAACAACTTTCTTGTTGATTAAGGCATTGTCCGAGGTTCTCACTTTAATTATATAGGTGCCTTCTGAAATATTCTTAACAGGAAGCCTAGATTCATGAGATAGTGGTGCATTGCTTCCATTCCAAGACTTAACCGTTTG
>Ga0209075_1004599_pt1 | contig 10989 bp, 8 predicted proteins | sample Stecom2011_FD_187523 | JGI IMG/M metagenome (GOLD analysis project Ga0209075, IMG submission 187523) | Agricultural soil microbial communities from Utah to study Nitrogen management - Steer compost 2011 (SPAdes) (version 2) | ecosystem: Environmental > Terrestrial > Soil > Agricultural land...
ACCACATCATTAAATATTCAGGCAATAACTTTGTTTCATCAATAACTTCAAAAACAATATAAATCTGAGAAACTAAAGCTTTTTCATATTCGGTTAAAAAACCAATAGAAAGTCTATCACCGTTTCGTGAAGTTACTGTTCCATAAGCAAATTGTCTTTTTTCTAAGATTTTATATTTGCTCATATCCGTTCCAATCGTATTAGCGATGGACGGAATTAAATTTTTAGTATTGCTTACACCTAATAAAGTTTCAACTTCTAAATCTTTATTGCGGATATTAACTTGCTGAATATAATCTCCCAACTTTTTATAACTCATATCCCAAAGATTTAAACACGTTTGCTACTTCTTGTTTCAAAGTTTCTTCTTGCTGAAACAAGTCTTTCAATTCGGTTTGCAACGCTTGCATTTGGGTATCGTAATCGATATTTTCGTCACGGTTTACAAACTCAATGTATTTGCTTGGTACCAACGAATAATCTTTTTTGCGAATCTCTTCTAAAGTTGCACTGTAACAATATTCGGGTTCGTTCGCATAAGTGGTTTTTACCTCTTTCTGTTGCCAATTATGATAAGTTGTTGCAATTTGTTCGATATCTTGTTCAGAAAACTGAATGAATTTCTTTTCGAACGGTTCACCCTTTTGGCGTAAATCCATAAACAACACTTCACCTTCGCGGTTACGATAATGTCGGGGCGAATCGCAATTCGCCCTTACTTCAGTGCGTTCTTTTTTATTACGGTTCAAAATCCAAAGTGTTACCGAAATATCTGTAGAGTAAAACATCGCTCTTGGTAAAATCACAATCGCTTCTACCAAGTCGTTTTCTATAATTTGTTTACGGATTTTGTATTCTTCACCACCACCAGAAAGAGCGCCATTGGCCAAGATAAAACCAGCTACACCATTTTGAGATAGTTTGGATATCATGTTCAAAATCCATGCGTAATTGGCATTGGATTTTGGAGGGACTTCATAACCTGTCCAACGTGGATCATCGGTTAATTCGTTTTCTGCTCGCCAATCTTTTAAGTTAAACGGCGGATTCGCCATGATGTAATCGGCTTTCAAACCTTTGTGCTGATCATCGGCAAAAGTATCGGCTGCTTTGTTTCCTAAATTGGCGGAAATACCACGAATGGCTAAGTTCATCTTCGCTAATTTAAACGTAGTATTCGTTAACTCTTGTCCGTAAATAGAAATGTCTTTTTTGTTCCCTTGGTGTTTCTCTATAAATTTTAATGACTGCACAAACATACCACCCGAACCGCAAGAAGGGTCATAGATTTTCCCTTTATAGGGTTCTATCATTTCGGCAATCAGGTTTACAATAGACTTCGGTGTATAGAATTCACCTTTCCCTTTTCCTTCGGCAATAGCGAACTTGCTCAGGAAATATTCGTACACACGACCTACAATATCCTGCGATTCGTCTTTCAGCGTATCGATATTGTTGATGGTATCCAATAAAGCCGAAAACTTGGATTGATCCAATCCCAATCGAGAGAAATAGTTATCAGGCAACGCACCCTCTAAGGACTTATTGGTACGTTCAATGGTTTTAAGCGCGGTATCTACTTTTAGGGTAATGTCTTCTTGTTTGGCATTTTCGATAATGTACGTCCAACGGGATTCCTCAGGCAAATAGAATACATTTTCAGCTTGATAAAATTCAGGAATTTCTAAGAAAGCTTCTTTACCTTCGGCAGTGAGTTCTTCTCTGCGTTTGATGAATTTATCACTTGCAAATTTCAGGAAGATTAAACTCAGTACCACGTGTTTATATTCGGAAGGTTCTATTGAACCACGTAATTTATTAGCTGCATCCCAAAGAATTTCTTCGGTGCTTTTTGTTTGTGCTTTTTTTGCCATTAGTAATTAAATAGTGTTTGGTTGTAAATATAATAAAATGTTAAATAATAACCGAATGTAAAGCAAAGGAAAATATGCACATCGCTATCTAACGGGTAAGGTATTTGTCTTTTTGTTCAAATAAAAGCATTTTACACGACATTATCTGTCGTTTTTATAAAAAAGTAAAAGAAAGCTAAAGAAAAGAGCATAGGTATTACTTTAAGGCTTTTAAATAATGCTTTTCCTCTCTCTTTAAATAGTATTTTGGGTATCCTTTTCGATTCGTGTTACCGATTCTGTCGTAGGCCATGTAACCGTCTTTTACCAAATAAAACGATGTTTACTTTCCGATACAGAAATTCGCAAAGATATTTCCAAGTAGTTCATCATTGGTAACTTGACCTGTAATTTCACCAAAGTAATATAATGCCTGACGAATATCAATTGCCATTAAATCGGCTGAGATGTTCATATCTAAACCGTACTGAACCTTTTGAATTTCCTCCAAAGCTTTAATTAACGAATCGTAATGACGGGTGTTGGTAACAATCGTTTCGTTATTGCGTAAAGCACCGGTATTGACAAAAGAAATAAGTTGATTTTTTAAATCTTCAATCCCAATGTTGTTTTTTGCTGAAATGGTCTGTAGTTTAACGTTTAATGTTTCAAGCTGTATCTTAATGTTTTGAATTTCGGTTTCTGAGAGTAAGTCTATTTTATTGATGACAACAACTAATGGTTTTAACGGAAATTTATTTTTAACCCTCTCAATCTCAGTAATATATCCTAAACTCTGAACCTTAAATCTTAAACTATCAAACAAGTACAATACAACTTGTGCCTGTTCAATCTTCTCAAACGTCTTTTGAATACCAATGCTTTCTACCACATCTTTGGTTTCACGGATTCCGGCGGTATCAATAAAGCGAAAACCAATTCCGTCGATGACTAATTCATCTTCAATCGTATCTCGAGTGGTTCCAGCGATCTCTGAAACAATGGCGCGTTCTTCATTCAACAAAGCATTTAATAAAGTCGATTTTCCAACGTTGGGTTCACCTACAATCGCAACAGGAATTCCATTTTTAATCACGTTTCCAACTGCAAATGAATCAATTAAACGTTTCAATACAAATTGAATACGATTGACTAAATCACGAAAAGCCGTTCGATCGGCAAACTCAACATCTTCTTCCGAAAAATCCAATTCTAATTCGATAAGTGAAGCAAAATTCAATAATTCTTCGCGTAATTTTGTTATTTCATTACTAAATCCGCCTCGCATTTGTTGCATTGCCAATTGATGTGCTGCTTCGTTGTCTGAGGCTATTAAATCAGCTACGGCTTCTGCTTGAGATAAATCCATTTTTCCGTTTAAGAAAGAACGCATCGTAAATTCGCCTGCAGTTGCCATTCTACAACCTTTTCGAAGCATTAATTGTATGATTTGCTGCTGAATAAAAACCGAACCGTGACACGAAATTTCAACCGTTGGTTCGCCTGTATAGGAGTTGGTGCCTTTAAACAAACTAACCAAAACTTGATCTATAATTTTTTCGTCGTCTTTAATGTATCCCAAATGTAAGGTATGCGTTTTCTGCTGACGCAAATCTTTGTCTTTAATGGATTGAAATACATCGGCAACAGTATCAATAGCTTTTGGACCTGATACACGAATAATAGCAACAGCTCCCGCTCCGGAAGGTGTAGCCAAAGCCACAATGGTATCGTTTAGTATCATAAAGTACAGATTTAAAAGAACTACAAAAATACAGCTTGTTTGTGAGATAAGCTAAAGGTGTGGAAAATATTGTAGAGGGTAGATTCATCAAGCTAAAAGTAATTATTTTATTTTTTTTGGGCAGCTTTTCCGCCTTCCGTTCCCAATCTTTTGCTCGTCGTTCCTCCTCTCAAAAGGATTTATCTCTAATTTTATAATTGTTTTTTGGAATCGATGATTTTCAATTCCACTCAAGTCGGGCTGCAAACTGAATAACCTGAGTTCGATTATAAAATTGAGATTTATTGGGAAGTTTATAAACAATCATTTTTCATTATTTATGATTCTAATAATCAGCGATATGAATCCAGGAGAAGAGTCGAACTCAGGTTTTTAGATCTGTATGTGTACTTTTGGTAAAATAAAAAAGATAAAATTATGAATCTGGAAATTCAAACCTATAACAACAATCAATCGGAAGATGATAAGAAAATCTGTGAGGTTCTTTTTGAAGAAATCAACAAAAATCTTCTTGAAGCCGATACTTCAATAGGTACAGTACAAACCAAAATCTGGCACAGACATCCTGTCTGGTTTTTGGATGGAAATCCGATTGTTGGTTACAGCAAGCAAAAAGCAGGAATCCGGTTGATGTTTTGGAGTGGAGCCGATTTTGAAGAAGAGCAATTAAATGTCAGAGGAACAAAATTTAAGGACGCTTCGATTTTTTATAATTCAGCAGAAGAAATCAATACTCAAGATTTAAAACGCTGGCTCAGAAAATCCAAAGAAATCCAATGGGATTATAAAAATATCGTAAAACGAAAAGGAAAATTAGAAAGATTAAAATAGTTTACTTTTTATAATACGAGGTAGTTTGAACTTTATTGATATGAAAAAGAATAAATAAACTACATAGACGCCGTGGATATTTTAAGATATAGTTGATTTTAAGTTTTAGATAGCTTTTTATCTTCGATAAAAACACAGCTCCGCTACGCATTACTAAAGGTAAATCTATAAAACCCTGTAAAGCGTTGATAGCTATGTGTCTATGCGGTTTTGGGGAAATTTAAATGAGTTCTACTTCGGGAACGAGCAAAATAATAAATGCTTTTCTTATTTTTGAATTAAATAACTTAAAAAATAATTACCAATGAAATTTTTAAAATATGTACTTTTTACGGTTTTGGGGATTGTTGCCTTAGTGCTTATTGCAGCTTTATTTGCACCCAAAGAATTTGCCTCCGAAAGGGAAGTTGTGATTGATAAACCACAAAAACAAGTTTTTGATTACATTAAATTTGTGAAAAATCAAGATAACTTTGGTATTTGGCAATTGTCGGATCCAGAGGCAGAAATGACAGAAGAAGGAACGGACGGAACAGTAGGATTTAAATACAGCTGGGACGGAAAAAAAGTCGGAAAAGGTTCACAGACTATTACTGGTATCTCGACCAACGAAAAATTAGAAACCGAACTCGATTTTGGATTTGGAACACCTGCTAATTCTTATTTTATCACTGAAAAGATTAACGAAAATCAAACCAAAGTAAAGTGGGGAATCTCTGGAACCACTCCTTATCCTTGGAATTTGATGAGCTTGTTTTTTGATCTGGGAGATGATTTTGAAGGAGGTTTAAAAAATCTAAAAGAAATTCTTGAAACGCAAGAAACACTTGTTGATGATAAATCAATTTTGATAAACCATTATCAGGAAACAATTGATAAATTGCAAAAAAGTGTTTCGGGTTTAAGCAAAGAACAGTTACACTTTAAACCGTCTGCGGAATCTTGGAGTATAAGTCAGTGTTTGGAACACATCATTATTACGGAAAAAATGATTTTCGGAATGATTCAGGAAAATATGGAAAAGCCGATTAATCCTGATGAACGCGAAAAAATTAAATTTTCTGACGAGGAAATTTTTGCGATGGCAGCTGATAGAACAGAAAAATACAAAGCTCCGGAAATACTTGTAACAAGAGGGAAATATGATGATGCGGAAACTGCTTTGAACGATTTGAATACACAAAGAGAAGAACTATATTCTTTTATTGAAGCTACTCCAATAGAAGCGTTAAGAAACCGTGTCAATGCATCGCCGTCTGGATTTAACGATGCCTACCAATCATTGCTTTTTATTGCAGGACACACTGCCCGACACCTTTTGCAAATAGAAGAAATAAAAATAAATGACGATTTTCCCAAATAAATAACCAGCTGTTAACTATCAGTAAGAATTTATCTTAGTATTTTTGTACGGATTAAATTTTATTATGAACAGACAACAGCATTTTTTTTTAGGACTACTTTTCTTGTTTGCGATTGCATTCCATGCACAAACGCCACCTCAAGTTCGCATACAAAAAGCTTCAGAAGAAAAAGCATCGGGAGGGGAGGTACATATTGCGAGCTCTTTTGAATCCAAAGATCACTTAGATATAGATTTACCCGAGATTAAAAGAGAATTCCGTGCTGCTTGGGTGGCAACAGTGGCAAACATCAATTGGCCGTCAAGTAGAAATTTATCAACCGAAGACCAAAAAGCAGAAGCACTTTTTTTGTTGGATTTATTGAAGAGTGCTCATTTTAATGCTGTTGTTTTTCAAGTTCGACCATCTGCAGACGCATTATACGAGAGCTGTTACGAACCTTGGTCGTACTTTTTATGTGGCGAAACAGGTAAATATCCGTCTCCTTATTACGACCCTTTGCAATTTTGGATTGAAGAGGCGCACAATCGGGGAATGGAGCTCCACGTCTGGCTAAATCCATATCGAGTGCATCATCTTAGCGGAGGTGCTGTCCACGGAGAGTCGATGGTTTATAAATCTTCGGATCATATTGTACGTTTAAAAAATGGTATGTATTGGTTCGATCCTGCCAGTCAAAAGACACAAGATCATGTCTCTAATGTGGTTCGCGATATTGTTTCTCGCTACGATATTGACGCGATTCATTTTGACGACTATTTTTATCCGTATGCCTCCTATAACAGAGGAGAGGACTTTCCAGATCACGAATCGTGGAGCCAATATCAAAAATCCGGCGGGAAGCTAAGTCGTTCAGACTGGAGACGTTCTCAAGTTAATCAATTTATTGAACGCATTCATCAAGAAATCAAAGAAGAAAAACCTTATGTGAAATTTGGAATTAGCCCATTTGGTATATGGAAATCGGGCTATCCAGAAGGCGTAGTGGGAACTTCTCAATACGATGAGCTGTATGCGGATGCAAAACTATGGCTCAATAAAGGTTGGGTGGATTATTTTGCACCCCAACTCTATTGGCCCGTTGATGCTCCAAAACAAAATTTTAAAGATTTGCTGGAGTGGTGGAAGGAACAAAATACTCAAAATAGACATTTATGGCCGGGATTGAATACAGTGGAGGTGAGGTCGTCCAATCGTCCTCAAGAAATTGTTAATCAATTAGAGATAACTAGAGAGGTTTTGGATAAAAATCAAATCGGTGCGTTGCACTATAGTGTCGCTGGATTGACCAACAGTCCAAAGATGGTCGCTGCGCTGAAAAGTGGTCCTTATAAAGAGCAAGCTCTAGTGCCAAAAACCCCTTGGATTGCTGTAGAGCAAATGGCTGCTCCTTTGTTTGAAATTATTGATGAAGGCGAAGCTGTTCGGGCTTATTGGTCTGAACGAAAAGGGAGTCGTGCTTTTCAGTGGGTGTTGTTTTTAAATTATGGAGATCAATGGGAAGTGCAAATTCTAACCAAAGATATGACGTTTATGCATCTACCAAAAATGAAGAAAGGTAAAAAACTTCATGCGATTGCTCTAAAAGCAATCGATCGATTGGGCAATGAAAGTGATTATATTGCTACGCGCCTTTTGGATTAAACCTCCAAATCACCATAAAAAAAACTGTTCAAAATATTGTGATTCTGAACAGTTTTTGAAATAGTTTGGGTTTCTTATCGATTCATTAGGTCTTCAATTTCTTCAATTTCAAGAGGAATATTATTCATTAAATTAAAAGGCAATCCTTGATTTTGAATCACATAGTCATCTTCTAAGCGAATGCCAAATCCTTCCTCTGGAATATAAAATCCAGGTTCATTGGTAAAAACCATACCTTCGACAAAATCATCGGTTAAAATTCCGTAATCATGTGTGTCTAATCCCAAGTGATGCGAAGTTCCGTGCATCATGTATTTTTTGTAGGCAGGCCAATCAGGGTTTTCATTCTGGACGTCAGCTTTGTCTAAAAGTCCTAATCCCAATAATTCCGAGGTGTAAATTTTGCCTAATTCTTTATGATAGTCGTACCAATTGTTTCCCACAACCAATAAAGTTTCGGCTGCTTTTTTACAACGCAAAACGGCTTGGTAAACCTCCTTTTGTCTGCTATTAAATTTACCGTTAACAGGGATGGTACGTGACATATCTGAAGCGTAATTAGCGTATTCTGCTCCCACGTCAAACAGAATTAAATCCCCGTTTTTACATTGTTGGTTGTTTTCAATATAATGTAAAACGTTGGCATTGTTACCAGAGGCAATAATCGGTGTGTAAGCAAAACCTTTAGAACGATTGCGTAGAAATTCGTGGGCAAATTCTGCCTCAATTTCAAATTCCCAAACCCCAGGCTTCACAAAACCTAAAATTCTTCGAAAACCTTTTTCTGTGATATCGCAAGCTTGTTGAATCAATGCAATTTCTTCCTGTTCTTTTACCGAACGTAAACGCTGTAAAATCGGATTAGAGCGCAAGTATTGATGCCCAGGGAAATCTTGCTTTAATTTTTTTATGAAACGGTCTTCACGGGTTTCTGTCTCCACAGCCGCTCGGTAATGCTCATTATTGTTGATGTACACATTTTCTGCTTCGGCCATTAATTTTCTGAAAATTGTTGGGAAATCAGACAACCAATAAACCGTTTTAATTCCTGAGACATCAAAAGCGCGATCTTTAGTCAGTTTTTCTCCTTCCCAAACTGCAATATGTTCATTGGTTTCTCTTAAAAACAAAACTTCTCGGTGCTTTTCTTCGTAAGCATTAGGGAATAGAACCAAAATGGACTCCTCCTGATCCACGCCCGACAGGTAAAAAATATCTCTATGTTGGGCAAAAGGTAAGGTTGAATCGGCTGAAACAGGATAAATATCGTTGGAATTGAAAACAGCTAAACTCTGAGGTGCCATCTGAGCTACAAACTTTTTGCGGTTTTTCACAAAAAGATTTTTATCTATTTGATGATATTTCATAGATTTGAATTTTATTTATTATAATTTTACCAAAATTACGGACTTATTTTTATACCATCAATTTTAATCAACGTTAATATTATATGAAATATTTAAGCTTTTTATTGTTATTAGTAAGTCAAGTTGTTCATGCTCAGTCTGAAACTCATCAGATTTTTGATGCGAAAGGTAAAAAAACATCTTATAAAAAGATGATGAAGACACTTCAAAAAGCAGATGTAATTCTTTTTGGCGAACTGCACAATAACGCAATAGCACATTATTTTCAAGTGAAAACTGCAAAATCACTCGCTCAACATCCTTCAAAACAACTAATAATTGGAGCCGAAATGTTTGAACGTGATCAGGCAGATTTATTGCAAAGCTACATGGATGGGGCTATCGATCAAAAAAAATTTGAGCAAGAAATGCGTTTATGGCACAATTATAAAACCGATTACAAACCGTTGTTGCATTTCGCAAAAGAAAACAATATCAATTATATTGCAACCAATATTCCAAGACGTTACGCAAGTATGTTGTATCGACATGGAGTTAGTTCGTTGGATACTCTTTCTATGGATGAAAAGAGTTGGATAGCACCTTTGCCTTTTCCGTATGATAAGAATTTGCCTGCCTACGTTAAAATGATGGATATGTTTAAAGATAGTAATCATTCCAATGAGAATTTTCCAAAATCACAAGCGATTAAAGATGCTACAATGGGATATTTTATTACACAAAACTGGGAACCCAATACTTTGTTTTTACATTTAAACGGTTCCTATCACAGCGATTTTCATGAAGCTATTGGCTGGTACATTCGACAGTATAACCAAAATTTATCAGTAAAAACAATCAGTGTGGTCGAACAAGAGGATCTGAACTCTTTGGAAGAGGAGCATCATCACAAAGCTGATTTTATCATTGTAGCTGATAGTGATATGCCTAAAAGTTACGAATAATCAATTGATTAGCTTGGTTATTATCTGTTAAAATTGTTTAAACTGATTATAAATTATAAAATAAAGTTATTAACATTTTTTTTGTTTTTATAATTAGCTGTATTTTTGTGTAATTTTAAAAATAGATAAACTATTAACATTACATTATGGCAAAATCTGCACTATTAAAGTCGTCACTCGGTAAAAAATACTGGATGGCGCTTACGGGGTTATTTTTATGCGTGTTTTTAGTAGGTCACTTGGTTGGTAACTTGCAATTAATTTTTGGAACAGATTTGCAGTTCAATCAATATGCTTACTTTATGACTTCAAATCCCGCGGTAAAAATTTTATCGTATTTAACGTATTTTTCAATCCTTTTTCACGCTGTTGATGGAATTTTATTGACCATTCAAAACAAAAAGGCGCGACCGGAGGGGTATGTGAAGAATAACGCAGCGGCAAACGCCACTTGGCAATCGCGAAATATGGCTGTCTTAGGAACATTGTTGTTGGTGTTCATTGCTACGCACATGATGAATTTCTGGGCTAAAATGCACTTTTCAGTGATGCCTTTGCAACAGCAAAGTGCTGTTATTCAGCCAATGCCTGGAGTAGAGTTGGACGCCAAAGTATTCGACACCACCACAGGTGATTTAATTTATTTTGTTGATGAGGAAGAACAAACCATCTACTTTCACAAAACGGAAGGAGAAGTGGAAATCCGTAACAATACCGATTTTTATGCAAAAGGCACTGATCTCAAGATAGCTCAAGGATACAAAGATTTGTATAAAATCACCATCGACTTCTTTAAAGATCCACAGTACGGTCTGGCATTTACTATTTTTTATGTATTTTCAATGGCAGTTCTGGCATTTCACCTTTTACACGGTTTTGCAAGTGCCTTCCAATCTATGGGAGCCAACAATCCAAAATACAATGGATTCATCAAAGGATTTGGCAAATCTTTCGCGATTATCGTTCCGCTATTATTTGCTATTATTCCAATTTACATTCGTTTCTTTTTAAAATAATTTTCAGTTATGGCATTAGATAATAAAATACCAAAAGGAGGAGATATCTCTACCAAATGGACAGACTATAAAGCTCACATTAACCTGGTAAACCCGGCTAACAAACGTAAGATTGACGTGATTGTGGTGGGAACAGGATTAGCAGGAGGTTCTGCTGCCGCTACATTGGCTGAATTAGGATATAACGTAAAAGCATTTTGCTTCCAAGATTCTCCAAGACGTGCGC
>Ga0209075_1004600_pt1 | contig 10987 bp, 12 predicted proteins | sample Stecom2011_FD_187523 | JGI IMG/M metagenome (GOLD analysis project Ga0209075, IMG submission 187523) | Agricultural soil microbial communities from Utah to study Nitrogen management - Steer compost 2011 (SPAdes) (version 2) | ecosystem: Environmental > Terrestrial > Soil > Agricultural land...
AAGCGCAGCGAAGCCATGGTGCCGGAGAGCTGGCTGCGGCGAACAGCACAACTTTATGCCGGCGGCCAGTCGCTTGATAACCCTGCGGTGTCACCACTGTTTGCAGAATGGGACCGCCCGCCCCCACCCACCATGCTGCTCACCGGCGAAGACGAACTCCTGCGTGATGACACTGAACGCATGGCCAACATTCTCTCAGCTGCCGGCGGTCAGGTAGAGGTATTGCGGCAAGCCGGGGCGGGCCATATCTGGCCAGTTCGTATGCACCTGACGCCCGAAGCCAGCTACGCCAACAACCAAATGGCCGCCTTCCTGCGGCGTGCATTCTGGCCCGAAGCTTTCCAGCTTCATCTCGCTGAGGAGCGCTGATATGACTTCAAACCCTCCCCAATCCGATTATTTATCGGCCATATTCTCGGCAGCTCGTGCCGCGCACTTAACCGACCCAATGCCTTCTGCTGAGTTACGCAGGGAGCGCCTGTCCCGGCTTGAAACGGCACTGCTCAAGTATGAACCGGAGTTGGTGGCGGCCATGAACACGGACTTCCGCCACCGTTCGGAGTCCGATTCAGGCATTTTTGACATTACTATTCCGCTCGGCGACATTCGGCGCAATCGCCGCTCCGTAAAACGCTGGATGAAACCGCGAAAAGTCGGCGTACCGCTGCACCTGAAACCTGCACGCGGTCGCATCATCCCTCAGGCCAAAGGCGTGGTGGGCGTTATATCGCCCTGGAACTTCCCTGTTTATCTGGCCGTTGCCCCCATTGCTGCGGCCTTGGCAGCGGGCAATCGCGTGATGCTGAAGCCATCGGAATTGACGCCAAAAACGTCCGAAGTAATGGCAAAAATGATCGCCGACATGTTTGATCCAACTGAAGTCTCGGTGTGCATCGGCGGCGTTGAACTATCTCAGGAATTTTCCAACTTGCCATTTGATCACCTGTTTTTCACCGGCTCTACCCGGGTAGGACGGGAAGTGGCAATGGCGGCTGCGCGAAATCTGACACCCGTTACGCTAGAGCTTGGCGGAAAATCTCCGGCTATCATTGGTGAACACGCCAGCCTCGACTATTCAGCACGCAGAATTGCGTTCGGGAAAGTGGCCAATGCCGGGCAGATCTGTGTTGCTCCGGATTATGTATTGTTGCCACGGAATCAGCTGAAAGCCTTTGCGACGGCAATGGAAACTGCGGTGCACAGCTTTTTTCCGGAGGGCCCGCAAAGCCCGGACTACACCGGGATCGTTAATGACAATCACCTTAACCGCCTGCGCGATCTGGTGGCTGATGCCAAAGCAGCTGGTGCTGAAGTGCGGGAGCTTTTACCCAAAAACACTGAGCATGCGAAAGGCAAAATGACCCCAACGCTGGTGCTGAACCCGCCCAAAGACAGCCGAATAATGCGTGAGGAAATCTTCGGCCCAGTGCTGCCGCTGATCACCTATGACTCTCCCGAGGAAGCCCGGGACTTCGTAAACTCTCGCCCGTCGCCACTCGCGCTGTATGTATTTTCAGACGGCCGCCAAGAACGGGACTTCTGGCTCAATGGCACTTTGTCTGGCGGGGCCTGCGTCAACGAAACCGCATTCCATGTGGTTGCAGACACCATGCCGTTTGGCGGTGTTGGTGAAAGTGGGATGGGGTCCTATCACGGCAAAGCCGGATTTGATCAGCTGAGCCATCTAAAATCGGTACTGATACAGCCCAAGCTTAACGGCGCATTTGCCTTTAATCCGCCAGCCGGTGGTTTTAACAAGTTCGTAGGAAAGGTACTGCGGAAGATCGTGTGATCTGACTGCTGTCAGACGGCCTCTGAGGAGGCCGTCAAAATCTCAAGCGCCTCACGGGCATCATTCTTGGCATCCTGCTGGGGCACTCCGCACGCAGCCAATACCATCAAGCTTAACGCCTCAGTCGACTCTCTCCAGCTTTTTTGCCCCTCAACGACCAGTGTCATGAACCCGTATGTGGACCCAGCAAGCAATTGCAGATAGTAAACTGCCTGGTCTTTCGCTAGCGGCAACTGCCCTTCCTCGACAGCTCGGCGCAAAACCTCGTAGGGCAGATTGCTCCAGATGTCCCTGAGCCGCCCAATATAAGGCGCAAACCGGATAAGAAAACGCCCATGCTCTGGCAGCTCATGGGCGTATCTCAGGAAGAGCCCAAGGAGCACACTCAAAGCAACTCTTGGCTTATCAACAGTGCTTATTAACTCTCGGGCCTCGTCCTCAAACCTGCTACAGACTTGCTCGGTCACCATGGGGAACAGATTGGTTACATCATCAAAATTATTGTAGATGGTTCCACGGGCGATTTTAGCTGTTCGCGACAAATCGCTGACCGATATGCTCTGCTCACCTGTATCGGCAAAATGCCGGAGGGCAGTATCGAGAATATGTCGCTGTACGCCGGTCATTGAACATTAGCCATGAAAGTGAATTCTGCCTCCTGATCAGATCGTTCGGAGACCAGCAAGGCAACCGTGATAGTGATGTACGAAGGGATGGACTGGCCTGTGATTATCAGGCATTTGGCAGGATTACTGCAAGCTTTCTCAACGACTTGACGCCGCGCCGCCAACCGGCGCGGCGCAACGCAAAGAGCTGACGGGAACCTAGCGCCGGGATCGGCCTGACAGCCGAACCCGGTGATAGCGAACACAGGCTACCTGAGACAGCGATCACCCAAACTGAACACCGCTGGTGATCTCTGGCACATCTCTTCCAAACAGCGTGTGCAGCTGGGTTCGCTGTGCTTTAATGCCGTTCCGAATCAGGCGCTCACGGCCACCTGGCAACAGTCTGTGGCCGGTTGTCCATACGGCGTTCAACGGCGCAAACACAGCCGGATACCAAGGCATAGCCGTTCTCGGCAAACCGAGTGCGTCCATTCCTTTTCCACCAACAAACAGCCTTGTCATGCTCAAATGAACCTGTCGCTCCCAGTGGCCCCGGAGCTTGCCAAAGCTCGGGTAACGTCTGCCAAGCGGCTCGTCCATCAGTGAGCGACCAAGCTTGCGACTGTTCTCGTCCCCCGTAGCCTGGCTAATAACATTCTGGTAAAGGGCGATTCTGCCTTCCTGCTCGGACTTACACAGCAGCCATTCATCAACTCCCATGAGCCAACCGATGTAACGCCATAAATGCATGACATCTTCTGCATCCTGGCGACTGATAAGAGTGCCCATCAGTTTCTGACCAAAGAGGAAGGATACGGAAAACGCCAGATAGGTTGCTTGCATGTCAAGCTGGTTAACCGGAAGACCCCACATGGACGTATCCCACTCGGGATTTTCCAGAAGTTGCTCACGAACCATGGCGTGAATCAAGCGAACCCGTAAAGTTGTCTTGAAGCCTTCAGCGCCAGGCTTCATCCCCCCCGGAGTCGAGCAGTCCAGCCACCATTTGGCAGTCTCCGCAACCCGACGCGATACGCCCTTCTCCAGTGCGCCAGTCATGATCAACGTCTGGTTGATACCCCGGGCCTGATAACCCGCCATCAACCCCAGATCGCGCAATACACGCATGCCCGTTTGTCCGGAAATAGAGGAGGCCCGAGCGCCTCTTTCCAGCCGATCCCAATCCACCCACTCGGGGGGCTGTTTAACCGCATCAAAGAATGCACGCAACTGCGGAGCCAGACCCTTCTGATCGAAATCTCCCGAGTCCACGATTTTCTTGAACTGAGCAAAAGCCTTACCGCCGCCCTCGCCCCGAACGTACTTTGCCAGATCATCTGCAACCGGATCGCCAACCATCAGGGCCTCCCCCATGCGCTGCCATTGTTGCTCATCGGGGACCGCAGCCTTGCGATCATGGATCAACCAAAGCAGCGGCTTGGCAATTCTCTCAGCTTCGGCTCTGTCCGTGCCGTGCCGTGATGGCACTTTTTGAAGATCCATAACTCAGCTTCCCCTGTTATCAATTGTTTTTGGTACGCCCCAGTACCAGACTACCAGCCCTCAATGTATTTTGGTACTATCAAGTACCAAAATTAATCTTACTTCGCAAAATACCCCGAAGCGGCGAAGCTCCTGAGCTGGACAAAATATAATGAAGGCTGAAACCAGTTACCGTATCCGGCTACTTGATGGCCTTGCGCAAGCCCTTGAAAAAAAACGTTATCGAGAGATTACTCTGGCAGATATCGCCGCCGCTGCCCGGGTATCACGACGCACGTTCTATGAACACTTCCAGAACAAAGACGATTGCCTGCTTGCACTAGCCGATCACACAAGCAAGGGCATGATGGTGGCGGTTCTCGAGGCCAGCTCGACCACAAAAGTCTGGTCCGTACTGGTAAGGGATATCACTCAGGCCTACCTGTTTTTTATAGAGTCCAAGCCCCATTTGATGCGGGCTCTTTATATAGATCTCGCGGCACTGGGGGAGTCAGGGGTTCAAATGCGGCGCAAGGTAGCAGAGCAATTCGCCGTGTTCCTGCAGAAACAAGTTGAGCAGCAACGTGCCCACGACAGCACGCTGCAATCGCTGAGCCTGCTAATGAGCATGGCGCTGGTGGCGGGAATAAACGAGCTTATTCTCTATGAGCTCACTGAAAAAGATAATGGCTCACTGATGGCGCTTGCGCCCACGGCGGAGGAATTGATTCACCGTGTAGCGGCAGGACAGCAATAAAGGGGGAAGCTCCGCAAAGCCGCCCCCCCGGGTGGACATCACTCTATATTCTGCACCTGCTCACGCACCTGCTCTATCAGCACCTTCAAATCAACTGCTGCACGAGTTACCCCGGCATCAATACTCTTGCTGCTCAGAGTATTAGCTTCCCGGTTCAGCTCCTGCATCAGAAAATCAAGCCGACGTCCAATGGCCTCATCACGCTTGAGGGTGTCTGTAACCTCGCTGATGTGCGCATCCAGCCGGTCCAGTTCTTCTGCTACATCACTCTTCTGCGCCAGCATGACCATTTCCTGAGCAACACGCTCCGGATCCAGCTCCACCTTCGCCTTCTGAAAACGCTCACGCAACTGCTCTTCCTGCGCCTTGAGTAACCCCGGCATACCTTCGCGAACCGTCGCAACCAGGGCGCTCATGTGTGTGAGGCGGTCTTCAAACAAAGGACGCAAGCGCTCTCCTTCACGTGCACGAACAACGGAAAGCTCTTCGACTGTATCTTTAAAGAGCTTTAACGCAGCCTCCCTGACTGGGCTATAGTCTTGCTCCGGAACAGACAGCACGCCGGGCCAGCGCAGAATATCTAGTGCATTGATGTGGGCAGGATTGTCCAGCATACGGTTTATATGATTTGCAGCCTCATTGACCGCCTTTGCTATGTCTTCATTAATTTCAAACCCGGGTGCGCTCGCTTCAGCGGATTGCAAGCGGATCGACACATCCACCTTGCCCCGTTTCAACTGTTTCCTCAGTTCTTCCCGAAACAGGTTCTCCAGCTCACGCAGGGCCTCGGGCACCCGAAACGAGGGTTCCAGGTAGCGGTGATTAACGGTACGAATCTCGCAGGTCAGGGTTCCGTGCCCATCCTGAACATCCTTCCGGGCAAATGCAGTCATACTTCTTATCATGGCAGCTCCGGCTTGGTCATTGGTCTTAAAAAATTTCGTTAAGCATGAGTCTATCAGCCAGCCGCCGCCCCGGCACCCAGATCCAACGTGATATACTTGCCGGCTACCAAATTCGAACCCGCCCGGGGCACGACGATCCCGGACACTTACCTCAGAAATCAGGAAACACTATGCGTCCAAGCGGCAGAACTCCCGAGCAGCCCAGAGAAATTCGCCTAACCCGGAATTACACCCGCCATGCCGAGGGTTCCGTACTGGTTGAATTCGGGGACACCAAGGTCATCTGCACTGCTTCTGTAGAAAACAAAGTACCGCCCTTCCTGCGCGGAGAAGGCAAAGGCTGGATCACCGCCGAATACGGCATGCTTCCCCGCTCAACCGGCAGCCGCATGGGCCGTGAAGCAGCCCGTGGCAAACAAGGCGGCCGCACCGTCGAAATCCAACGTTTAATTGGCCGCTCCCTGCGCGCTGCCGTCGACATGAAAGCCTTGGGTGAGCACACCATCACCATCGACTGCGACGTCATCCAGGCCGATGGCGGCACCCGCACAGCAGCCATCACCGGTGGCTGTGTGGCATTGGTTGATGCCTTGAACCACCTGGTTGAAACCAAGCGACTGAAGAAGTCACCGCTGAAGCAAATGATTGCCGCTGTGTCCGTTGGTATTTACAAAGGAGAACCGGTGGTTGATCTGGACTACCCGGAAGACTCCGAAGCCGATACAGACCTGAACGTGATCATGACCGACCAGGGCGGCTTCATCGAAATTCAGGGAACTGCAGAAGCCGCACCGTTTGTTCAGGAAGAACTGAACAGCATGCTGGCATTGGCCAAGCAGGGTATTGATAAGTTGTTTGTACTGCAGAAAGAAGCTTTGGAAGGCTAAGGAAGGCAGCTCTCAAGTCTGGATGGCTAAATTGTCCAGGGTTGATAGAAGCTTATTACAATCTAGCGGGTTCGGAGGGGGAGACCTTTCCGGGAACGTCTCCGGCCAAGGACGGCCGGAGTCGAGCGCACACGGACGTGCTTGTAGCGTGTCCCGGAAAGGTCTCCCCCTCCGGACACGCGACCGCCTATCTCATATGCCGATTTCGATATCGTAATCCATAATCACCGGAGCGTGATCCGAAAAACGGGTCGTGCTGTCAATCCAGCCATCCTGAATGGTCTTGCGGATGCCCGGTGTCATCAACTGATAATCCACCCGAATACCTGCATTCTTCCGCGAACCCTCAGTTTGCTCTGGCCACCAGGTAAACTGGTTGCTCTGCTTATTGATGTCACGGAACGCATCCACGCAACCCATCTCATCAAACAAACGATCCAGCCAGGCACGCTCGTGCGGCAAGAACCCTGAAAAATCCACCCGATGGTAAAGCGGGCTGGCATCCGTCACATGATGCGCCGTTTGCAGGTTTGCACCGAAAATAAACTGCCGACGCTTACGCAGGGTTTTCTGCATGTGCAGCCCAAACGCATCCATAAAATCATCTTTATGGTCGAGAACCGTCAGATCGTCCTCGCTAATCAGCTCTTCCTCACGACCCAGCGCACAGGGCGCCAGAACAGAGGCTACAGAAACCTTATCGAAATCTGCCTGAATAAAGCGCCCTTCACGATCCGCCTGCTCGTTGGCGAAACCGTACATTATGGCCTTGGGGAAGTGCCGCGTGTATATCCCAACGCCACCGTCCTCATTTTTTTCGCCATCGATGAAGTAAGCTTCATACCCTTCAGGAATGAGGTTGAAATCCTCAATCTCATAGGCGCGCATACGGTGATCCTGAACACACACAACGTCTGCATCCTGCTCGGCCAGCCAGTCAAAAAAACCTTTTTCAACAGCCTGGGCAAGACCGTTGACGCTGATTGATACTACCCGCATACGTGTTCCCTGATTCGGTTTGTGTGTATGATACCGTTTTTACGCGCTATTAAAAGATTCACACCCGCCAGAAGCCTTGCCATGCACGACTATCAGCAAAATTTTATTGAATTCGCCATTCGCCGCAATGTACTTCGTTTTGGTGACTTTACTCTCAAATCCGGTCGCACCAGCCCTTATTTTTTTAACGCAGGGCTATTCAACACTGGCGACGACCTACTAAACCTAAGCCAAGCCTATGCAGCTGCAATCGCCCGCAGCGGCGTTGATTATGACATCATATTCGGGCCTGCCTATAAGGGCATTCCGTTGGCCACGGTAACCGCCATGGCGCTGGCCCAGGAAGGTAACAGCAAACCCTTTGCCTTTAACCGTAAAGAAAAGAAAGATCACGGTGAAGGCGGCAATATTGTTGGTGCCCGGTTGCAGGGCAAAGTGCTAATCGTAGATGATGTCATTACCGCCGGCACAGCCATTCGCGAGTCCATCGACCTCATTCGCGCCTCAGGCGCCGAGCCTGCCGGTGTATTGATTGCCCTGGACAGGCAGGAGCGAGGCAACGGCGAGCTTTCTGCAATACAGGAAGTAGAAAGCGAATTTGGCATTCCGGTGGTCAGTATCATCCGCCTGGAACAAGTTTTAGACTATCTTAAGACTAACCCGGAGTTTTCTGGCCATGCTGAAAAGGTTGCCAGCTACCGGGAACGCTATGGAGTCTGATTGATGCACAAAAGCCGCACCGTATTTTCAGTTACTGCTTCTGCCCTTCTGTTTTCGCTGATCATTCCAGTCAAAGCAGCGGCAAGCATGTACCGTTTCACGGACGAAGACGGCCAACTTGTCATCAGCAACACCATCCCGCAGCCAGCCACACAGCGCGGCTACGACATCCTGAACTCAAACGGGCGCGTAATCGAAACTATTCCACCTGCGCCAACAGAAGATGAAATCGCCGCACGCGAGGCGGAAAAGCAGCGTCAGAAAGAACTCTCCACTCAGCGTGAAAAAGATGCTCTCTTGTTAAAACGCTTCAGCCATCCGGATCAGGCCATCAAGGCCATGCACCGTAAACTTGATGAACTGCGAGGGCTGATCCAGCTCAAACGAGGCAACATCTCAGTCATCTCCAGCCAACTGGACAACGAGCAGAGCCGTGCAGCGGATATGGAGCGCACTGGGCAGAAGATACCAGATGCAACCCTCGAAAAAATCCGCCGACTTGAATCCCAGATTCGCGACATTGAACGGGAAATCTCCTGGCAAACTCAGGAGATAGACTCTCTTAAACAGACATACGAAAAAGACATCGAACGTCTTGAACGAGTCACCGGCGAAACCCGCACATTGTCACTGGATCCCGATAACGCCGACGAGTGAGCCAAAGGCAACGAGAACCGGAACACTACCTGTCACCTAACAAAAAAGGGCACCAAAACTCAGTTTGGCGCCCTTTATTTATGTGCCAGCACTAACTTCGCGCTGGCCCAACTGCATCACCTTGAATCAGGCAGAAGCAGCAGTTTTCTTCTTTGCAGTCGTCTTGGCGGCCGGCTTCTTGGTCTCTACAGTCTTCTTGACGTCCTGAGCGGCTTCAGCAACCACGTCTGCGCCTTCAGCGGCTTCTTTTTCAAGCTTGGCTACGAGATCGCCTGCAAAGTTACCGAAACGGCTATTCAACGTGCGCAACTGACCAAACAGGCTGTCGCTGTAACCGTTGTAGCGCTCGCGCAGTGTCTTGACGCTGTACTCACGCGCTTCGGTTTCAAGCTTTTCTGCGAAATCGAAAGGCTTGGCTGAAAGCTTCTTCTGCTGCTGTTCAGCGGCATTGATGCCTTTTTCTACGATTTCCTGAAGCTGTTCCTGGTAAGTTTTGAGTTTGCTCATGTCACTTCTCCTTGGTTTACTGAAGCTCTTTAGACCTTCACCTCACTACTGATCGCGGTTTTGGCCTGCTTGATCAGCGAGAAGGTAAACGCCTTTCTCTGATTCTGTATCCAAGGTTACGGTGAAAAATTAGAATGTTCATACTAAAACCAAAATGAGCACTCCGTCTGCATATAGGTTTTTTTACGGATTATTCACTTGTCAGGCGTCTCTCGATCCGCATAATGCAGAGCTGTTTTCTGTAGCCGTCTCCCCGCTTTATTCCGGCGCCACGAACTCATAAAAAATAGAGGCTGCAAAACCAGCCCCAACGTGCGAGCGATATAGCTGCAGCTATATCGATAGTCTATTTAGAGAACGTCATGAAACGTGCCATGCCTTATCGAGTCTTCTCGCGGCGGAGCAGATTTAGCCTGCTCGCTTGCCTGCAATTTATTACCCTTATCTCGACGCTGTGGTTCCTGACTGGCTGCCAGGAGGATGACAGAGCGACTCGCACAACAGCTGCCAGAGCATCCGAGCTCGCAAACAGCCGGGTCGACGCGGCAACAGGTGGGCTACTCGAAACACTTGGACAAAAGCCGCCAACCAATACTTCCACAGATGAAGTAAAGCCCCAAAAAGCCTTGAGCTGGAGCGCCCCACAAACCCGAGAGGACGGTTCCGCACTAAAGCCTGGCCAAATTGCAGGCTTCCGGATCTACTACCGGTTAAGGCACGAGGACAGCTTTAGTGTAATCCCCGTCGACAACCCGGAACGTACAAGTCAGCCACTTACCGACCTGGCGCCCGGCGCTTACGAGTTTGAGATTACAACGGTGGATGCCGAAGGGCTGGAAAGCCGGCGCTCAGAGCCGGTGCTAGTTGACTTGATCTGAACACAGGGCGGGCTTACCAGCGGAACAGAATCCAGCTCGGCACCAACATGTCGGAATCGGTTTCCCGTATCCAACCGCCGCCATCTGCGGGCACAAGATAGTATTCGAGCCCCACTTCCGGCACCACTTTGATCTCCATAAGCTGGCCATTCACCCGGTACTCATAGAACACCTCATTATCCCCGGGGCGGATAACAATCTGCGGGCCAGCGGTTGATGATTGGTAATCAGACACCACAACCGGCTCTCTGGGTGTTTCGACCAAAGTTTCATCCAAAGCACCGCTGTCTTGCGCCATCGCAGAACCAAAGCCCAAAACCAACAGGAAGGCAGAGCAAGCGATTCGTTTCATTTTCGTGATACCCTTTTAAACAACATATTCGGTACAGAGTTGCACAAGCCAACCCACGCTTCAATCAGAATCCGGACCCGTTTTGACATGACAGAGCAAAAGACCCCACCTGTGGTGCTTGTGGACGGTTCGTCCTATTTATTCCGTGCATATCATGCACTTCCACCACTGACCACCAGCAAGAACCACCCTACTGGCGCCATTAAAGGCGTTATCGCAATGATCCGACGCCTCGACCAGGATTTTCCCGGATCAAAAGTCGTTGTGGTATTCGATGCCAAAGGCAAAACCTTCCGCCACGACCTGTATGAAGAGTATAAGGCCAACCGGCCACCCATGCCGGAAGACCTGGCCATACAGATTGAACCCATTCACCAGATGGTACGAGCCATGGGGCTTCCGCTGTTGATCGTGGATGGCGTGGAGGCCGACGATGTTATTGG
>Ga0209075_1004601_pt1 | contig 10984 bp, 9 predicted proteins | sample Stecom2011_FD_187523 | JGI IMG/M metagenome (GOLD analysis project Ga0209075, IMG submission 187523) | Agricultural soil microbial communities from Utah to study Nitrogen management - Steer compost 2011 (SPAdes) (version 2) | ecosystem: Environmental > Terrestrial > Soil > Agricultural land...
CGTTTCGGGGTAGCGCCTAGACCGCGATGCCCCAACCGAATTGCTTGACGACCATAGAGAGTTGGAACCACCTGATCCCATCCCGAACTCAGCAGTGAAACGACTCCTCGCCGATGGTAGTGTGGGGTTTCCCCATGTGAGAGTAGGGCATCGTCAAGCACCCAAAACCAGAACCCCAATCCGCTAAAGCGGGTTGGGGTTCTGTCTTTTTCGGCTTCGTCAGCATGTGCACGCCTGACTGCTCAGGCAGGTTCAACTTTTCACGTTGCTAGCCGTTAACCTTTCTACATTCATTTTCCAGGCATTCAGTAATGGCCCAACAAGACAACGCGCTGATCAACGATCTGATGGAGCAGGTGCTGTTCCTCGTCTCCCACCCGATCCTGAATGCCGAAGAGCCTGACCAGGCTGCCGTTGACCAGCTGTTCGGCGAGGTGCGCCAGAATATCTGGCACCTGCTCTCGGAGCGCCTGGAGCTGAGCGGCAAGGAGCTGAACGAGCATCTCTCCAAGGCGATCGATGCCATCATCTACGTGATCACCGGCCTGGGTCAGACCATCGGTACCGCCGCCGACGAGGAAGCCCAGCTCGGGCTGCTGAACAAGGCACGCGGGGAAGTCTGGTACGTGATCGAGAACCACATCCTCGGCGACTGAGTCGTCACAGTTGGCCCGTTACTGCAGCGGGCCAAGCAGCGTGTCCACATCCTCTTCGCTGAGCTGCCAGGCGCCTTCGGCGCCGCTGAGCACCCCTTCCGCCAATTGCGCCTTGTGGCGCTGCAATTGCTGGATCTTCTCCTCGACGCTGCCCCGGGCGATCAGCCGGTAGACGAACACCGGCTTGTCCTGACCGATGCGATAGGCCCGGTCGCTGGCCTGGGCTTCCACGGCGGGGTTCCACCAGGGATCGAAGTGGATAACGGTGTCGGCCGCGGTCAGGTTGAGCCCCGCGCCGCCCGCCTTCAGGCTGATCAGAAACACCGTGTGCAGGCCGGCCTGGAACTCCCGCACCGGGGTGGCCCGGTCCCGGGTGCTGCCGGTCAGCAGGGTATGGGAAATGCGGCGACGCCTGAGCTCGTGCTGGATCAGCTCCAGCATGCCGGTGAACTGCGAGAACAGGAGCACCTTGCGACCCTCGGCGGCCAGCTCCTCGATCATTTCCAGCACCGCCATCAGTTTGGCCGACTGTTCGGCACGCCCCTCGTCGGGACCCAGCAGACGCAGGTCGCAGCAGACCTGGCGCAGGCGCAACAGCGCCTCCAGGATGACCAGCTGGCTGCGGGCCAGGCCCTGCCTGCGGATCTCGGCGCGCACCTTTTCGTCCATCGCCAGCCGCAGGGTCTCGTAGCGATCGCGCTGCGCGGGGGTCAGCTGGACCCACTGCACAATCTCCGTCTTGGCCGGCAGCTCCGGGGTGACCTGCTCCTTGGTGCGACGCAGCAGGAAAGGCTGCACGCGACTGCGCAGCAGGGCCAGGCGTTCGGTATCGGCCTGCTTCTCGATGGGGGTGCGGTAGTGGCGGGTGAACTCCGTTTCCGTGCCCAGCCAGCCGGGCATCAGGAAATGGAAGAGTGACCAGAGTTCGCCCAGGTGGTTTTCCAGCGGCGTGCCGGTCAGGCACAGGCGCTGGCGGGCCTTGAGGTCACGGAGGGCCAGTGCGGCCTTGCTGTGGGCATTCTTGATGTATTGCGCCTCATCGAGGATCAGCAGGTGCAGGGGCTGGCCGCTGAGCTTGGCCACATCGCGGGGCAGCAGCGCATAGCTGGTCAGCAGCAGGTCGTAATCGGCCAGGCGACCGAACAGGCTGTGACGCCGGGATCCCTGCAGGGCAACGACCCGCAGCTGCGGCGCGAAGCGCGCCGCCTCGTCCAGCCAGTTCGGAATCAGGCTGGTGGGCATGACGATCATGGCCGGTTCGCTCAGGCGTCCGGCATGCTTTTCCGCCAGGATGTAGGCCAGGGTCTGCAGCGTCTTGCCCAGGCCCATGTCGTCGGCCAGCACGCCACCCATGCCCAGCTCGCCCAGCGCTTGCATCCAGGCCAGGCCCTGCAGCTGGTAGGGACGCAGGCGCGCCTGCAGACCGTCCGGCTGGGCGACCGACAGGCTGCCCAGGCGGTTGAGGCGGCTGGCCAGCTCGCGCAGGCGCTCGCCACCCTCCCAGCGCAGCGGCTGCTCCTCCAGACGCTGCAGGCGTGCAGCATCGGCCCGGGGCAGGCGCAGGCGCTGCAGGTCTGCCGGCTGATCGGCAAAGTAGAGCTCACCCAGGGTCGACAGCAGCGGCTTCACGCGTTGCAGCGGCAGGGCCACCCGCTGGCCGCTGGGCAGCAGGCCGAACAGCACGTCGTCCTCACTGTCCTGTGCCTCGCCGCTCAGCAGCCAGGGGCGGGTGCGGATGGCCTGCAGCAGGATCGGCAACAGGCTGATGCGCTGGCCCTCCACTTCGATGCCCATCTCCAGGTCGAACCACTGGCGATCCTCCGCCTCGTCCAGGCGGGCGTACCAGCCGGTGATTTCCGCCAGGTTGAAATGGAAGTCCGGCAGGATGCGAATCTGCCAGCCGGCCTCGCGCAGCTGTGGCAGACCCTCGCGAACGAACTGCATCCAGCGCTCATTGCCTGCCAGTTCGTAGGGCTCACCGTCTTTCTCGCTGAGCGCCTCGCTGACGCGAAGGGCGGTGCGAAAGCCCAGCTCGGCGAGCTGCTGCCGGCATTGGGTCTCGCGCTCGGGGTCGCGGCGAATGCGCAGGCGCCGCTGCGGAGCGATGAAGGTCACCAGGTCGCCGCCCTTGCCGTGGACCAGGTGGCCGTCGTAGTCGAAGGTCAGGGCGGCGCGATGCTGGATCTGCTCGCGCATGCGCCCCTTGCGCGCATCGAAATGCACGCGGACATGGCTGTTGAGCAGCAGCTGTGGCTGCGGCTCGATGCCCGTGCGCAACACCTCCTCCACTTCCGGCTCGCCTATCGGTGGTGCCTCGCCGTGCCGGTGCGCCTGCTCCAGGGTCAGCAGGGCCGCGACCACGTGCTTGCAGTTGTAACCGACCGGGCAGCTGCACAGGCCGTGCACATCCCACGGGCCGGGCCGCGGCTGCAGGCGGATGGACTGGCGGTATTCGCGTCCCTCGGAACCCTGGCAATGGGCCTTGAGGATCTGCCCCTCGATGGACACGAGGGTGGAACGCCGTTCTTCCGCGTACCGACGTCCGCGGCTCACACAACCCGGATCGAAACGCTCCAGCCAGCAGCGTTGGGTGATGACACGAATATCGATGGGCATGGTGGAAACGGCCGTGCGGAGAAATCGACTTCATCAGCCGTGATCGGCTGACGCAGGGAAACCGCGAATTCTCTCACGGCCGACCACTCGTGGGCAGCCCCGGGCGATGTGCAGCAGGCCTCAGTACTGGGCGTGCAGGCCGAAACGCTTGCGCAGGATGCGCTCCAGCAGGCCGGCGGGCAGGCGTGCCAGCAGGGGCAGGCTGCGGCTGCCGTTGCCCAGGCGCAGCAGGCGCGCGGGTTTGCGCGCCTGTACGGCGGCCAGCACACCATACGCGAACTCGTCGGCGGGCGTGGGCTTGTCCTGGGAAGCGTTCGCCCGCGCGCGGATGCCCTCGCGCATCGGCCACCAGGGCGAGGTTTCGCTGAGCTGTGCCTCGGCCTGCTGGCTGGCGTTGTCGCCGAAGCGCGAGGCGATGGCGCCGGGCTGCACCTCCATCACCCGGATGCCGAAGGGCGCCAGCTCCAGGCGCAGGGCATCGGAAAGCGCGTGCAATGCTGCCTTGGAGGCGCAGTAGGCACCCGCGAACGGCGTGATCAGCACGCCCGAGACGCTGCCGATGTTGACCACCAGGCCGCGACTGGCGCGCAGCAACTCGAAGCAGGCGCGGGTCAGTTCGATGGGGGCGAACACGTTGGTCTCGAACTGGCGGCGCAGGGCCTCGCCGCCGCCATCCAGCAGCGGGCCCATGGCGCCGTAGCCGGCATTGTTGATCAGCACATCCAGCCGACCGGCGCGCTGGCGAAGTTCCTCGACGAGCGCCTGGATGGCCTGGCTGTCGTTGACATCCAGGGGCGCCGCAATGAATCCGGCGGCGCCGAGCGCGGCCAGGTCCTCGGCCTTGCGGGCGGTGGCCCACACCTGATAGCCGCCGGACTGAAAGGCATCGGCCAGGGCGCGACCGATGCCGCTGGAACAACCGGTGATCAGGACGACGGGTTGGGTCATGACATGCCTCGCGCGTATTGTTGTTATGCGGGCACTGTAAACAAAAAGGGGGAGCCTGTGCGCTCCCCCCTTGCCTTCAGTCGAACAGGCCGAAGGTCAGCCGACTCCACCAGGAGCGCTTGCGCTCGGGCTTCAGCTCCTCGGGCAGGGCCTCCTCGGCTTCCTCGAACTGGCGCTGCACGTCCTGACTGGCGCGGGTTTCCCCGGGCTCGAGACTGCTGGTGCCAATCAGGCCAAGGGTGGTGCGGGCCAGCCAGCCGCGCTCGTCGGGGTCCTCTCGGGGCACGAACTCGCCGTTGCGCAGGCTGGCGTGCTGCGGATAGTTCAGCCGGAGCACTTCAAGGCTGCGGGCCGCCAGGTCATCCAGTCCCAGGTGCAGGTAGGCCTCGACCATCAGCGCCAGGCCATCGGCCACCGCCGGGGTTTCCTGGAAGTTCTCCACCACGTAGCGGCCACGGCCCGCGGCGGCCACATAGGCCTTGCGGGTCAGGTAGTAGTGACCGACATGAATCTCGTTGGCGGCCAGCCGGTTGCGCAGGAAGATCATGCGCTGGCGGGCATCCGGTGCGTACTGGCTGTTCGGAAAGCGCGCGGTCAGGCGGGCGAACTCGTTGTAGGCGTCGCGCGCCGCGCCCGGGTCGCGCTTGGACATGTCCAGCGGCAGGAAGCGCGCCAGCAGGCCGTTGTCCTGCTCGAAGGCCGCCAGTCCCTTCATGTAGTAGGCGTAATCCACCTGCGGGTGCTGCGGATGCAGGCGAATGAAACGGTCGGCGGCCGACTTGGCGGCCTCGGGCTCGAGGTTCTTGTAGTAGGCGTAGATCAGCTCCAGCTGCGCCTGCTCGGCATAGCGTCCGAAGGGGTAGCGCGACTCCAGCGCCTTGAGCTTGGCCACGGCGGTGGTGTAGCTCTTGTCGTCCAGTGCGGACTGCGCCTGGCGATACAGCTCGGCTTCGCTGAGTTCGTCATCCTTGGGATCTTGTGAGGCGCAGGCGGCAAGGGCCAGAGTGGCGATCAGCAGCAGGTGTTTCAGGTGCATGGCGGCTTGCGTCCCTGTGACGGCCGCGGGCCGTCCTGATATAGTGTGCGGCCCGGATGATACCGGGGCCAGAACGCCGTATTTAATCACAAGCGCCGCCCGGACCAAAGGCTGCGCTTCCCAGGTTGTCTGACGTCTGGCGCACCATCGCGCCGAGGCAGCCAACAGCCCCCAATCGTTGCCGACCATGTCATCGACTCCCGTTCAAGCCATCCAGCTGCGCGCCGAGGTTCCCTACGAACTGGGCGGCCAGCGTCTGGACCAGATTGCCGCCCAGCTGTTCTCCGACCATTCTCGTTCCCGGCTGACCGGCTGGATCAAGGAAGGCCGCCTGACCGTCGATGGCGCGGTGCTGCGCCCGCGCGACATCGTGCACGGCGGCTCCGTACTGGAGCTGGATGCCGAGCAGGAGGTGCAGGGCGACTGGGTGGCCCAGGACATCGAGCTGAACATCGTCTACGAGGACGATCAGCTGCTGGTGATCGACAAGCCCGCCGGCCTGGTGGTTCATCCCGCCGCCGGGCATGCCGACGGCACGCTGCTCAATGCGCTGCTGCATCATGTGCCGGGCATCGAGCAGGTGCCGCGCGCCGGTATCGTGCACCGGCTGGACAAGGACACCACCGGCCTGATGGTGGTGGCCAAGACCCTGGAGGCCCACACCGTCCTGGTGGAGCAGCTGCAGAAGCGCACCGTCGGCCGCACCTACGAGGCCATCGTCATCGGGGTGATCACCTCCGGCGGTACCATCGATGCCCCCATCGGTCGCCACGGCACCCAGCGCCAGCGCATGGCGGTCACCCAGGGCGGCAAGCCGGCGGTCAGCCACTACCGGGTGCTGGAGCGCTTCCGCTCCCATACCCATGTGCGGGTCAAGCTGGAGACCGGCCGTACCCACCAGATCCGCGTGCACATGGCCCACATCGGTTATCCGCTGGTCGGCGATCCGGTGTACGCCGGGCGCTTCCGCATTCCGCCGGCCGCCAGCCCCACGCTGGTCGAGAGCCTGAAGACCTTCCCGCGCCAGGCGCTGCATGCACGCTTCCTGGAGCTGGAGCACCCGGTCACCGGCAAGCGCATGAAATGGGAATCGCCGCTGCCGGAGGATTTCGTCTGGCTGCTCTCCCTGCTGCGCCAGGACAACGAGTCTTTCGTCTGATGAACGCCGACTGGCTGGCGCCCGACTGGCCGGCTCCGGCGCGAGTGCGCGCCTGCGTGACCACCCGCGCCGGCGGCGTCAGCCAGCCGCCCTTCGACAGCTGCAACCTCGGCGACCATGTGGGCGATGACCCGCAGGCCGTGGCCGAGAATCGTCGCCGCCTGCAGCAGGCGCTGAACTGCCGGCCCGCCTGGTTGAGCCAGGTGCATGGCATCCGCGTGGTGGAGGCCGATCCCGCCCTTGTGCAGGAGGCCGATGCCAGCTGGAGCGAAACGCCCGGCGTGGCCAGCGCCATCCTGACCGCTGACTGCCTGCCGGTGCTGTTCTGCGACCGCGCCGGCACGCGCGTGGCGGCGGCCCATGCCGGATGGCGCGGGCTGGCGGCGGGCATGCTGGAGGCTGCCCTCGATGCGCTGGATCGTGAGCCCGAGGAGGTTCTGGTGTGGCTCGGGCCCGCCATTGGTCCGGATGCCTTCGAGGTCGGGCCGGAGGTGCGTGAGGCGTTTCTGGCCGGATATCCGCAGGCGGAAGCGGCCTTTCGTCCCGGCACCCATCCCGGCAAGTACCTGGCCGACCTGTACCAGCTGGCGCGCATCCGCCTGGCCGCCCGGGGCGTTACCGCCGTTTACGGCGGCGGGCTGTGCACCTGGAGCGACCCGCGCTTCTATTCCTACCGCCGCGTCGCTCGCACTGGCCGGTTTGCCTCGCTGATCTGGCTGACCGACCGCTCGCCGATCGGGTAGGAGGATTCAGCCTCGATGCTCTAGTGCGGGCACCAGGCAAAAACTCGCGACTGAAGTCGCTCCTACAGCCAATCCTGCAGTCGCCCTCTGCGACCCGACGTCACGGTCCCTTGAATCCCTGGCCGTCATCCTCATCTAAGAGGCATTCACGGGCAGTTCATCGCCCGCTTGCTTTCCCATGAGGACCCTTTTCATGCGTATCGACCGTTTGACCAGCAAGCTGCAGCTCGCGCTTTCCGACGCGCAGTCCATCGCCGTCGGTCTCGACCACCCGGCCATCGAGCCGCTGCACCTGATGCAGGCCTTGCTGGAACAGCAGGGCGGCTCCATCAAGCCCCTGCTGATGCAGGTTGGCTTCGACATCAACAGCCTGCGTCAGGCACTGACCCGTGAACTGGATCAGTTGCCCAAGCTGCAGAACCCCACCGGCGACATGAGCCTGTCCCAGGACCTGGCGCGCCTGCTCAACCAGGCCGACCGCCTGGCCCAGCAGCGTGGCGACCAGTACATCTCCAGCGAGCTGGTGTTGCTCGCCGCGCTGGACGAGAACACCAGGCTGGGCAAGCTGCTGCTCGGCCAGGGCGTGACTCGCAAGGCCATGGAAAACGCCATCAACAACCTGCGCGGCGGCGAGGCGGTCAATGACCCCAACGCCGAGGAATCCCGCCAGGCCCTGGACAAGTACACCATCGACATGACCCGGCGCGCCGAGGAGGGCAAGCTGGACCCGGTGATCGGCCGTGACGACGAGATCCGCCGCACCATTCAGGTCCTGCAGCGTCGCACCAAGAACAACCCGGTGCTGATCGGCGAGCCGGGCGTGGGCAAGACCGCCATCGTCGAGGGCCTGGCCCAGCGCATCGTCAATGGCGAGGTGCCGGACGGCCTGAAGGACAAGCGCCTGCTGTCCCTGGACATGGGCGCGCTGATTGCCGGCGCCAAGTTCCGCGGCGAGTTCGAGGAGCGCCTGAAGGCGGTGCTCAACGAGCTGGCCAAGCAGGAAGGCCGGGTCATCCTGTTCATCGACGAACTGCATACCATGGTCGGCGCCGGCAAGGCCGAGGGCGCCATGGATGCGGGCAACATGCTCAAGCCCGCCCTGGCCCGTGGCGAGCTGCACTGCGTGGGCGCCACCACCCTGGACGAGTACCGCCAGTACATCGAGAAGGACGCCGCGCTGGAGCGCCGCTTCCAGAAGGTGCTGGTCGACGAGCCGAGCGAGGAGGACACCATCGCCATCCTGCGTGGCCTCAAGGAGCGCTACGAGGTGCACCATGGGGTGACCATCACCGACGGCGCCATCATCGCCGCCGCCAAGCTCAGCCACCGCTACATCACCGACCGCCAGCTGCCGGACAAGGCCATCGACCTGATCGACGAGGCGGCCAGCCGCATCCGCATGGAGATCGACTCCAAGCCCGAGGAGCTGGACCGTCTGGACCGTCGCCTGATCCAGCTGAAGATCGAGCGCGAGGCGCTGAAGAAGGAGGACGACGAGGCCACCCGCAAGCGCCTGGAAAAGCTCGAGGACGAGATCGCCAAGCTGCAGAAGGAATACGCCGACCTTGAAGAGGTCTGGAAATCGGAAAAGGCCGAGGTGCAGGGCACCGCGCAGATCCAGCAGAAGATCGAGCTGGCCCGTCAGGAAATGGAGGCGGCACGGCGCAAGGGCGACCTGGAATCCATGGCGCGCATCCAGTACCAGACCATCCCGGACCTGGAGCGCAGCCTGCAGATGGCCGAACAGCATGGCAAGGCGGAAAAGCAATTGCTGCGCAACAAGGTCACCGACGAGGAAATTGCCGAGGTGGTCTCCAAGTGGACCGGCATCCCGGTGGCCAAGATGCTCGAGGGCGAGCGCGAGAAGCTGCTGAAGATGGAAGAGATGCTGCACCAGCGTGTCATTGGCCAGCATGACGCGGTGGTCGCCGTGTCCAATGCCGTGCGCCGTTCCCGCGCCGGCCTGGCCGACCCGAACCGGCCCAGCGGCTCGTTCCTGTTCCTCGGCCCGACCGGCGTGGGCAAGACCGAGCTGTGCAAGGCGCTGGCCGAGTTCCTCTTCGACACCGAGGAGGCCATGGTGCGCATCGACATGTCCGAGTTCATGGAGAAGCACGCCGTGGCTCGCCTGATCGGCGCGCCGCCCGGTTACGTGGGCTACGAGGAGGGCGGTTACCTGACCGAGGCAGTGCGCCGCAAGCCCTACTCGGTGATCCTGCTGGATGAAGTGGAGAAGGCTCACCCGGACGTCTTCAACATCCTGCTGCAGGTCCTGGAGGATGGTCGTCTGACCGACAGCCACGGGCGCACCGTGGACTTCCGCAACACGGTGGTGGTGATGACCTCCAACCTGGGCTCGGCGCAGATCCAGGAGCTGATCGGCGACCGCGAGGCACAGCGCGCGGCGGTACTGGATGCGGTCAGCCAGCACTTCCGGCCGGAGTTCATCAACCGCATCGACGAGGTGGTGGTGTTCGACCCGCTGGCCCGCGAGCAGATTGCCGGCATCGCGCAGATCCAGCTCAAGCGCCTGCGCCAGCGCCTGGCCGAGCGCGATCTGAGCCTGGAGCTCTCCGACGAGGCACTCGACAAGCTGATCGCCGTCGGCTACGACCCGGTGTATGGCGCGCGCCCGCTCAAGCGCGCCATCCAGCGCTGGATCGAGAACCCGCTGGCGCAGCGCATCCTGGCCGGCGACTTTGCGCCCGGCGCGGTGGTGCATGCCAGGGTGGAGAACGACGAGATCGTCTTCGCCTGAGCGCACCGTCTACGACCAAGGTAATAACGGGGGCCTCTGGCCCCCGTTCTCGTCTGCGGGCATGCTGCCAGCATCAGGACTGATCAGGAGACAGCCATGCTGATGCGCGCCGACCATTCCACCCTGCTGGTCATCGATATCCAGGAACGCCTGTGTCCCGCCCTGCACAATGCCGAAGCGCTGGTGGAGAACAGCGCCTGGCTGATTCAGGTGGCGCGCCGCATGAACGTGCCGGTGCTGGTCAGCGAGCAGTATCCGAAGGGGCTTGGCCCCACGGTGGCGGCCCTGCGGCCCCTGCTGGAGGGCATCGAGCCGGTGGAGAAGCTGCGCTTCTCCACCGCCCGGGAGAAGGCCCTGCTGGCCCAGCCGGGCGGCGAACGCCGGCAATTTGTGGTGTGTGGCGCGGAAACCCACGTCTGCGTGCTGCAGACTGTGCTGGAGCTGCTTGAGCTGGGTCGCGAGGTGTTCGTGGTGGAGGAGGCGGTGACCTCGCGCACTCCGGCCAACAAGCAGCTGGCCCTGGAACGCATGCGTCAGGCCGGCGCGGAGATCGTCTCGCGGGAAATGGTGGCCTTCGAGTGGCTGGACAAGGCCGGCAGCGAGCTGTTCAAGGAAATCAGCAAGATGGTCCGCTGATATCGCCAATTCCTTGGCGATATCATGGTGATGCCATGGCAGGCTTCTTGCTGGCGCACGGGCCAACGTCAACCATGCACCATTTGGAGGCACGATGCGGCCTGTTCCCCTGCACAGCCCCTGGCGCGACCGTCGCCACCGACTCTATGCCCTGCTGATCTGGATGCTGGTGGGGCTGCTGCTCACCCGTCCGCAAACCACCACCGGCATCCTGATCGCGGTCACCCTGATCCCGGCCCTGGCGTTGCTGGCCTTTGCCCTGCACCGCTGGTGGATCCGACACTTCGCCCGCAGCAATCTGATGCACGCCGTCTATATCGGGCTGCTGATGCTGGCCGTTGGTGGCGTCCTGGAAGCCGTCGAGCTGTAGCACCCCTATGTGGGCGGGCACTTTTCCTGAGCCGTCGCGGGGCCTGCGTTTTTCCCTTCCCG
>Ga0209075_1004602_pt1 | contig 10983 bp, 6 predicted proteins | sample Stecom2011_FD_187523 | JGI IMG/M metagenome (GOLD analysis project Ga0209075, IMG submission 187523) | Agricultural soil microbial communities from Utah to study Nitrogen management - Steer compost 2011 (SPAdes) (version 2) | ecosystem: Environmental > Terrestrial > Soil > Agricultural land...
GATGGATGGGTCTTGGAAAATAACGTATGGAGGTAAGTCTAACTTTTTTGATACTTTTTTACGTAAGTCTTTTAGCATTTTAATCAAAAGCTCATCGGCAACAGCCGATATTTTTGCTTGTGTTTGTCCCGATTCTTCCACAACATTTCCGTAGTCGTGATCCTCTGTCATCATAAATGATGTAGGTGATTTCAAGAATTTTTCGCCATCGGCAGTTATTTTCAACACGCCATAACTTTCGATGTCTTTGGAAATCAATCCAAAAACCAACACTTGCCGGATAAGCGCCATCCAATATTTGTCACTTTGATTGCTACCGGCACCAAAATAAGGCTGACCATCGGTTTTGTAGGACTTAATAACAGCATTTACCCTCCCGATTAAAGTATTGATAACTTCTTTTGCCTTGTATATTTGTTTTGTTTTTTTAATTATCTTCAACAACTTCACGACATCCTCCTGGGCTTCGTGTCGTGGTTTTGGGTTACGAATATTGTCATCCATATCCCAGCCTGGTCCATTTTTTTCGTCAAATTCCTCTCCAAAATAATGGAGTAAAAACTTACGCCTCGACATTGAGGTTTCAGCATACGCCACTACTTCTTGTAATAAAGCATATCCTATCTCTTGTTCGGCAACCGGTTTTCCGGACATAAATTTCTCTAATTTCTCAATATCTTTGTAAGAATAATATGCCAAGCAATGCCCCTCTCCGCCATCCCTACCAGCACGTCCTGTTTCTTGGTAATAGCTCTCTAATGATTTTGGAATATCATGATGGATTACAAATCGAACATCTGGTTTATCAATTCCCATTCCGAATGCAATGGTCGCTACCACTACATCCACATCTTCCATCAAAAACATATCTTGATGTTTGGCACGGGTTTTAGCATCCAACCCAGCGTGGTAAGGCACTGCGCTGATTCCGTTTACTTGTAAAACCTGGGCAATTTCTCCAACTTTTTTGCGACTGAGACAATAAATTACCCCTGATTTTCCTTGGTGATTTTTAATAAACTTAATGATATCGGACTCAATATTTTTGGTTTTCGGCCTTATTTCGTAGTACAAATTAGGTCTATTAAAAGATGCCTTAAAAACCTTTGCTTCAGGCATTTCTAAGTTTTTAAGAATATCTTCCTGTACCTTTGGCGTAGCTGTGGCAGTTAATCCAATAATGGGGATGTCGCCAATTTGCCTGATAATATTGCGCAGGTTGCGGTACTCTGGTCTAAAATCATGCCCCCATTCCGAAATACAATGCGCTTCGTCAATCGCTATGAACGACAAAGGCACAGTTTTAAGAAAGGAAGTGTACTCTTCTTTGGTGAGTGATTCTGGCGCAACGTATAGCAACTTAGTCACGCCTCTTTTGATATCTTCTTTTACTTGATTAATTTCTGATTTGTTCAACGACGAATTCAAAACATGGGCTACACCATACTCGTCAGAAACCCCTCTAATGGCATCTACTTGGTTTTTCATCAGAGCGATTAATGGAGAAACAACTATCGCTGTCCCCTCCAATACCAAAGCGGGTAATTGATAACAAAGTGACTTTCCTCCGCCTGTGGGCATAATAACAAAAGTATTCCGCCCGGAAATAATTGTTTCAACTACTTGCTCTTGCAATCCTCTGAATTGATCAAAACCAAAATGCTTCTTTAATTCCTGATGTAAATCAATTTGTAATGATTTCATTATTTTGTTATAGTATTTTCGCTAAATTTGTGGAATATAAATATACGAATTTTCTTTTAAAGAAAATAACAATTAATGATATTTTTGATTTGGATCAAACTGAACACATTTTAAACACAGCAAAATCAGTGTTAAAAGCTGAAAGTAAGTCAATTGAAAACGCCATAAACTTCCTTGACGACCAATTCGCTTCGGCCATTGAAGCCATATACCACACCAAAGGGAAGTTAATTATTACCGGAATTGGCAAAAGCGCGCATATTGCTGAGAAAATCGTGGCTACTCTGAACTCAACTGGCACACCATCTTACTTTTTGCATGCAGCGGAAGCCGTCCATGGCGATTTAGGTTTATTGCGTCCAGAGGATATTGTTCTTTGCATTTCCAAAAGCGGAAACAGCCCCGAGATAAAAGTTTTATTACCTTTATTAAAGAGAGATGGCAATCAATTGATAGGCATGACTGCAAACCAACATTCGTTTTTGGCTCAGCAAGCTGATTTTGTCATTAACGCTTATGTTGACAGCGAAGCCGAACCAAATAACTTAGCCCCTACCAATTCTACAACTGTCCAATTGGCTTTGGGCGATGCAATTGCTGTGTGTTTAATGAAAATTCGTCAATTTACAGCCGATGATTTTGCTAAATTTCATCCTGGCGGAGCTTTAGGTAAGAAATTATTACTAAAAATTTCCTCGATTTTAGATCAAAACAATCGTCCACAAGTATCACAAGAATCAACCATACAACAGGTAATCATAGAAATTTCGGGCAAGCGTTTGGGCGTTACCGCCGTATTGGAAAACGACCAAATTAAAGGCATCATAACCGATGGTGACATTAGACGGATGCTGCAAAACAATCCCGATTTTATTTCATTGAAAGCGAAAGACATCATGACACCTAACCCGAAAACTGTTGACAGCAATCATTTGGTTTCCGAAGCGTTTAACATGATGGAAAATTATCAAATCACCCAACTTTTGGTCACAGAAAACGGCAAATACGCAGGCGTTATCCATTTACACGATATTATTAAAGAAGGCTTATTGTCATGAGTACAAAAAACAATTTTAAAGAAATGTCTTTTCTCGATCATTTAGAAGATTTGAGATGGCTATTAATCCGTAGTTCAATAGCTGTTATTGTGGCTGCTGCAGTAGCTTTTACTTTTTCAGATTTTCTTTTTGACACCGTTATTTTTGGTCCCAAACAATCAGATTTTGTGACTTATCAATGGTTTTGTGATTTGGCCATCCGCTTTGATTTAGACAAAAGTTTTTGCAATAAAGAGCTACCTTTCGAACTACAAAACAGAAAAATGGAAGGGCAATTCTCCGTAATGTTATGGACATCAATAACCGCTGGTTTAATCCTGGCTGCACCATTTATTTTGTGGGAAATATGGAAATTTATTAGCCCAGCAATGTATCAAAATGAGAAAAAATACGCCCGTACGTTTATTAGCAGCACCTCTATTTTATTTTTCTTAGGCGTAGCGTTTGGTTATTTCGTTTTGGTGCCATTATCCATCAACTTTTTGGCAAATATTCAAATAAGCGACGAAGTAACGAATCAAATTGATATTAATTCGTATATTGGTCTGGTCAAAACAACATCATTAGCCACGGGCTTGATTTTTGAGTTGCCAATAATCATATTTTTTCTGGCAAAATTAGGAATCGTAAGTACCGAAAACTTAAAATCTTTTAGAAGGTATGCCTATGTATTAATATTAATAGTAGCCTCTTTTATCACCCCTCCGGATGTTATTAGCCAAATTATTGTATCTATCCCGATGGTGATTTTATATGAATTGAGTATTATCATTTCCAAAGTAATCAACAAGCAAAACCAAAACACAAGCAATGAAATTACGAGCAGATAACCTGATAAAAACCTACAAAGGACGCAAGGTAGTCAAAGGAATATCCGTTGAAGTAAATCAAGGCGAAATCGTCGGTTTGCTTGGCCCGAACGGTGCCGGAAAAACCACATCATTTTACATGATTGTGGGCTTAGTAAAGCCCAATGGTGGAAAAATATTTTTGGACGATATGGAAATCACGAATTTCCCAATGTATAAAAGAGCACAAAATGGCATTGGGTACCTTGCCCAAGAAGCATCTGTTTTCAGAAAACTTAGCGTCGAAGACAATATCATGAGTGTGCTACAATTGACCAAATTGTCAAAGAAAGAGCAAGAAATGAAGCGAGATGAGCTCATTGATGAGTTTAGCCTTAATCATATTAGGAAGAACAGAGGCGATTTATTGTCCGGCGGTGAGCGTCGCCGTACAGAAATCGCACGAGCATTGGCTACAGACCCTAAATTTATTTTGTTGGACGAACCATTTGCTGGTGTTGACCCTGTAGCTGTAGAAGATATTCAGCGAATTGTAGCACGATTAAAAAACAAAAACATCGGAATATTGATCACTGACCACAATGTGCAAGAAACATTAGCCATCACCGATCACACTTATTTGATGTTTGAAGGAGGCATTTTAAAGGCCGGAATACCAGAAGAACTCGCCGAGGACGAAATGGTAAGAAGAGTATATTTGGGTCAAAATTTTGAGCTTAGAAAAAAGAAATTAGAATTTTAAGTCAAAACCAAATTTTGTTTTATATTTTTGCGCATTGGTAAAAGTTAAAAAATTGAAAAAACAAAAAACAATAACATTTGATTTTCTCTCCAAGAAACGCATGAAAAACCTTGGTTACTTACCTCGGTGGGCGATTTTATTGATAGATATTAGTATTGTTTTTTTTTCCGCAGTTTTTGGCGAATATCTTCTTAATGGCATCGGAATAAGCAGTCATTCTTTCGATTATTATGTGCTTTTTCTGACACTTTTCGTCTTTGTTCATGTAATCTTTTTTAGGGTTTTCAAAACCTACTCAGGTATTATCAGACACACCGCCTTTGTTGATGCCATCAAGCTCTTTTGGGCGGAAGCAGCCACATTGGTCACACTTTTTGGGATTAACGTTGTTTCGGAGATGTTATTTAACATTAAACCTTTTTTGACTACTCGCGTTTTATTCTATGGGATTATTACATATTGCCTATTACTTTTTTTCCGTATAGCTGTTAAATCAGTGTTTGACAACTACATCAACGCATCGCATGAAAAAGGCTTAATCAAAACGGTTATTTACGGCTCAGGTGATAAAGCGATTGCTATTGCCAATGCCATCATGGCCGAAACACCCAAAAAATTTAAGCTGATTGGCTTTATAGATAATAAATCTACCTCTTTACAAAAAAACAACCAGCTACTTAACTTACCATTATTAAACTTTAAACATCGGGTAGCCGTTTTAGTTAGAGCTATGGGTGCAAGAACAGTTATCCTTGCCAATGACGAACTGAGCCATAATGACATGCTTGAACTGGTTAACGATTGCCTCAACCACCATATAGAGGTATATAATTTACCCTCATTTACAAATATTGAAAACCAAAAGAGAGTCGCTGCCAATATCCGAAATATTAAAATCGAAGATTTATTGGACAGAAAACCCATCGTATTGAACAATAACAAAATAAGCGACCAAATTAAAGACAAAACCGTTATGGTTACAGGCGGTGCCGGAAGTATTGGAAGCGAAATTGTTTGGCAACTGAGTAAATATTCACCAAAGAAAATCATTATTTTAGACCAAGCTGAAACTCCTTTGCATCAAGTCACATTAGAAACAAAAAAAGATTACCCAGAAGCAAACATTATTTCTTTGGTTGCCGACATCAGAAACAAAACATTGTTGCAACAAATATTCAAAAAGCATCAACCAGACGTAATTTATCACGCAGCAGCGTATAAGCACGTCCCTCTGATGGAAAACAACCCTGAACAAGCGGTATTCACCAACGTCATGGGTACAAAAAACCTTGCCGATCTTGCGGTACAGTACAATGTTGGCAGATTTGTAATGGTTTCCACCGACAAAGCCGTAAACCCCAGTAACATCATGGGTGCCAGCAAAAGGGTTGCTGAAATGTATGTGCAATGCCTGGACAAACGAATTAAAGACAATCCAAGCTACCAGACAAACTTTATCACAACAAGATTTGGCAACGTTCTTGGCTCCAATGGCTCTGTTGTACCTTTGTTTACCAAGCAAATTCAAGAAGGAGGTCCAATTACTATTACCCATCCAGATATCATTCGTTATTTTATGACTATTCCTGAGGCTTGCCAATTGGTATTAGAAGCTGGTTCTATGGGTGAAGGTGGAGAGATATATATCTTTGATATGGGGAAACCCGTAAGAATAATCGATTTAGCACACCGAATGATTAAAATGGCAGGTTTAACACCCGAAAAAGACATATCTATTAAAATTGTGGGCTTGCGACCTGGAGAAAAACTTTACGAAGAGCTGCTAAACGACTCTTCGAAAGCCTTACCAACTTATCACGAAAAAATCATGATTGCTACTGATATTCCAGATAATTTTAAAAACTTTAGTTCTTTAATTGACCAATTACTGATTAAAGCAAACGAATACAATACCGAAGACATGGTGAGAATGATAAAGGATATTGTTCCTGAATATAAAAGCTTGAACTCTATTTACGAAAAATTAGATAATCAAAATTAGTATGAAAAATAAGAAATCAATAGTACTACTGCTGCTCATTTGTATCGGCTTAACGTTCACTTCTTGTGTATCAAGAAAAGACTTTATGCCTTACCAAAACGTTGAAAGCCTTGCTACAGAAGCTCCAAATCAGTTCGAAACTGTTTTTCAGCCAGATGATATGTTATCAATAGTTGTTTCCGCTGCCAACCCTATAATTGCTGAACCTTACAATGTATATGGCACTGTAGTAACCACTTTGGACTCAGGTGTTGGGCAACGACAACAGCACACCTATTTAGTAGATGAAGAAGGTTATATAGACTTTCCTATTTTGGGCAGGATTCACGTGGCTGGCAAAACTAAATCGGAAGTACACGCCTATCTACAAAAAGAAGTTTCTAAAGACATAAACAATCCAATTATTAACATTCGCATCACGAATTTTAAAGTGACTGTGCATGGCGAGGTTAATAGAGCTGGTGTGCATACAGTTGGATCCGAGCGAATCACCTTGCCTGAAGCGATAGCCTTGTCCGGTGATATGACTATTTACGGAAATCGCCAAAAAATATTGGTCATGAGAGAGGAGAATGGGATTAGAAAGCACAATTATGTTGACCTTACCAATGCCAATTTCATGAACTCCGACTTTTATTACCTTAAACAAAACGATATTGTTTTTGTGGAACAAAACAATGTAAGAAAAAACTCTGCTGCCGTAGGACCTAATATTTCTACCATGTTTAGTGCCGTTTCTTTATTGGTTTCAATTGTCACATTAGCTATTAGGATTAACAATTAAAAGAAGATAGATGGATAATTATTCATTCGATAATAAAGAGGAAAATATAAATATTAAAGAAGAGATTCTTAAATATGCCATTCATTGGAGATGGTTCGTTTTAGGAGGTTTCGTCGCGTTGGTTGTCGCTTTCATCTACCTTAGATATGCAGAGAGCAAATACCAAACACAGACCACAATCCTAATCAAAGATGATAAGTCTCAAGGCAACCAATTGATGGCTTTGTCGGAGCTTGACTTATTTGGAGGAGGAAAAGTTTTGGACAATGAAATTGAAATACTAAAATCCAGAACTTTAAGTGAAATTACAGTTGATTCTTTGGATTTAAATATCAGTTACTATAATGAAGGTAACATCAAACGAACTGAAATATACAAAAACTCTCCTGTAAAAATTATAGACGTTACAGGCGTTGATGTTGAAGGTTTTTCACCGAAATATTTTTCTTTAAATTTTACAGAGCAAGGCTACGAACTTAGCAGTGAAAGTGGCGGAAAAATTGGAGAATACCAATTTGGAGAAACAGTTAGTAATGACAGTATTTCATTTAAAGTTATACTAAATATCCAAGCAAACAGCTCCAAACTCACCGAAAGAGAATCAAAATCAGTAGCATTTAAAATTGAACCAACAGGTAGTATGGTAAACTATCTGCGGAACAATTTAGCCATTGAAACCATTGGTAAGAACTCAAGTGTACTTAGGCTATCCATCGTTCTTCCAAATAGCGAAAAAGGCGCCGACTATCTTAATAACTTAGTTGCTAATTACAACGAACAATCTATTTTTGAAAAAAGAATTGTTTCCAAAGCCACCGCTGATTTTATCTCCAATCGCTTAGACATTATTGCGGAAGAATTAGGTGATGTAGAAAAAGATGTTGAACATTACAAAAATGTCAATAATATTGCCGACTTAGAAACTGAAGTTAGGCTTTCTCTTGAAAAATTAAATGAGTTTCAGAAATCCGTTATCGATAACGAGGTTCAAATAAAAATTACACAAGATTTAATTAATTACTTAAAATCAAGTGACACCTATGACCTAATTCCAGCAAATTACGCACAAGGAAACATTGTTGTAGATGAAATCAATAAATCTATTATCGAACGCAACAAGTTGTTGAGTACTCCGCGTGGAGCAACAAAAGACAACCAGGTAATTGTTCAGCTCGAAGCCCAAATAGGCAGTTTAAAAGACGCTGTACTTAGCAGTTTAAACCAAGAATTATCAAGCCTCCGAATTACACAAAATGATTTAAGTAAAAAAGAAAGTGAAATAAACGTTCTGATTGCCGAAACTCCTAAACGAGAAAGAGAATTTAGGATTATCGACCGTCAGCAAAAAGTTAAAGAAGCACTTTATTTATACTTACTTCAGAAAAGAGAAGAAACGAATATTACCATGGCAGCAACAGAGTTAAACGCCAAAGTAATCGATGTTGCAATTCCGTCTTCAGTGGCCGTTTCTCCAAAAAAACCTATCATTCTTTTGGCAGCATTAATATTAGGCTTGCTTATTCCATTTGTCGTGATATATCTTATCAATCTGCTTGACACCAAAATCAAAACACGATTGGATATTGAAGGGAAAACACCAATTCCTTTTATTGGAGATGTGCCTACATCGGAATCCGCCAACCAACTTATTGCGATAAACAGCCGTAGCAGCAGTGCGGAAGCTATTAGGATTATCCGAACGAATCTTGAGTTTATGCTGCATGAACAGAAAGGAAAGTCGAAAACAATTTTCCTTACCTCAACATTCCCTGGAGAAGGAAAAACTTTCATTTCAGCAAATTTAGCTGCAACTGTTGCACTTTCAGGCAAAAAGATAGTTTTGGTAGGTACAGATTTAAGAAATCCAAAAATTGCTGACTACGTTCCAAGCCAAAGTAAAGGTATTAGCAATTACTTAAGCAATAATAATGAACCAGAAATCAAAGACTTTATCACCAAGGTTAATGGCTTTGAAAATTTTTACGTCCTTCCGGCAGGTATAATTCCTCCGAATCCAGCTGAGCTTTTAATGAGCAATAGAGTCAATGATATGTTTGCTTACCTAAAAGAAAACTTTGATTATATCATTGTGGATACAGCTCCAGTGAGTCTTGTGACAGACACTTTGCTTATCGCTCATCATGCCGATAGTTTTGTATATGTAATCAGAGCTAACAAACTTGATAAGAAAATGTTGGAAATACCAGAAGGCTTACATCGAGACAAGAAATTGCCTAACATGTCTATTCTACTTAACGACACCGACTCTACCAAAGGATATGGTTACGGATATGGTTATGGGAAAAACATTAAAGATGAACGCCCAATGTGGAAGAAAATATTAGGGATTAAATAAATAATCTATAAAAAAAAATAAGCCGTCATAATTTACAAATTGTGACGGCTTATTCTTTATTCTAAGTGTTAAGTTTATTCGGTCAAAAGGCTTTCAGCATGTGATAATGCCGATTTAGATACTTCACCACCAGAAAGCATGGAAGCAATCTCATCCAACCGTTCTTTTTCGTTCAGCAATACAATATCCGACACTGCCTTTTCTCCACTTTGTTGTTTACGTACTTTGAAGTGGAATTTTCCCTTTGCCGCCACTTGAGGTAAGTGGGTAATGCTTATTACTTGTCGATTTGTACCAATCTGTTTCATGATTTCAGCCATGCGTGCTGCAATTTCTCCAGACACACCTGTGTCAATTTCATCAAATATTAATGTAGGCAAGCTAACATATTGCGCCATAACAGCTTTGATAGCTAAAACGATTCTGGACATTTCTCCGCCAGAAGCTGACTTTTTTAATGGAGATACCTTAATGCCTTTATTAGCAGAAAAAAGCACTTCCAAATCATCCATACCAGAAAGTCTAAAATCATTTAGCGGTAGTAAATTAAGCACAAAATTAGCATTTGGCATGCCCAAAGGCTGAAGAAGTTCTTCTATCTTTTTTGTCAAATACGGAATGGCGTCTTGTCTTTTTGCACGAATAACCAAAGCTTGTGTTTCGAGTTGCTTTTTTAATTGCGCTTGTTGCTCACGCAATTGATGAATTTCGTGTTCCAAATCCTCCAATTCGTAAACCTCATCGTTTAATTCTTCCTGAATTTTCAGAAGTTCATCAATTGTATTCGTTTGATGTTTTTGTTGTAAATGGTATATTTTTTGAAGCTTTTCCGTAATTATTTCTAAAGTATTTGGCTCAACTTCAGCCATCTGAGCTTCACTCTCTACTTCCTGAAGTAAATCTTTCAACTCAATATCTACACTATTTAATCGGTCATATAGTTGCTGATAATTATTGCTAAAAGCTGTAAGTTTTCCCACACGTTGTTTTGCCTCATTCAATTGCTGAAGTACACCGTAGTTTTCATCGTTCAACAGGGTATAAGTATTCACCAACGCTTCTTGGATTTGCTCTACATTTTGTAATTGCTGTAATTGCTGTTCCAAGACCTCTTGTTCGCCAGTTTTTAAATCGGCTTCTTGTAATTCCTGTAACAGGAAAGCATTGTAGTCTTTCGTTTGTATTAAGCTGCTGTGTTTGTCTATTTTTTGCGTTAAGCTTTTGGATAAACTTTTGTATGCAGAAAAATCAGCTTGGTAATCTTTTTTCTCTTGACCAAGTTGACCAAAAACGTCGATTAAATTTAGTAAATAGGCTTCTTCATACAAAGCAGATGTTTGATGCTGCGAGTGTATATCAATCAACCGTTCTGCCAATTGTTGTAATACAGGCAACTTCACCGGCGAATCATTTACAAAAGCTCGTGACTTTCCTGAAGCAGCTATTTCTCTTCTAACAATTGTTTCCTCATCATAGTCCAGTTCGTTTTGTTCAAAAAAACTTTTTAGTCCATAATCTTTTACTAAGA
>Ga0209075_1004603_pt1 | contig 10982 bp, 9 predicted proteins | sample Stecom2011_FD_187523 | JGI IMG/M metagenome (GOLD analysis project Ga0209075, IMG submission 187523) | Agricultural soil microbial communities from Utah to study Nitrogen management - Steer compost 2011 (SPAdes) (version 2) | ecosystem: Environmental > Terrestrial > Soil > Agricultural land...
CGCGGGCCAATCGGTATGCGAGTCCAAGTGAAGGTGATAAACGGGACAAAATCTTTTGTGCTGGCAATGGTGAGCGGGAAGCTCACCATTGCAGTGCTCCAATACATCTTCCTCCGATTCGCTGCTCCAAAATAGCCGCAAAGCTCCGCGTAATCGTCTAATGGAAATGTTCGCTTTGCGACCGAAGCCGCCAACTTATGATGTCATTACCACCACCGTGAAAAAACTCAGAGCCGGTAAAGCGCTTCCGGCCTATCGGCCAACGCCTGCAGCTTACGCAACGCCACTTTCTCTATTTGCCGCACTCTCTCACGACTGATCCCCATATCGTCTGAAATTGCCTGCAGGGTATCGGGCTCTGACAAACCAAGACCATAGCGGCGAGAAAGGATTGCCTGCTCCCTGTCGGTAAGTTCACTAAACATAGCCTTCAAAGCACGGCGATGATCCCGACCAGACATTTTGTGCTCAGGGCTCGCCTGCTCACCCGTCCCAAGGCTATCACCCAAAGTGATGGAGCCATCCTCAACTAACGGCACATCCGTTGAAATCTCTCTCCTGGCAAGCGCCCTGAGCAGGCCTATACGCGATGGCGTTGCCTCCAACGCTCGTGCCAGCTCGGTTTGTGAGGGCACACGCCCAAGGCTCTGATGCATTCGCAGAGACACTTTCTGGAGGTTACGAATCTCTTCCACCACATTCTCTGGCGTATGAACCAGGCGCACACCCCGTTGCAGGCAGCGTTTTACCTCTTCACTGATCCACCAGTAGGCATAGGTGGAAAAACGGAACCCCTTGGTTGGATCAAATCGCTCAGCACCTTTGATCAGACCCACATTGGCATACTGAATCAGATCAGACATGGGTATGCCTTGCTGGTTGTAGCGGCGAGCAATATGCACCGCCAAGCGCAAATTACTCTGGATGAGCTTGCTGCGACAGGCGCTTGCAAGATGGAAGGCACGACGGCACTTGGGTGAAAATGCGCAAGCATCGCCAAGGCTGCCTATAACAGCGCGGAAAGTTTGAGGGGTGTCGTCAGGCAGCATCAGTTCCGCGCTGATAACCCGGTAGCATCGTGTCAGTTTGCGAGAAAGGCGGCGCTCAGTCGCCTCTGTGAGCATTTCATACCGGGACGCATCCCTGAAATACAGCCCTACTACAGAATCCCTTTCACCATCGTTGGGCATTTTAGGAGACGGACCCAGCCTTTCGAAATTCGTCATGGCCTGGTACCGGTAGCAATTTACAGAGGATACGACCTCATGCCAAAGATGGATTCATCACAAGGCGCCCACACCCTGCAACGAATCCATCCTGGTTTTCAGTATTCAGTATTCAGGCGGCAACAATAGCGTAGCCGTGGTTGTGAGGCTCAACCAGCGCACCGTGCAATGCGATGATCGCTTTTTCATAGTTATCTTCATCAACCACAAACTGGATATCAACCTGGCGCATGCACTGGTGCATGGCCAGCACACTGATTTCTTCATCAGCCAGTGCTTTGACCGAACGCACGAGAATATCCGGTATTTTTATATCACTACCAATCGCTGAAACCACCGCCACTTTGCGGGTGCTGATTTCACCGTTGGGGAACTCCTGCTTCAGCGCACTCACCACGCGCTTAACGTGCTTGAGCGTGCTACCCACGTAATGGGTGATGGTGTTGGCGTTGGTGTCCTTGGCCATAAAGCGCACTTTGAAGCGGCTCAGGATATCCAGAATACGACGGTCGGAACCCGGCTCGCCCTGCATGTCCTGATCGAACACCTCTATGGCGAAAACACCCTTGGCCCCGGCAATAATCTCGATCTGGGGCTTCTCACTGACATAATCGCCGGTGATCAGGGTGCCAGTATGCTCAGGCTCAAAGGTATTCATCACCCGCAGCGGAATCTCCGCCTGGCGCAGGCCTTTGCCGGCGCGAGGGTGAATTGCTTCCATACCCAGGTTAGCCAGCTGGTCGGCCACGTCGTAGTTGGTACGGCCCAGAGGAACCACTTTATCCGCACCCACAATATTGGGATCAGCCGAACTCAGGTGGTATTCCTTATGAATGATCGCTTCGCGAGCGTCGGTCATCACCGCCACACGGCTGAAGGTCATCTCGCTGTAGCCCCGGTCAAAGGTACGCATCAGGCCTTCTTTGCACTGTGCGTAACCGGTCACGATGGGCAATTCACGGCTCAGATCAACAGACTCGAATGTCTGCTTCAGCTTTTCGTCCAGCGGCAACAACTCGGTATCGCGCCAGCCGGTAAGGTCAACAAAACGTGCATTGATACCTTCCTGCTGAAGCTTCAATGTGGTGTTGAAGGCACTGTGCGCCTCACCAATGCCGGCAAGCATTTCACGAACCGTCAGCAAATGCTCTTCCAACTGGAACTGGCCGTATGAACACAAACGCTGCAAATCGATCAGACAGCCGCGAACGCCTTCAATACGGTCAGTAATGAACTGGTCCGCCTGCTGCCTCAGCATCGGGTCTTCAAACAGTTCGCTGTTAATATCGGTAATAAACTTGATGAGCTGGGTAAGGTCGTCACCCCACGCCCAATCCGATTCAGCATCGGCAAACAGAGCATAGACACCCGGCTCGCCGGTCTTTTTGTGCTCCAGCAGCTCGTTGGTTACTCCGGCGTATGCAGACACCACAAAAATACGCTGGTAGAGCTCTTCCTTGCTACGATCCGCGACAATAATATTGTCACGTACAGCTTCGTAGTTACTCATTGAAGTACCGCCGATTTTCTCGACGGTATGTAATTGGCTTGTCATATTCCTACCCTGGCTACCCTGCAGAATGAATGTCCTGAGTGCGCAAGCGTCTTACGACGCTTCGCGGATTCCTTCCTGCATGATTTCATCCACACTCTTTGCCAGCAACTCGGCACCCAGTTTCAGGTCGTCCTTGCTGGTTGTCAGCGGCATAAGGCACTTGATGACTTCATCATTCGGGCCGCTGGTTTCGATAATCAGGCCGTGCTCAAAGGCGCGTTTGGTAATCGGGCCGGTAATATCAGCATTGGTCGCCTCGATGCCCCGCATCAAGCCACGGCCCTTCATTTTGAACTCACCCGGATATTTATCGCAAATGGCCTTGAGCGCATCGCCAAGTACCTGAACCTTTTCCTGCACTTCTTTGGCAAAGGTATCGTCTTTCCAGTATGTCTCAATGGCAGCACGGGCGGTTATAAATGCCATGTTGTTACCACGGAAGGTTCCGTTGTGCTCACCCGAAGACCAGATGTCCAGCTCCGGCTTGAACAGCACCAGCGCCATTGGTAGGCCATAGCCACTCAGCGACTTGGAAACCGTTACGATATCCGGCTTGATACCCGCAAACTCAAAGCTGAAGAAGTTACCGGTACGGCCATTACCCGCCTGAATATCATCCAGAATCAGCAGCATGTCGTGTTTCTTACACAGCGCTTCCAGTCCTTTCAGCCACTCGGCACGGGCAGCATTCAGGCCACCTTCGCCCTGAACGGCTTCAACAATGACGGCTGCAGGCACTTCAACACCGGAAGAGCCATCTGACAGCACCTTGTCCATAATTTCCAGGGTGTCTACGTCTTCACCCAGGTAGCCGTCGTAGAACATGAAATCTACGTTGCCCAGCGGCACACCCACACCACCACGGTGGTGCTTGTTACCGGTAGCCGCAACAGCGCCCATGGTTACGCCGTGGAATCCATTGGTGAACGAAATGATTCCGGAACGGCCCTTTACCTTGCGGGCCAGCTTCAGAGCGGCCTCCACACTGTTGGTGCCGGTAGGACCAGTGAACTGAATTTTGTAGTCCAGGCCACGGGGATCAAGAATGTACTTCTTGTAAGCTTCCATGAAACCTTGCTTGGCTGTCGTAAACATATCCAGGCCCTGGCTAACGCCATCCGCCTCAATGTACTCAAGCAGTGCTTTTTTCAGTGTGTCGTTATTGTGGCCGTAGTTCAGTGAACCGGCGCCGGCCAGAAAATCCAGGTACTGCTTGCCGTCTTCCGTGTAAAGATGCGCGTTTTTGGCGCGGTTAAAAATCACGGGGAATGCGCGGCTATATACACGTACTTGCGATTCAGTGGACTTGAAAATTTCCATAATGTTACCTCTTTGCCTTCCGGCACTTTAATGCAGAATGATTGATTGATGGTTCTGATGTTGTTCGTGCGGGCACTCAGGGCTTCTTGGTAAACGGCCCAATGCGCAGCAGAAATTCAGAATCGTGCTTGCCGCCAAAATGAATGCCTTTCTCGAAGTGCTCATGGTGCTCAATCTTTGCGCCCATATCTCGCGCAAAGGAACGGAACAACGCCCATGAAGCTTCGTTATCGGCGGTAATCGTGGTTTCCATGTGGGTCACGTTTTTGCACGCTTCCCGGGCCACGATCTCTTTCAGCATCCGCTTGGCCAAGCCTTGACCGCGACCCTTTTCATGCACGGCAACCTGCCATACAAAAACGGTTTCGGGTTTTTGGGGAGGGATATATCCGGAAATAAAACCGACCAGATCGCCATCTTTCTCAGCAGCTACGCCTATTTCGGCAAAATGGCTGCACTGCAGGAGGTTGCAGTAAATGGAGTTGGCGTCCAGTGGAGGGCACTCTGCCACTAACTGGTGGAGCCTGAAGCCATCATCCTTGGTGGGGGTACGAAGGGTGATGGCGGCGGTATTCGATCCTTCAGAAGTCATAACTTAAGTGGTTCGCTTTTAAAATTAAGCGTTAAATTATATAGACCACAAAATATATTTCAAGTCGGGCAGGGGAATTACGTCCCGGAAAACCCTGATACTCACTCTGAGAATAGTCTGAATCACTGCATTTGCCAACACCACAAAGATTATGACGCCGCAGGGAAAACAATCTCACCAGGGTTGAGCGAAGCGCCCTCGATAAGACGCCTCCGATAGGATATTGCTGCCGGCGAACCCAATGGCCAGAGTTGGTCGAACTGTTCCACCCATGCACTGGCGTTATAATCTACAGGTATCAAATCCACGTACAACCCGGCAACCGAAGGCAGGCCAGCCACAGGCTCAACAGCTGATACCGTGCGACTTATGCGCGTAATCAGCCCTCTTGTGTCTCCGCTCAGGTTGCCCATACCGGATGAGCCGTTATTGGCCACCGCACAAGGCCTCCCACAAACCCGGCCAGACCAAAGCACAGGGAGGCACGTATGGGTAGAGACCATTACATCTGCGCCGGATTCCCGAAACCACCCCTCAAGACTGCGTTCGTTGCCGGCAGCAAAGGATTCATGGGCCAACCCCCAACCAGCCAAAGACTCCGGATCGCCGTGCAAGACCAAAACCTTTAGTCCTCCAAACATCAAGCATTGATATCTGGGAAGGGCGGCCAACTGCTGCTGAATATCCGGGTGCGATCCGGCGGTTTTTTGTAGCCTCGACATAATCTCATTGGAGCGCTCAACCACATCCTGACTTACAAACTCAGGGTAGGCACAGCCGCATCCGGCACCGCTATTCGGAGTTGCCAGCTCATAATCCACATTGCCCAAAATGGCCGTGTGGCTCAATACCCGGCTGTTGATAAGGTTTTCCCGGCCAGCAGGCGCACCGCCAACGGCAGGAAGAAGCCCGCGGTGCAGATCAGGAACCCATAGGCGTTAACGCCCAGCAGCGTGGCGTACTTGCCATCGCCGATAGCCCAACTCGCCGGAATAAGCCCCGCCGCCAAAAGAATGCCAAGCCCGAGGCCCGTCCAGAAACTGAGATGAAAACTCCACGGCGACCAGCGAGTGAACCCATAGAACAAAAACACCGGCGCCAGCCCCATCACCATAGTGCCGGAAACGGTAGTGGCCTTGAGAATATCGGTGCCCGCAAACATCGGCAGGTTGCCGATCACCGCAAACACCACCATCACCACCGCCCCCACGCGCATGCTTGGTAGGCGATCTTTCGCCCCACGCACCAGCCGTGGCAGATCCACCGCCAGTGATTTGGCCAGTGAGGTAAAGGTTGAATCCAGAGTAGAGCCCGCAGACGTCATCATCACCACACTCATGAAAAACAACGCCACCAATCCCAATGACTGCCCCACCGCCACCGGCGCATTGCCCATGGCCTCAATGCCGTTCAGGCGAGCGTGAACACCCACCAGACTGAACAAAAACACCGCCACAAAGCCCAGCAAGCCTGCCACTACAAAGCTCTTGAGCATGGTTTTTTCTTTATTCACAAAGGCTCGATCAGTAAGCACCGGATCGTGAAACGGATAGCTGAACATCTGCAACAGGGCCACAAGCAACAGATCGCAGCCCGCCCTTCAGGCTGTAGGCCAGCGTAAACGCCGTGAACACCATCGCCGCGAGGTAATACTCCAACTCCCCGGGAAGCCCAAAGTAACCACCCACAACCGCCGTATTGCTCCAAACCTCGTTATACAACCGAATCAGAATAGCCGCCGCAAACGCCAAGCCCGCAAAACGCCCAAACCGCGACGTAAGAAAATCCTGCAAACTCCGCGCACCCGTCTGCGTACGAATCAGATAAATCACATACCCGGCCACCGGAATCGAAAGCCAGTAACTGGCATAAGCCAGCCCCCCGACAACCCCGTAATCCGCCCCCAAATTCGCCGCATTCGTCACCGACTTAGCAAAAATCCAGCTGATAAAAATACTGGCCGTAAGCGACCACTGACTAACCGGATTACCCTGATCATCAGCGCCCTTGTAAAAAGACTCCGAGTTCCTGCTTTTCGGCGACAGCACATACATAACCACGCCATAAACCAGCAAAAACCCCCAAAACAGCGCGGCCTCTGTAATATTCACTATTGTCTATTTCCTTGATGTGTTCCGGGATTTCTATAGTTTTTCAGCTTCGGGGGTATCGGCGCTGGTGAGGTTGGGGTCAAAAAAGGCGCCTGAAACACTTACATTTTTAAACCATGAGGCTCGCAAGGTGTTCCCGCGGTATGGGGGGTGACAACTCCCTACCCAGCAAGCTACCAGGCCAAACACCTAACCAGGCGCCGAACAACTAGCCCCATAGCGATAACAAGAAAAACACCGATGATGCCGCAACATAATCCGCTCACCCATGCTCTCCGCCAGCGACCCACCCAAATCATACTCAGGGTCATCATCCACTAGCGTACAGGCATAAACCCGCACCGAATCGCCCTTCTTCACCAACATCCGCGTATAAGTACACATGAAATGAGCACGACTCTGAGGCGTTGGATATTTCTCCATGCACCCCTCAGTAATCTCCGGACTACCATCCTCCGACCCCGGCGTACCCAAATCCGGGAACGCCGTAAACGCCAGATTTTCCGGAATCTGCCACTCACGGAAAATCCCACGGAACGCCGCCTCCACATCAGCAGGCACCTCATTGGTATCCGTCTGCCGGGCAATCGAAACCTTGAACCCCTGCTCAATCAGCCAGTGAATCCCCTCCAGCGCCTGATCAAAACTTCCCTCACCGCGATCCTTGTCGTGACGGGCACGATCAGGAAAATCCAGGCTCACTCGGAAATGAATCGGGTAGGGGTTATCCAACAACGGCAATATCTGATGCCGGCGCTTGAGTAACGGCTCAGTGGCATTGGTCAGCACAAAACAGGGCCGGTGCTGGCTGGCGTAATTGAGAATATTCACAAAATCGCGTATCACGAACGGCTCGCCACCCGTGAAGGAAAACTGCTCCACGCCCATATCAATGGCTTCGTGGATAAACGGCTTCACATCGCTCAGCTTCATGCCAGGAATACGACCATCACCGGGATGACTGCCCTCCAGGCAGAACGGGCAAGCCAGGTTGCAGGCGGTGCCCGTGTGAATCCACAACTCTTTCAGCTTGTCCGCATCAATGTAACCCCGAGGGTCGCCATTGCGAGTGTGGGTCCAGCTGTCGCGGCCTCTGGGTGCCCGCACTTCTACCGCGGGTATGCGTTGCCTGGCAGGTCGTGTTTCAGTCAGGGGCATGGATGCTCCTTGATTCGGTGACATCACGGCGTCACGTTTGAAGTGTCGGGCAAGCTACGTGGACTTTTGCCACGTCGCCAACCGTGTAATTTTTCCAGCAACCTGAGAACCGTCTCGGGCGCATTGGCACGCTTCCACTCACCCGCAGCGTACTTGGCTGATTCGTTCCAGGTGGGGTACGGGTGAATCGTGCCCAAGATCTTGTTCAGACCCAGGCCATGCTTCATGGCCAGGGTAAATTCCGCCAGAATTTCAGCGGCATGGGCGCCAACTACCACCGCACCAAGAATCTTGTCCTTGCCCGGCGGCGTGAGCACTTTGATAAAGCCGTAGTCTTCGCTGTCGGTAATCGCCCGGTCGAGATCGTCCAGGCCGTAGCGGGTTAACTCGTAAGCCACACCCCGCTCCTTCGCTTCCGCCTCACTCAGGCCCACACGAGCCACTTCCGGCGAGGTAAAAGTGACCCAGGGCATCACCCGATAATCCACCTTGAAGCGCTTGAACTGGCCAAACAAGCCGTTTACCGCCGCATACCAGGCCTGATGCGCCGCCGCGTGAGTAAACTGATATGGCCCAGCCACATCGCCACAGGCGAATACGTTGGGATATCGCATGCTCATGTCGTCGTCTACTGGCACAGTGCCGTTAGGCAAGGGTTCAATGCCAATCCGGTTTAGATTCAAGCCCGACGTATTCGCAGCGCGGCCCACAGCCACCAACACCTGATCGAACGGAATACGCACCTGCTCACCCTTGTGATCGCAGTAGGCAATTTTCTCACCGTCTTCCATGCAGAATTTTGTGGCCGCATGGTTCAGGCGCAGATCAATGCCATCGGCTTCAAACTGCTTTTTCACCACATCAGACACATCAACGTCTTCTTTAGCCAGTAAGCGGTCATCCCGCTCCACCTGAATCACCTGGCTACCCAGCCTTGCAAACGCATGGGCCAGTTCCGAACCGATAGCCCCCCCGCCCAGAACCAGCAACCGCTCTGGCTGCTCCTCCAGATCCCACAGGTTGTCTGAATTCAGCGGGCTCATTTCCGTCAGCCCGGGTATCGGGGGCATGGCCGGTTTGCCGCCGGTCGCAACCACGATGCTGCGCGCGGTCAGGCGTTCAGTGCGGCCATCATTGTGTTTTATTTCAAGCTCCCAAGGAGATACGAAACTGGCCTCACCAAAGATGCAGTCCACACCCAGTTTTTGATAGCGCTCGGGGGAATCGTGGGGCTCTATCTTGGCAATCACTTCCTTCACCCGGCTCATGATGTTTTTGAAGGAGCCCTTCACAGGCACAGATTCCAGCCCGTAACGGTTGGCATGGCGCATGGTGTCGGCGGCTTTGGCACTACGAATCAGTGCTTTGGACGGAACACAGCCAGTGTTCAGGCAATCGCCTCCCAGCTTGTGCTTTTCAATCAGTGCCACCTTGGCTTTTACGGCAGCGGCAATATAGGCCGTCACCAAACCGGCAGACCCTCCACCAATCACCAGCATGTTGTAATCAAAGGATTCCGGTTTTTGCCAGCCAGCGTAAACACGGCGACGACGAATAAAACCCACCACGAACTTGGCAATCAACGGGAAAACGCCCAGCAAGGCGAGGGAGATCAACAAATCGGCAGACACAATATCGGACGTAGACTGAACCTGACCCAACTGGGTTCCGGCGTTCACATAGATGAATGTGCCAGGCAGCATTGCCACCCAACTTACCAGCGCATAGGTGCGCAGCTTCATTGACGTCAGGCCCATGGCCAGATTGATCAGGAAAAACGGGAATACCGGTACCAGCCGCAAGGTGGCGAGATAGAAAGCGCCGTCTTTCTCCACACCGCGATCCATCTTCGCCACGGTTTCCCGGTAGCGGGAACGCAGGGTATCGCGCATCAGGAATCTGGCAACGAGAAAGGCGAGAGAAGCCCCCACAGTAGACGCCAGGGAAACCGCCAGCAGCCCGTATATGTTGCCAAAAAACGCACCGCCAGCGAGGGTCATAATTACCGCGCCAGGCAGGGAAAGCGCCGTCACCACCACATAAATAACCATGTAGCCTGCAACCGCCAGCAGCAGATTTGCCTCAATCCATTGGGCCAGGCTTGCCTGATGGGACTGCAGGTTAGCCAGGGTGAGCAGTTTATGGCCGTCCAGACCAATAAAAACGCCAACCACGGCCACAATGGCCAGAATCAGTATCAGCTTGCTTCGATTCATGTCTAAGCCTGTAAGAAATGTTTAGAACAATACGTTTGTTGCTGTGACACGATCACCGCCCAAATGTTGCAGCGCACATGAAATGAATTTGAGAAGCTATCCTGAAGACAGAAAGCCAAATATACACAACCGGAGTGAAGAATGTTTCTGAACTGGCTAGCGAAGCATCTCGCCGCCTACCTTTCCAAGCAGGTAGCGCAGCACTCTGTGGCCACCTCAACCTATGAGGCCATGGCAAAGGCGCTCAGGCCCGGAGATGTATTGCTTGTGGAGGGAGACACCCGCATCAGTGTGGCGATAAAGTACCTGACCCAATCCACGTGGTCTCATGCGGTTCTTTATCTGGGGCCCGATGCCGGGCTGGGAACATCAGAAAATGGCGAGCCCCACACGCTGATTGAGGCAGACTTGGAGGTTGGCATTCGCACGCTGCCGCTATCCTTCTATCGCAACAGCCATACCCGAATCTGTCGCCCTGTAGGGCTGGATGACGAAAATATTCGAATGCTTACTGACTACGCCCTGAGCCGACTGGGCAACCGGTACGATCTGAAAAACGTGTTTGATCTGGCGCGCTATCTCATCCAGACGCCACCGGTTCCTTCAAGGCACAGACACAAATTACTATCCCTCGGCAGCGGCGATCCAACACGCACGATATGCTCCACGTTTATTGCAGAGGGTTTTCAGCGCCTGCGCTACCCCATACTTCCGACCATAGACACCATTCCTTCTGACGACCCCAACTGCCGGGACTGCATTCGTGAGCACTACCGAATCCGGCAAACATCCTTGTTTACACCA
>Ga0209075_1004604_pt1 | contig 10979 bp, 8 predicted proteins | sample Stecom2011_FD_187523 | JGI IMG/M metagenome (GOLD analysis project Ga0209075, IMG submission 187523) | Agricultural soil microbial communities from Utah to study Nitrogen management - Steer compost 2011 (SPAdes) (version 2) | ecosystem: Environmental > Terrestrial > Soil > Agricultural land...
TGCAACAGTCGCGAATTATACGGGCTGTGTCTGGCTCTGGCTAGGCTGCAGTGGGCTTATTGGCGAAAGGGCAAGGCACCTGCCGGTGCCTTGCCCTCTGCCTGAGGTTTACTCGCTGATGTCGATGCTGGAAATGCGAGCTGCCTCGATCTGCTCGCGGGTGTAGGGGAACAGGTGCCAATCCTTGTCCAGGTAGGCCTCTGTGTACTCGGTATAGTGGGGGCTGGCCGGATCGCTGGTAACCCCGTGGGTCAGGAAGGTCCAGGCGCGGACCGGCTCGCCTTCAGGGAAGTCCACCACGTGCATGTAGGAGTTACGCAGGACGGTGAAATAGCCCTCGCTGCCTTCCCCGCCAAACTGCGGAATCTGCGTCCCGGGCTTGAGGTAGAACTGCACCTCGCCCAGCTGGGCATCCAGAGCAATACCGGCGTCCACCAGCTCGGCGACGGCTTCGCTGAAGGCGGTACGCAACATCTCCAGATTGTCCGCACTGGTATTCAGGCCGTTGGGCGTGTTGACCGGATCCGCGGCATCGAAGGGAGTGGCGTAGAGGTCGCTGGTTCTCACCTTCGACCAGAAGGCACTCCAGACATGGGCGCCGACGGCGTCTATTTCCCCGGTATTGTTCCATGCTCCCAGTACCTGGCAGGCCTGCTGCTCGGTGTCCGGCGCGCTGTCACTGCATACCTGGGCGAGGATCTCGTCCTTCAGCAGCTCGGCACTGTAGACCCGGTTGTTCAGTGATATCTCCCGGATGTTCTCGCTGCTGGCCAGATGACCGTTGAGACCGTCAGCGCCGTTCAGGCGGTCCAGCACCAGCGTGTGGCCCATGCGGCTGCGCAGTGACTGCTGATACTCCTCCTGACCTATGATGCCGGCGTAGCCGGTCAGCGGCTGCTGCGGATTGCTCAGCCAGTAGCTGTCGTTCATGTTCACCACATAATCGGTGGTGAGCAGGCTCGGCAGGTTGCCCGGACCGAAGGCGCCGGGTTGCCGCGAGTCGGGATCCGAGCGCCAGTTGCACGCGCTGCGGCTGCCGTCGAGCAGGGGGAGGCCGGGTACGACCTCGATCACGATCGGACCGAGCGGCTGCGCCAGACAGTCAGCGAGCATGCTGTCAGGTACGTTCGGCACCGCGGTGATGTCCGAATACAGCGCCCGATCGTCATCGCGGCCGATGGCAGTGGTATTGACCCAGGGAATGCCGACGTACTGCTGGATGATGCCGTAGAACTCATCCAGGGATTCGGCGGTGTTCCAGGCGAAGAAGTTCTGGAAGGCTCGAGTGTTTTCCAGATTCACGTCACGCAGGGTAAAGGCACGCTCCTCGCCCCAGGCCGGAAGGCCCATTGCGGACAGATTGATCATGGGGCCGTAGACCGAGCGGTAGAGGGTGCGTGACACGGGCACGAGCGAGTCGTCGGGCTGCCTGACCTGGACGGTCAGCTCGGTCGCCTCCAGCGCGCGCTCCTCGCCGTCCAGCATGTAGCGGGTCGGGTCACCCGGGACCATCTGCAGCTCGAACAGGGTGAAGCGGTAGGCGGTGGAAACGGTGTGGGCCCAGGCGATGTGATCGTTGAAGCCCATCTGCACCATGGGTGAGCCCATGATGGAGGCGCCGGAGATATCCATCTCCCCGGGGATGGTCATGTGAACCTGGTAGAAACGGTCGATGCCGATCGGGTACCAGTGGGGGTTGGCCAGCAGCAGGCTCCGGCCGGTTTCGGTGGTGTCGCTGCCGAAGGCGAAGGTGTTGCTGCCGATGCCTTCCTTGCGGCCCAGCTTGAAGCGCTGCGGGTCGATATCCAGTTCCGGCGCGCTGCGGCTGCGCATTCTGAGGCTGGCAGCGCCGACGGCCGGTGGCTGGGCGCTGGCAATCTCTTCCACCCAGTTTGCCGAACTGGCGGAGAGATTGAGGGCGATCAGGCGGCGCATGAGATCGTCTTCGGAGATCTCCGCGAGCCAGGGCTGGTTACGGCAATCGGCATGACGTCCGGCATGGCCGTCGTCGAGGATTTCCCGGACATACCGGTTGTAGCCGGCAGTGAAGCCGCTCACCAGATCGCGCACATCCTGGTTCTGGTCATCCCTGAACCGGGTGACCGCCTCGTCGTTGACGATGAAGCGGAAGAAGAAGTCGGCCTCCAGGTTCGGCGGCGAGCCGAAGGTACTGGCCAGGGAAGCCGGGGCATCAGGGCCGAAATACTGCGAGCGCTCGCCACGGTAGGTAATGAAGGCGTCGGCCAGCACGCAGAGATTGTCCTCGGCGATGGCATAGCCGTGACCGTAGCCAGCACCGGCATAGTCGTCGGCGGTGATGTGCGGGATACCGTAGGTGGTGCGTTCGATGGTGGCGCTGAAACGGGTCGACGGCTCGGAGCTGCTGCTCCCACCACCCCCGCCTCCACCGAGACAGGCACCCAGGGCAAGAATACTGGTGATGACTCCGAGCCTGGCGAGATTGCCGGGCTGCACATACTGCGGCATGGTTGCGTCCTCTTGTTATTGTTATCACCCGTTCGAGGGGCGTAGGAGGCAGAATAGGCGAAAATCGAAGCGCTGGGTACAAAAATGCGCGTATCTGGCAAGATCCGGAAACAAGAACGCCCGGCGGGTGCCGGGCGTTCGGGCAGGAGCAGACAGCTCAGTCGTCGAGGAAGCTGCGCAGGTGGTCACTGCGGGTGGGGTGACGCAGCTTGCGCAGGGCCTTGGCTTCGATCTGACGGATACGCTCCCGGGTGACGTCGAACTGCTTGCCGACTTCTTCCAGGGTGTGATCGGTATTCATGTCGATACCGAAGCGCATGCGCAGTACCTTGGCTTCCCGTGCGGTGAGTCCGGCGAGGACCTCGCGGGTGGCTTCCTTGAGGTTTTCCACGGTGGCCGAGTCGATCGGCGATTCCATGGTGCTGTCCTCGATGAAGTCGCCCAGATGCGAATCTTCGTCGTCGCCGATCGGGGTCTCCATGGAGATCGGCTCCTTGGCGATCTTCAGCACCTTGCGGATCTTGTCCTCGGGCATCTCCATGCGCTCGCCCAGCTCCTCGGGGGTGGGCTCGCGACCCATCTCCTGGAGCATCTGCCGGGAAATCCGGTTGAGCTTGTTGATGGTCTCGATCATGTGTACCGGGATACGGATGGTCCGGGCCTGGTCGGCGATCGAGCGGGTGATGGCCTGCCGGATCCACCAGGTGGCATAGGTCGAGAACTTGTAGCCGCGACGGTATTCGAACTTGTCCACGGCCTTCATCAGACCGATGTTGCCCTCCTGGATCAGGTCCAGGAACTGCAGGCCGCGGTTGGTGTACTTCTTGGCGATGGAAATCACCAGGCGCAGGTTGGCCTCGACCATTTCCTTCTTGGCACGACGGGCGCGGGCTTCACCGATCGACATGCGGCGGTTGATGTCCTTGACCTCGGCAATGGTCAGCTGGTTTTCCTGTTCCAGGGCAATCAGCTGCTTCTGGGCGCGGAGGATGTCGTCGGCCACGGCGGCCAGGCCTTCGGCATAAGCCGGTTTTTCGGCCAGCAGGCTCTCGACCCACTTTTCATTGGTCTCGTTGCCGGGGAAGCTGCGCAGGAAATCGGCGCGCGGCATGCGGGCATCGCGCACGCACAGTTGCATGATGCTGCGCTCACGGGCACGGATCTCGTCCTGAACGCCGCGGATGCGGGCGACCAGGGCGTCGTACTGCTTGGGCACCAGCTTGATGGGCATGAACAGCTGGGCCAGGGCTTCCAGTTCGGCGATGGCCTCGGGGCTGCTGCGGTCGTGCTTCTTCAGGACCTTGCGGACCTTCTCGAGCTGCTCCTGGACGGCGCCGAAGCGCTGACGGGCGACTTCCGGGTCGGGACCACCATCGGTCTCTTCCTCGGTTTCGCTGTCGTCCTCGGCTTCCTCTTCATCTTCCTCGTCGTCCGCAGGCTTCTTGTCACTCTTGGGCTTGACGGCTTCGGAGGGCACAACGGCGTTGTCGGTGCCGGACAGACCATCGTCATCCGGGTCGATATAGCCGCTGAAGATATCGGTCAGGCGACCGCCTTCCTCGGCGATGCGCTGGTATTCGGTGAGGATGCCTTCGACAGTGCCGGGGAACATGGAGATGGCTGCCATGACCTCGCGGATACCTTCCTCGATGCGCTTGGCGATTTCGATCTCGCCTTCGCGGGTCAGCAGCTCCACAGTGCCCATCTCGCGCATGTACATGCGCACCGGGTCGGTGGTACGCCCGATATCGCTTTCGACAGCGGCGAGTGCGGCGGCGGCTTCCTCGGCAGCAGCTTCATCAGCGTCACTGTCTGCCAGCAACAGGGCATCGGCATCGGGCGCAGTCTCGAAGACCGTGATCCCCATGTCGTTGATCATGCGAATGATGTCTTCAACCTGTTCCGGATCTGAGATATCCTCCGGCAAATGGTCGTTGACTTCCGCGTAGGTCAAGTAGCCCTGCTCGCGACCGCGGGCGATGAGCTCCTTGAGACGGGATTGCTGTTGCGCTTTTCCGGACATAACAACCCTATGTGGATGCCTAGGTGTGCAAAAAATAAGCTGCGGATTATACCCTGAAATCGGGGTGTCTGGCCAGTTTGCCGATTGTCAGTTCCCGGCAGTTGGTGTATGCCGACGGCTCAGGAGGTCTCGCAGCTGCTGTTTTTCCTCGCTGGTGAGTGGGGCCTGGGCCGACTTGTCGAGGAGCTGTTGAATCTGGCGATCAATCTGTCTCGCCATCAATGTATTTATAGTGTCGAAAAACTGTTGTTCAAGGTTGGCGCTGGGAATATTCAGCAGCCACTCCTTCTCCGCCAGCTGATTCAGCTGTTCTCCCAGTGCCGTTCCATGCCATCGCGCCAGCAGCTCTATGGTGCTCAGCTGCGGGTTCTTCTGCAGCGTATCGATCAGGGCGACCAGCAGCTGCGCCTCATCCTCGCCCTCGTTGGCCAGCAGGCTGGCCTGCTGCGCCAGTCCGGCCAGGTGGGGGTTGTGCAGCAGGGTGCGCGTGGCGCTGGTTACCGGGCTTTCCACCGTTCTGACATCCGGCCGACGCGGACGATTGTAGTCCCTCCGGGTGTTCTGTGGTCTGGACCAGGCGGGCGGGGCGTCGAAGGCCGGCTCGAAATCCTCCCTGTCGGCCCAGTTGTAGTCCTCATCCATCGGCGGCGGTGCGACAAGGCTCTGCGGCGGCGCCTCTGTGGAGGAGGTGGGCGCCGGGCCCGGACGCAGGTCATCCAGGTCCATGCCGGTGCGTTCCTGCAGGGACTGGCGCAGCAGCCGTCGCAGCAGACTGCCGGGCACCTGCTCGATCAGGGGCAGGGCCAGGGTGGCCAGATGGGCCTTGCCCTCCAGACTGTCCGGTGGTGCTTCCTCGGCCAGATGCCGGAACAGGTATTCGGTCAGCGGCTGCGCCTGATGGTGCATGCGCGCACGGAAGGCGTCGTGGCCCTCCTGGCGGATCAGGCTGTCCGGGTCGTGCCCCTCGGGCAGGAACATGAAACGCACGTGGCGTCCATCCTCCAGCACCGGCAGGCAGGACTGCAGCGCGCGCCAGGCGGCCTGCCGGCCGGCATTGTCGCCATCGAAGCAGAACACCACGCTGTTGACCAGGCGGAACAGGCGCTTGAGATGCTCCTCGCTGGTGGCGGTACCCAGGGTGGCCACGGCGTTGGTGACGCCGTGCTGGGCCAGGGCGATGACATCCATGTAGCCCTCGACGACCAGGATGTCCTCAAGCTGGCGGTTCTGCAGGCGGGCTTCGTACAGCCCGTAGAGTTCGCGGCCCTTGTGGAATACCGGGGTTTCCGGGGAATTCAGATACTTGGGCTTGTCATCGCCCAGCACCCGGCCGCCGAAACCTATCACCCGGCCGCGACTGTCGCGGATGGGGAAGGTGATGCGGTCGCGGAAGCGGTCGTAGCGCTTGCCGCTGTCCGGGTTTTCCACCACCAGGCCGGCCTCGATCAGCAGTTTTTCCTCGCTGCTGTTGGTGGCCAGGTGTCCCATCAGGTTGTTCCAGCCTGGTGGGGCGAAGCCGATGTCGTAGAGCTTGGCGATGTGGCCGGACAGGCCGCGCTGCTTCAGGTAGTCCACCGCCCGCTTGCGCTGGGCATGCTGACGCAATTGCTGACGATAGTAGGCGGCCGCGTTCTCCAGTACCGGATACAGCGGGCTGTCCTGGCGCGTGGGGCGCGGGCCGCGTCGGTCACCCCGTTCCTCCCGTGGAACCTCCACGCCGGCCTGGCGTGCCAGCTCTTCCACGGCCTGGGGAAAGTCCAGTCGCTCGAAATCCATCAGGAAGCCGATGGCATTGCCGCCGGCGCCGCAGCCGAAACAGTAATAGAACTGCTTGTCCGGGCTGACGCTGAAAGAGGGGGACTTCTCGTTGTGGAAGGGGCAGAGGGCCGAATAGTTCTTGCCGGTCTTCTTCAGCTTGATCCGCGAGCCGACCACCTCGACCACATCGGTGCGTCCAAGAAGATCGTCAATGAAACCCTGCGGGATCAGCCCGGCCATGCATGCTGCCTTGCGAACGTGGAGGAACAGGGAAGGGATGATAGCATGCCGAACAAACACGGAAATCCAGCTGCTTCCAGATCAACCGGAAGGCCGGACGTGTTGCTTGCTATATCCAGATGAGCTCGTGCGTCCGTGAGCGGGGAACGGCTCGGCGGGCCTGGGATCAGGCCCGGCAGGACGCTGCGACTGAACTCAGTACAGGCGCTCGCGGCGGCGATTTTCGCGCTGCAGCTTCTTGGCGTGACGCTTGACGGCAGCAGCTGCCTTGCGCTTGCGCTCGGTAGTGGGCTTTTCGTAGAACTCGCGACGACGGACTTCAGCCAGAACGCCGGCTTTTTCGCAGGAGCGCTTGAAACGACGCAGGGCGACGTCGAAGGGTTCGTTCTCTTTTACTTTGACGGCAGGCATTTCGTACCTTTCTCAAAAACTGTGGTTAGTAGCTCTGATGAGGATCGGAGCAATCGCATTTCAAGGGGAGCGGATGTTACCGCCTTCGCTGGGAAAATGCAAAGGGCTTTTGGCGTTGAAACGAAGGGGCCGGATGTCGGCTGAGCGCGGAAAGGCTGGTCTGCAGGGACGGTGGGGATTATCATGCACGGCTATTTTTCAGCCGAGGCCTGTCCCGCCATGCGCGTTCTGGGTATTGAAACCTCCTGCGATGAAACCGGCGTTGCCCTCTATGACAGCGAACGCGGTCTGCTGGCCGACGCCCTGTTCAGCCAGATCGACCTGCACCGCATCTATGGGGGCGTGGTGCCTGAGCTGGCCTCCCGCGATCACGTCAAGCGCATGATACCGCTGGTACGCGAGGTTTTCGAGCGTGCCGGGGTGCCCCATGGCGAGGTCGACGGGGTTGCCTATACCGCCGGCCCCGGGCTGGTGGGGGCGCTGCTGGTGGGGGGCGCCTTTGCCCGGGCGCTGTCCTTTGCCTGGGGCGTGCCGGCGCTGGGCGTGCATCATATGGAAGGTCATCTGCTGGCGCCCATGCTGGAGGAACGTCCCCCGGCGTTTCCCTTCGTCGCGCTGCTGGTCTCCGGGGGCCATACCCAGCTGGTGGAAGTAACCGGGATCGGCGAATACCGGCTGCTGGGCGAATCCCTGGATGACGCCGCCGGCGAAGCCTTCGACAAAACCGCCAAGCTCATGGGGCTGCGCTACCCCGGTGGCCCGGAGATTGCGCGCCTGGCCGAGCAGGGCACCCCGGGGCGCTTCCTGTTTCCCCGTCCGATGACCGACCGTCCCGGTCTGGACTTCAGTTTCAGCGGGCTCAAGACCTTTACCCTGAACACCTGGCAGGCCTGTGTCGCCGAGGGTGACGACAGTGAGCAGACCCGCGCCGATATTGCCTTGGCCTTCGAGCAGGCGGTGGTGGAGACCCTGACCATCAAGTGCCGGCGGGCGCTCAAGGCGACCGGCCTCAAGCGTCTGGTGATTGCCGGTGGGGTGAGCGCCAATCGCCGGTTGCGCCAGTCACTGGAAAAGATGGCCGCCGGTCTGAATGGCGAACTGTTCTATGCCCGCCCGCAGTTCTGTACCGATAACGGTGCCATGATTGCCTATGCAGGCTGCCGGCGCCTGATGGCCGGCCAGCAGGACGAGGGCGGCCTGTCACCGCGGGCGCGCTGGCCGCTTGAGGAGTTGCCGGCTATCGTCAGTTGATCAGAACCGGAAGCGGTTCTCGTTGCCCGCCAGCAGACGGCCTATGTTCAGTCGGTGGCGCAGGAGAATGATGAGCACCATGAGGCTGACCGGGATCTGCAGTTCCGGGCTGTGCCAGGCCATCCAGGGTACCAGCGCGACACAGGCGGCCAGTGAGGCCAGCGAGGCGATGGAGCGGATGGTGAAGATGGCCAGCCAGACCAGTCCGGCGATCAGCGCCGCGGGCCAGGAAAGCACCAGCAGCACGCCTGCCGCCGTAGCCACGCCCTTGCCCCCATGGAAGCGGTGATACAGGGGCAGTATGTGACCGATCACCGCCAGCAGTCCCACCCAGGCCTGTTGTACCGGTATCAGTCCCATCTGGGAGGCCAGCCACACAGCCACAGCGCCCTTGCCCATATCCCCGATCAAGGTTGCCAGGGCCAGGCGTCGGTGGCCGAGGCGCAGCATGTTGCTGGCGCCGGGGTTGCGTGAGCCGAAGCTGCGCGGATCCGGCTGATGGCGCAGACGGGCCAGCAGCACGGCAAAGGACACCGAGCCCAGCAGGTAGGCAGCGCACAGCAGCAGGAAGAATTCGACGGTCATGGTACGCCTGGCCGAATGATTGAAAGGCCATTGTAGACGACACGGGAGCAGACAGTGGATCAGGTTTTCATCAGAGGACTGGAAGTGCAGGCGGTGATAGGCGCCTATGACTGGGAACGGACCATCCGTCAGCGCCTGGTGCTCGACCTGGAGATGGACTGGGATATCCGGCCGGCGGCTGCTGACGATGATCTGACCCTGGCGCTGGACTACGCCGCGGTCAGTCAGCGGGTGCTGGACTATGTCAGTGCCAGCAGCTTCGAGCTGGTGGAAACCCTGGCCGACCGTCTCGCCACCCTGATCATGGAGGAATTCTCCGTTCCCGGCCTGCGTCTGGTCATCACCAAGCCCGGCGCGGTGCCGGAGGCGCGGCGTGGTGTGGGTGTCATCATCGAACGGGGACGCTCCCGCGCATGACCCGGATCTATCTGGGGGTCGGCACCAATACCCGCCGCGAGCATCATCTGCATCGCGGGCTGGATGCACTGCAGCAGCTGCTCGGTCCGCTGCAACTGTCGCCGGTGTTCGAGAGCGATGCGGTGGGCATTCTCGGGGCGCGGTTCTACAACCTGGTGGTGGCGGCGGACACGCCGCTGCCTTTGGCGGATCTGAATGCGGCGCTCAAGGCCATCGAGGCCGCCTGCGGTCGGCGCGAACAGAAGGTGCCCGGGCGCATCACCCTGGATATCGACATCCTGTTGTACGGCGAGCTGAGCGGCTGTCATGGTGGAGTGCAACTGCCCCGTCCCGAGATCAACCACAACGCCTTTGTGCTCTGGCCGCTGACCCTGCTGGCGCCTGAGCTGGTGCTGCCGGGTACGGACACCAGCTGTGCCGCCCTGTGGCAGGGCTGGCGGGGGCAGCAGAAGGTGTGGCCGGTCGCCTTCGACTGGCACGGTCAACCACTGACGCCGGCATTGCTGCTGCGTCAGTATCCTGCCCAGAGCAGTCCTGCGCCGGGCAGTGGCGCGGCCTGAGATCCGTTTCAATGTGTTTTGAGCAGGCGTAGCGCGGGTGCGCTACACTTCGCATTGCCGGGTTGGCGAGCACCAGCTCGTCCACCGGGGCTGCCAGCACCCCTTCATCGAGCTGGTGCTCGACGTTCCCGGCAGTACTCGGTTATCCGCTGCAGTCGCAGCTTCTCCATTTCCGCGCCCAGTGCGGCACCTTTGAATCCCTGTTCCAGCAATATCTTTACCTCCGCTGAGCGGGCTGCGTTGGCGGCGCCGCGCAGGTAGTCGGCCTGCGGATAGTCGCGTTCTTCCAATCCGGCCCGCCCGCGTGCGTCGGCTTCGCAGGCACCGAGAAAGAGTTCGAAGCGTTCCGGGCGACGGTAGATATCGAAGGCCTTGAACAGCTTCAGCAGGGTGGCCGGCTTGAGTTCCAGGGCGCGGTGGCAGTGGGTGTGGTACTCGCAGGTCAGCAGTGCCAGCTCCTGACATTCCCGGGGGGCCTTGCAGCGCTGGTTTACGGCCTTGACCGCAGCCAGGCCGGATTTTTCGTGACCATGGTGTTTCGGCCAGAAGCGCTCCGGGGTACGGCCCTTGCCCAGGTCATGCAGCAGGCAGGCCCAGCGTGCCGGCAGCGGTAACTGCATCCTCGCTGCCTGCTGCAGCACCAGCAGCAGGTGCTCGCCGGTATCCACTTCCGGATGGTGGGCCTCCGGCTGGGGGACGCCAAACAGTCCATCCACCTCGGGCAGCAGTTCGGCCAGTGCGCCGCAGTCGCGCAACACCTGTATGAACACATCCGGGCGCGGTTCCATCAGCGCCCGGCTGATCTCCTTCCAGCTGCGCTCGGCGGTCAGGTGTTGCAGTTCCCCGGACTCGGCCAGCTCCCGCATCAGCGCCAGGGTGTCCGGCGCGACACGAAAACCCAGCGGTGCATAGCGGGCGGCAAAGCGGGCGACGCGCAGTACCCGCAGCGGGTCTTCGGCAAAGGCCGGAGAGACATGACGCAGCAGGCGGGCCTGCAGGTCCTGCTGCCCCCCATAGGGATCGATGACCTGACCCTCGTCATCCATGGCCATGGCGTTGATGGTCAGGTCGCGGCGCTGCAGGTCCTCCTCCAGGGTGACCGAGGGATCGGCGTGGAAGGTGAAGCCGCCGTAGCCGTGACCACTCTTGCGCTCGGTTCGGGCCAGCGCGTACTCCTCGCCGGTGTCCGGGTGCAGGAATACCGGGAAGTCCTGCCCGACCGGGCGGAAGCCGGCCTCCAGCAGCTG
>Ga0209075_1004605_pt1 | contig 10978 bp, 2 predicted proteins | sample Stecom2011_FD_187523 | JGI IMG/M metagenome (GOLD analysis project Ga0209075, IMG submission 187523) | Agricultural soil microbial communities from Utah to study Nitrogen management - Steer compost 2011 (SPAdes) (version 2) | ecosystem: Environmental > Terrestrial > Soil > Agricultural land...
TGGTGCGGGCAAAGACATTAGCATCAACGGCTCCGTGCAACTTGCCGGTAATATTAATATTGACGCAGGCGTTAAAAGTGGTGCATCAGGTGAAGAATCCCGTGGCAACATCACTTTCAATGGCAGCGTAGATTCTGACAGCGACGCCACAGCGCGGAACCTTACTCTTATTGCAAAGAATATAACCTTTAGAGAAGACGTAGGTGGCAATCATCGCCTTGGTAGCTTAAACATCAATGCGGTCGGCGATGTTGTTGCGCAGTCGGCAGATGCTGAGCCAGTTTATAAAAATATCATCGCCAATACATTGGATGCATCAGCCGCAAAGTTTCATGTCGGCAACATCACTACCACTGCTGCCGCTATCGATACGGCAGGTGGAAACATAACAATTGCAGCAAATAATATTCGTGTTGGTGCCATAAACTCATCAGGCTTAGGCACAGAAAATGGTGGTGCCGTTGCTATTACAGCATCGGGTAACGACGCGTCTATTGAGCTGGCTGGCGATATTAATTCGGAGGCGGGTGCGGAGAGCGAACAAGGCCAGGGTAGCGTCAACTTAACCTTGTCAGATGCTGGTTCAATCTTTCTGAATCACACTAACTTTTTTACATCGACTGTTAACATCACAGGCAGCAACGGCGTTGATACTCTCAATGGTTTTAACATTGACAGCACATGGTTAATAGATAAAGAGAGCGGTGGAAATATTAATAACAAAGTTGTCTTCAATGGTATCGAAAGATTAAAAGGCGGAGACCGTAAGGATACATTTATATTTTCTGGCATAAATAACGCTGGCTCCATTTCTCATATTGAAGGGGGCGGGGGCGAGGGCGAAAATAGGCTGATAGGCCATGACGCTAAGAATACTTGGGAAATCGGAGAAAGTAATAGTCTCTTTTTAACAGATAGCAATAGAAAATATGTAACCACTTTTGAAGATATAAATATTCTACAAGGTGGTAGTAGTGCAGATACATTCAATATTCGCGCCGCTTTTAACGGCAACTTGTTGGGCGGCAATGGTAATGATCAATTTATTTTCTTTTCATCCGGCAAGGCAGCGAGTGTTGATGGTCAAGGGGGTAGCGATACCCTGACCGGCCGCCGCGACAAAAGAAATACCTGGACGGTTTCTGCTGATATTCGCTCACTGAAAGAAACGGGCAGTAACAATGATTATGTAGAGAATTTTGCTGGTATCGAAATCCTGCAAGGTGGGGATGCTGTTGATACCTTCGATATCACTGCAGATTTTACCGGGTCATTACACGGCGGTGGCAGCGCAGATATTTTTAACCTTGGGGCAAGCGTTACTAATGTGTACGGACATGCAGGTGATGATAAATTCATAATTACCGCCGCAGGCATTACTGCATCACTCGAAGGCGGTAATGACAACGACAGCTTAACCGGGTTTGATAGCGATACTAATGTTTGGACAATCAGTGGTGCTGATACGGGAAGTCTAGTCAACGGCGGCACTGTTAGCTTCAAAGAAATAAGTACACTTAACGGCGGTTCCGGCGATGATACTTTTGAATTAAAGGGTGGCTATGTCACCACGATCAATGGTGGCGGCGGCAGTGGTATTGATACCTTGATTGCTGATGATTTGCGGAACACCTGGACGTTGCTAACTAATTCCTCTGGCACACTTGCGTCCGCTAACCCCACCAACTATTCATTGTCTTTCAGCGATATTGAGAATCTAACCGGTAACGCCCAGGTAGATACATTTAACTTTAATTTCGATGACAGCTATAGCGGTGTTGTTGATGCAGTGGGTCGTGACAATATTGTCAGGCTTGCTCCTGGCGTTAACGCGAATATTAGTGTTGTGCTTGGCCAGACTCTTAACGGCGTTCAGAATGCCAATATTATTATGGGCAACGGTTTAGGTTCTATTACAGTTGAGGGAGACGCAACTGATACTCATAACTGGACGATCAGTGATTTGGGTGCACGCATTACTGAAGCTGATGGTATTGACGACGGCGAGATTTCAAATGGAACGGATATCATTCGTTTCATTAACTTCATCAACTTGAACGGCAGTGACGCTACCGATAATTTTACTATGGTATCGGGTTCTTCCATTTCAGGTCATATAGATGGGAAGGGCGGCACCAACACACTCATTAATGAGACCGCTGGTTCGCTCTGGTCTTTAACAGAACAAAAGTTAACGAACAACTCTCATGATGTCCTTGCGTCATTCAGCAATATACAGACTGTTGTTGGCAGTGGAACGGATACTCTCATCGGTCTAAATCAAGCTAATGATTGGCAGGTCGAAGGCACCAATAGGGGATATGTCCAAGAATGGGGCGCCTCAGAGGGGGAGGGCCGCATTAAATTTTCGGGCATGAATAACCTCACCGGCGGTACGAACACAGACGAATTTACTTTTCAGAGTGCGGGTAGGATTGGCGGATACGTTGATGGCGGTGGCGGCATAGACACTCTTGTCGGGCGTGACGCCGTAAATTACTGGTCAGTTGAAGATAGCAATGAGGGCAAAATTTCAAGTAACAGCGCAGGTACCTCGCCTTACGTTAAATTCTTGAGTATTGAAAATCTCGAAGGGGGTAAGGGCGCCGACACATTTACTTTTGCCAGCTCCGGAGATATCACTGGTGTGATCGACGGTGGTACTCATGGTGAGTTGGAGGTGGTTGATACCTTGGACCTAGCTTCGCTTGTCGGCGAGGTTCACGTGGAGTTATTTAAAAGAAGCGGCACTACTTATTTACAAGTGCTTAATATGGAACAAATCATCGCTCCTACGGCAACACCTGAGACCAATTTTTTATACGGAGCAAGTGATCGACCATATAGGTGGACTATTGACGGCGCTAACTCCGGCACACTAGCTGCAGCTGAAAACCCTTCCTTTGAGTCCAGCGTAGGTTTTTCTAATTTCGGTCAATTACGAGGCGGGTCAAATAGTGACCGTTTTGTATTCACTGACGAATCACGCACTCTTGCAGGACACATTGACGGTGGTAGTCAGCTGGATAATGGTGAAGATATTGTTGATTTGAGTAATTTGAATAATGCAGACGTATCGTTAAGTGAAACCACTTATATCAACATCGAAAAAATTATTGGTAATGAAAAAGGCCAATTAACAAATACTGAGACCAGTGTCTGGACTCTTCTAGGCGACAACAGTGGCAAGGTTAACAATATTTTATTTGAAGGCTTTGCCTCGCTTGCCGGCGGCGACGGCAATGATACGTTCAATTTAACTCAAGGCTCTTTGTCCGGCTCTGTGCATGGTGGCAAGGGTGACGATACTTTCACAATCAGTGGCGCAACAATTGAGGGTAGTATTTTTGGTGATGCAGGTAATGACAATTTCATAGTCGTAATTACGCCTGGCAATCAAGGCGGGGTGCGCATCGAGGGCGGTGATGATAATAACAGTCTCGAAGCGAGAGGCGGTAATTCCGAATATCGCGTGCAGCATGATGCATCGAACGGAGAATTCAGCTATACCGACAAGCAAAATAATAAATACGACCTTAGCTTCACCGGTATTACTAATATTACCGACAATGTAACTGCAAATTTATTGGAGATCACAACAACTTCTGCGGCGGATACAATAACCCTAAAAAAAGACGCTTACTCACTGAATGCAATAGATGTTAACTACACAAATAAGGAAAATCTTAGCATTGCGGCCTCCGCGGCCGATGAGGTTGTCATCAGCGGAGCTGTAAACATTCCAGAGCTTCTGACCATACAGGATGCTCGCGTTTCTGCAGCGGACAATAGTAGCGTGATTACTGCGAAAGGCCTGCTCCTTGATGGTACGGCCCAGGTTGGAACCTCGACTAATCGCGTCAACGTCAACATCGATAACCTATATGCTCGGTACGCGAACGGCGCTATTTATTTGCGAGAGCAAAGAGGCCTGAACATCGGCGAGTTCTCCTCCAATTCCTTGCTGGATTTACGCCTTGAGGGTGATCTGACCAGTAGTGTTGCTTTGTCGTCGTCTCAGGATATCAGTATTGAAACAAGCAACGGCAATATTGTTCTGGATAAAGAAAACGCCTTGAGTGGCGGCTTGAATCTTGCTGCAAGCAGTAGCATTAATCTACGTAACCTAACGACCACCAATTTAAAAAATGTGAGTGCGCGTAACCTTACTGTTAATTCTACCGGTGTCATTAACGGCGGTGGTTTTATTCAGGTAGACGGTCTTGCATCCCTGGTGTCTGGCGGCAACATCAATCTTGCTAATCAAAATCACAATTTCAATTTTGTGCAGATCGGTTCGGCAGCCAACGTCTCCATCGATAATATAGATTCACTCCGCCTGACAGGTGTTAGCGCATCGGGTGCACTTAATATCAATGCTCAAGGAATCAATGTTGATGGTCCTGTTGACACTGCCAGCGTAATGTTGAATGCCGGGCAGGGCGATGCTGTGCTCAGCGGTAATGTTGCAGTGGATGGTATAGCTAATGTCGTGGGTCGCAATATCACGGTTGATGGCGATTTGTTAGCCGCGAATATTCAACTGGATGGCTCGCAAGGGCAGGTATCGATCAATGGCCGGTTAAATACCGATGGCAAAGAATCAATTACTGTGGTGGCAAATCAAGTCGTACAAAATGGACTAATGTCAGCGGGAACCGGCGTGACTGTGCAAGCTAACGACAGCATCACGCAGAACGCCGGTATCACAGCAGCGACCGATGTATTGCTCAGTGCAGGCGGGGATCTGTTTATGAATGGCCGCCATACCACTCAGGGACAGCAAGTTAACTATAGAGCTGGCGGCAACATGGGGCTGGCGGATATCAATGCAACGAAAGGAATTATTATTTCTGCGGCAGGCAACGTTAACCAAAAAGGCAACATTGCCAGTTCAGCGGGTGATATTGTCATCGACAGCGGTCGCTACAATATGGAAGCAGGGTCGGCGTTAACAGCTAACGCAGGTTCAGTGTTATTGGCATCCAGCGCCGATGTCACGACGCGCAAGATTAGTGCTGCAACGGAAGTCTCTTTAACTGCGTCAGGTAATGCGCAAATACTTGATGAGGTTGCTACGACTCAGGGTGCAATTTCGATACAAGGTGAAAGCGTCACTCTCGCCAGCAACCTGATTGGCAATACAGGAATTGAGGTGGTTTCTGCCAATGGTAATATTCAGCAGCAGGCACAGTTAAATTCCGCGCAAGGCGATATTCGTGTTGCAGCGGGTGGCGATATTGCGATGGGCGCTGGCAGCAGCACACTATCGACTAACGGCAGTATTAATTATTCGGGTGCTAACCTCGGGATAACATCATTGGATGCCTTAAAAACTGTTACGCTTGCAGCAACCTGGGGTGCAGTTACTGACGTTAACGGCGAAGACAATAATATTACCGCGCAGCGTTTGGTGATTGACGCGGCTACCGGTATTGGTTCAAACGATATTATTGAAACCTTGGTAGAAGAATTATCAGTAAGCAATAATGTTGGTGATATCCGCTTACAAAATAATAAAGCAGTGGCTGTTGATCGACTGCGCTCGAACGGCAATATTGTATTCAATAATCTCATTGGCAGTGTGACGCTGGATAATTCTCAGGGTACGCTTTTTTCGCGCTCGGAAACCGATGCGCGATTGGCCGGCGGAACCATGAATGCTAATTATGATATCGGCACTCTGACCATAAACGTTGCTGCTGGAGATTTGACGGCTACAGGCGTTGCAGATCTTAAAAACCCCGATATTGTTGCGCGTAACGCGGCACTGATTGCACCCATAGGTAACATCGGGACATTTGGAAGACCCTTGGTTATTTATGTAAAAGACTCATTGTTCATTGCTGGATTTAATAGCTGGAATCCCTTTTGGGCTTTTGGTGTGTCTCCGACGACCGTGGATAACGCTTCAACTATTCAAGGTGACTTATCCGACTTGCTGGCATCAGGTAATGAAACATTGGTTGTTGTGGAAGCACTCAATGAAGTGGATCCTGCGATTTTTACTAACGTCCGTAACTATTTCTACGACGATGTATCCATTCTTCTTCCAACGGACCAGTTATATTACGGTGAGTAAAATCAATAAAAGCTTGCTCGCGTTACCATAATATATTGATGTTTATTTAAATTTTACGAGTTTTGTTTTACATGTTTCCAGCGCAATTAATTAACAATAATTTGAAAGATTGTAATCTTTTCACTCTAAAAACAGCGACGGATGCCTGGTGGTTTCGGTATAGATACGTGTTGTTATTGATGTTACTGGCATTGCTGCCAATGACAGCAACAGCAGGTTTTCTGGAAATGCCAGATACGACGGAGGTTCCCCAATTTGAACGGGAAAGCCTATTGCTGGATATGGATATTCCGCCGGTCCGTGAGCGCGATCCTGACCCACAAGCCGGACCTCGATTAAACGTCAAGGAATTTCGTGTCCAGGGGATTATTGAATATCCCGAGCTGGATATCACACGCGAAAAAATTATCGAGCAGGTGGAGGCCATACGTTTTGAAATGATGGCTGAGGATAAACTGCTCGAGTCCGGTTACACACTCGACGAATTAGGCAGGGTTTCCGATCTTATTGCAGAGATTGAAAAAGAAACCGAAGGGCGTCATGTGGGATCCCTGGAGGTACAGCGCCTGGTCTTTCTGATTCGTGAACAGCGCCGCCAGCGTGGAATTACGTTGGGGATGATTGAAACAGTAGCGAATACAATTACGAACTACTATCGGGAACGTGGTTTTATTTTGGCCAAAGCCTATATTCCGCAGCAACACGTTCGAGATGGTATTGTGAACCTGACGCTGTTGCTGGGAGAGCTGGGAGAGATAGAAGTACAAAACAATAAACGTTACTCGAGCAATACTATCCGCAATATCTTCAAAAGCGTGTTGGCGGAGCCGGTGACCAATGATCGTATTGAAGAAAAGCTTTTTCTTGCTAACGATTTGCCGGGGCTTTCTGCGCAGGGCTATTTTGAGCCAGGCACACAAGTCGGTGATACCAAACTGAATGTGAACGTTACATCTGAACGTTGGTATGACGCGAATGTCCGGCTGGACAATCATGGCTCTGCGCGTTCTGGTGAATATCGTCTATATACTGATTTTTTACTCCACAACCCATTAGGTATCGGAGATCAACTACATGTCGGTGTGCTTGGTTCTTTCGCGCCGGAAAACTCGTTGTACGGCTCTCTGCGATATAACACGATTGTATTGAACCCGCGGGTAAAGTTATCAGTAGGCGCATCCAATAACGACTTTGTACTCGGGAGTGGTAATTCCGAATCTGACAGTAGCTCGAGCCTCGACATAAAAGGTAAGTCCGTTGTTGTTGATGCATCCTTGAAGTATCAATTAAAGCGGAGTCGGGTAAAAAATTACGCAATAGGTCTTGCGGGTTCGCAGATCGATTCCGAAATTGACCTGGGTGAAATCAACAGCGATTTTCTGGATGACTCAGTGCGCAACATCGAACTGTTTCTCGAGTTTGACTTGCTCGACGAAAAAAACCGCATACTCCATCAGGGCAATATCGGTTTTACCTCCAGCGAGTTTGTGAAGGGTGCGAATGAAGAGCAGGATGAGTCGCCCTTTATTACTGATTTTGATTACTCCATGCTCTCATTTGTAAAAGTGCCTTTTACCAGCTTAGATAGCCGCGTGGTTCTAAGAGCTTCTGGGCAATATGCGGGGACGCCACTTGCCTCCGTTAATCAATATTCCCTTGCTGGGCCAACACGCGCACGCGGGTACGCGGTCAATGAGTATTACGCGGATGATGCTGCATATTTGGGGGTAGATTGGATATTCAAAGGCCCGAGTTTTAATAACCTCACCTTTGGTGGTGAGCGCTTTGAAAATCTTATGCAGCCGTTTGTGTTTCTGGATTACAGCTATGGTAAGGCGTATCCATTTGAAGAGGGAGGAGAGGGTACAGAGGCGCAACTATTGGATGCCGGTTTTGGTATTAAGCTTAATTATCTTACTAAGTTTAGAGGCAATCTCGTCTTTGCTATACCTATAAACGGTAAAAATACAAGCTTGGAAGAAGGTGAAGAACCCGGTGATGGAATGAATTTATATTTTGATCTCCAATATGGGTTTTGAGTGGGAAATGATAGACGTATCGAGGGTGACTAATTTTTCTATTCAGTAGCTGAAAACCTATTTTTTTATGTGCCGGGATTCTCATTTTTTATCATTAGCTGTTGCTTAATTTTTTCGACTATAAAATTTTTTTCTATCATTGATGACACTTGTGCTAGCGGATAAATTGAATAGAAAAAAGCGTGCTTAAAAGATTGTTTGTAATTTAAAACTGGGCTAGCATTCGCACATTGCACAAGTTTAATCGGTGCGCTGGCAAACGAATCTAGCTTGTTAAATGGGTAATGGACACAATGCATCTGCGGAGTGAAAATTATCGTAATCTGTGTGGTACTTAAAAGTAAGGAGAAAGTAAATGGCAATTTATGTTGAATATGAAGGAATCAAAGGGAATGTGACTGCTGATGGTTACAAAGACCACATTTCTGTTCAGTCTCTTCAGTTCGGTGTTGGCCGCGGTATTTCTATGGAACCGGGCAATCTGTCCAACCGTGAAGCAACCCGTCCAACCATCAGTGAAATTACAATGAGCAAGCCTGCTGATACTTCAGCAACTGCTTTGTTCAAAGAAGCGGTTACTGGTTCAAGCGGTAAGAAAGTAACTATCAAGTTCGTTCAAACTGGTGCTGACAAAGTTGTTGAGTTCATGACTTACACTTTGGAAGACGTTTTAGTTAGCGGCTACTCAGTATCTGCTGACGGTGAGAGCGATCCAATGGAGTCTATTTCCTTGAGCTTCTCCAAAATCATGGTCAACTACAACGACTACGATAAGACTAACAAATCTGCTAACCCACAACGTGTTGGCTACGATTTGACTACTGCAAAACCATTGTAATTTGATTGGTTGAAAGTAAAGCGCCCTGAAGGCTTTGTCTTCAGGGCTCTTTTCTGTCTGAGCTCGCAATTGTCTTGCGAGGCAAGGATGATCCGACGCTTCCATGTGAAGGTCATATTGAGGTTGCTATCCAATGAGTCAACTCACTCAAGAAAACAGGCTTATTTCGATAACTGACTTTTCTTTAGGGAAAGACACCTTTCTGTTAACAAAATTTCAAGGGGACGAGCTGATTTCCAGCCTCTTTGAATTCAATATTGAAGTCCTTTCCGAAAATCTCCAAATCGATCCCAACGACATTATTGGTAAGACCGCAACGGTTACCATTCAAAATGATCAAGGGCGCAAATTTAACGGTTACATCAAGTCTTTTACTTTTGGTGAAGTAGAGGCAAACAATCTTCGTCAATACCGCATGGTCATGGTGCCTTGGCTATGGTTCTTGTCGCAGACTAATGACCACCGTATTTTTCAAGAAAAGAACACCAAAGATATTGTTTCCCAAATCTTTACCGAGCTCGGCTTTACGGACTTTGAGTTTAAAGCGGCCGGAGGCAAAGTTCGCGAGTACTGTGTTCAGCATAATGAGTCGGATCTTAATTTCGTCTCTCGTTTGCTGGAAGAAGACGGTATCGCATACTATTTTGAGCATAACGATAAAAAACACCAGCTGGTGTTAGTGGATCAACAAAATGCTTATCCTGATGTTGCCGAAACCAATCTGGAATACTCCAAAGGCAGTACGCCCAATGCCCAAATAACGGCTTGGGAACATGTTTATGCGTTCAAGAAGGGCAAGTGGTCGCTAAACGATTACAACTTCAAAGAACCCAAAAAAGACCTGAATGTCAGCACTAAAACGAAGAGTCAGTTCGCCAGGAATGATGCTTACGAGCACTATGAGTATCCAGGGTTTTACGACTCCACTATGGGAGCGGACCTTGTCAAAATCCGTCTCGATGCGGAAGAACTCGACCGAAACATTATCCAGGGTGAGAGCGACTGCAGCAGTTTCTTTGCCGGTGGTAAATTCAAAGTCGCCAAGCATGCAACGGCGTCAGAAAAGGGAAGTTATATTCTCGCCCGTGTGACTCATGAGGTTTCTGATAGCAGTTACGTTTCCGGAAGTGGCGGCAGCTCGAAGTATAAAAACAAATTTGTCTGTATTCCTGCCGATGTTCATTTCAGACCCAAGAACGAACACCAGAAGCCGTTAATGAAAGGTCCGCAATCGGCAATTGTCGTGGGGCCGGCAAGCGAAGAAATTTATATCGATGAACACAACCGCATCAAGGTTCAGTTTATCTGGGATCGTGAAGGCAAGAAGGACGAAAACAGCTCCTGTTTTGTTCGCGTGATGCAGGCTTGGGCCGGCAATCAATGGGGTTCTTCGTTTATTCCGAGAATCGGCCACGAAGTTATTGTAAGCTTTTTGGATGGTGATCCTGATCGTCCGTTAGTGACTGGCTCAGTCTATAACGGTTGGAACAAGCCTACTTATCCGTCCAAAACCCAAAGTGGTATCAAAACCCGTTCTACTAAAGACGGCACGCCGCAGAACTACAATGAGTTGCGTTTTGAAGATAAAAGAGGCGATGAGCAGATTTATCTGCATGCGGAAAAGAATTTTGATACCCAAGTCGAGAATGACCAAAGCCTGACCGTCGATCGCGATCGAACCAAAACCGTTAAGCGCGATGAAAATTCGTCGATTGATAATGATCGCAATAAATCTGTTGGCAATAATCAAACAGAATCTATCGGTAAAAACAAAACCATAGATGTTGGTAACGACCACACTGAGACTATCGGAAGCAACATGTCCCTTAGCGTGGGTAAAAATATCAACATTGATATTAGCGAAAATCATACTGAAACCATCGGCAAAAACATGACGATTGGAATTTCAAAAGATTTGCGTGAAACGGTGGATGGTAAATATACCGAAACAGTAACCAAGGAATATGCCCTCAAAGCCAAGACCATCACTATGGACGCCGATGATCAAATAACGCTGCG
>Ga0209075_1004606_pt1 | contig 10978 bp, 12 predicted proteins | sample Stecom2011_FD_187523 | JGI IMG/M metagenome (GOLD analysis project Ga0209075, IMG submission 187523) | Agricultural soil microbial communities from Utah to study Nitrogen management - Steer compost 2011 (SPAdes) (version 2) | ecosystem: Environmental > Terrestrial > Soil > Agricultural land...
CCCGCCAGTCCTTTGCAGTAAACCCGAACAAGGCCATATTTAAGACATCCGCCTCGTTCGCATAGACAATGCTCATCTGTTGTTTGGTGAGTATTGCGGGAATTAGGTTCTGCTTGATGGCGTCTGTATGGATATGGTAGTTGATTTTGGATAGTTCGCGGCGTACTGACCAGCCCAATTTGGCTTGTTCGGTTGCCTTCAGACGCTGGAATTCCTTAATCAGGTATAATTCAAACTCGACAGAAACCCAACTAGCAAATTTTACCGCGATATCATATTGAGCGAATGTTCCTCCGTTAACGCTATTTTTGGAGATAAGTCCAATTGCGCCGGTTTGCTCAATCCACCGAGAAGGGCTCATCGTGAATGCATTGCTACCAGCTTCTTTTAAAAAGGGGTCGAATTCGACCCCTTTGAAATCGGGGTTGTTTAACATCTCCCAAAGCCCAAGATATTCGATGGTGTTCTTGGATCGCATCCAGTTCTTGACAACATCTTTGGGTTCAAAGGGGTTCTTTCGCCTTGCAATGTCAGTAATGCTGACATAATCGACACCGTTGGCGACCATTGTTTTGATGTCGGTGTCCATGACGTTTATCCGTTTCATCTATATCTCCTTCCGTTTACAAGCTAAAAAAACGGAATTTTAGTTGCTGTTTGTTTGGCTCTGTCAGGCCATTTTGTACAATCGGTCGGTCTTAGCAAAAAAAGTCGGTTTCGTAAGCCCCTCCAAAACTGTTTTTTGGCTACGGAATTGCAGAATTTTCGCTGAAAAGGGCGATCTGACCGCCGCAGCGTTTCTGTAGCTATACGGACTGGCCTAACAGAGCCAAACGGTCATTTTCGCAGCGTTTTGGCAGTCTTTGTAAAAAAGCACGAATTAGCCTGACAGAGCCAAAATAATACTTGCTTTTCTGTGCACTAGTGAATATATTTATACTGCACAAAAGGGTATGTATGTTAGAATCCACCTTAAAAAAGATCTCTATTCTCTCTGCAGCTGCAAAATACGATGTTTCGTGTTCTTCCAGTGGCTCTAAAAGAAGTACTCCTTCTTCAGGGGTTGGCAATACACTTCGGAAAAGTTCACGAAGTACTTCGAGGACGAAAGTTGCACGACGAAGCTGTCGATGGACGGCAAGGGCCGCTCGCTGGACAACGTGTATATAGAGAGGTTCTGGCGCACGCTCAAGTACGAGGACGTCTATCTGAAGGGCTACATGGACATGAAGGAATGCTTTAAGGGAATCAAGGCGTTCATCGACAGGTATAACGACCGTCGCAGGCACTCATCCCTTGACAACCACACCCCCCGGAGGTATATTTTAATCGTGTGGTCCTGAATGTGGCTGCATGACGGAAAACAGTTCAACTAAGAAATTGATTTTTCCTGTCGGAAAAAACCGATCAGTTCAAACAAAGGAAGAATAATGAAAAAACGACTTCTCATAGTATCTGTATTTTTAGGGCTATCTTCTTGCTCTTTTCTACTGGGAAAAATGGATTGGACAAAACCAGAATCGTTCCAGAATAAAACTGGTGTCATTGGTGTTTTACGAGTAGGAGAAAAGCCTTGTGGACGTTATGAAGGCACAGGAAGTGGCTTTCTCCGATTTGGAAAAAATAATGACCTAGGGGTTCTACTTGACAATCAATCAACTGATGGATTATTTGGAAAAGAACTTTCTCCTGGTTCTCATAAATTACATTATTACAATTACAATTGTACCGTAGGATACCAAAGGAAGTGCTCAAAAGAGGGATGTTACGACGTTCCGATTAATAAAACGTTCTATAAAAAACCTAAAGCTCGTTTCGTTGTAAAAGTACCAACAACTGGATTTTGCAAAGTTCTGATTTCCTTTAGAAATGGCATATTGCAGACTGGTGAAGATAACGAATTTATGAGAGATTTCTTTATTGAAAATAATGTTGCTTTAGATTTTGATGAAGTTCCTTATTGTGAGTCGGAACACTCTGAAACATTTGCTCAATAATAATTTTAAATGATGGGAGAGTCTCCCTTCATTTCGGTAATTATGAAAAAAATATTGTTTATACTATTTCTCCCTATTTTGCTGCACGCAGAAGATTCGCATGTAGTGCAATCGTCAGAATCCTTTGGTAGATTGAAAAATGAATTAGAGAGCATGAAATCTCAATTCAATCAAAAGGAACTTAATGCTCTTTGGAAAAAAGCAAATAGAATTGCGGAGATTAATGATCGATGTTCGTCAATACAACTAACAGAGAAAATTGATGATGAGTGTTCCCAATTTTTTAAAGTGGAATTACCTGCTTTCGAAGAAGAGTTTATGAGGGTCTCAGGAGAAATACGGATAGGAAGCATTAAAATTGCAAAAAATGTGAGAGAAAGAGCTTTTCAAATATCCGCTTGCTCTGAAGCTATGGCGGCTTTATTTATATCAAAAGGCTCTCTTATGCGATTAGATGGAGAATTTACAAATTTAGAGCCTCTTGATCTTGAAGGAGATAATATTCAAGCTGATTATGAATTTGTATTAAGCTTTGATAAGAAAAAAATTAATATCATTATTGATTTAGCAAATAAATGGTTAAAAAAATGCGGAGATGTAGTTCTTTCTAAAGACGGTGATTTTGCGCCTTTATTTAAGACATCACTCAATATGCTAAATGATTCGATATCAAAGAAAACAGATATTGATATTTCCGTACAAATATCTTACGATGAATTAATTTTTGACGATTTTGATACGTTGGGTGGCAATTATTATGTCAATGGAAAATCAATTTTTTCATCCCGAGGAACATCAACAGGCGCATACCTTATTATAAATCCGCAAAAAAGAACTGTAAAATTTCCTGAAGAAAGTGCAAGCTATACTCAATATTTTAAAGGGTCAGAAAAATTTATTGGAGTTTCAGATTTCTCTGGTCGATGGATTGTAAATACAAAGAAAATGGAAAAAAGACGATTAGCTATAGAAGAACGAAAAGAACACGAAAGGATGCGCAATGAAAAGAAAAAAGCTCAAAAAAAATTAATGAAGCGTTATACACTAATTACCGATCAACGAGATGGAACAAAATATAAAACAATAAAAATAGGCCAAACACAATGGTTTGCAGAAAATTTAAATATAAATCTCAACGGGAGTTCCTGCTATAATAATCAAAATTCTTATTGCAATAAATACGGTAGGCTCTATCAATGGAAGACTGCAAAAAATGCATGTCCAGATGGTTGGAGATTGCCTACAACCGTAGAATATTCAAACCTCCTTAATAGTATAAGAGGTTCTGATTTGTTAAAAGCGAACAACTCTGATTGGATGGGTTCTGTAGATGAAAATGATGAAATACTATTTTCTGCATTACCTGCGGGGTACACAACAAGTACTGGAACTTTTACATCTAGTGGTGCATCAACTAGGTTTTGGACATCAACAGAGTATCAAGGTATAAGAGCGTACTATTTCTCTATAGATAATGACGACGCGGAAATTAAATATGGATTAAAACAAAGTCAATATTCTGTACGTTGTGTAAAAAAATAAATGTATTATATCACATTCAACTCAAGGAGTTCTAAATGAAACTTAAACTTATTCTCACTGCAATAGCACTATGTCTCATCTCTTGCGCAAACAAGCCCGCAGACCAAGGTACGGTTGTTTCCACCCAGCTTGATAAGATGATGCTTGAAAAGTCTAATCTTGTTGCCAAGCATGTGGTAGCAGGCATTGGTGAGGGCATTGCATCCAAGCAGCAAATCGCCTTAAATAAGGCAGAAATGGCAGCCCGTGCAGATATTGCAAAAACATTGACTGCAAAAAGTCAGGAACTAAGTAAGCAGTATTACGAAGAAGCTGGCGAAGAAGTTACCGAACACTACGAACAAGTAAACCGGCAAATCGCATCTGAAAAGATAAGTGGAGCCACTGCCATTAAAATGGTAACAGAAGTCACTCCTGACAAGAAATACAAGGTCACGGTTCTTATGGCAATGGATCCTGCCATCTTTGACGAAATTATGTCGGCATCTTTAAAAGCTGCAGAATCTGAAAAAATCCGGAATCGTGCTGCCGAAGGCTACAGATCTGCTCAAGAAGCATTTGACGCTTATGATGCTGCCAAAAATGCAAACTAAAAAGGAAAAATATGCTAAAACATTTTTGGATTTATTCTCTAGTTGCCTTATTTTTAATGGCTTGTGCATCAACTGATTCTGCCTCAAAAGTAAATCGATCTAGAACTCGGGCTTATCAGGGATATGATGAATTAGAAGACATTGAACCTGTAAAAAGTAAGTCAGAGGAAAAATCCAAAAGTGCAAAGGTTAATTGGGAAAGTCAATCTGAAGAATCGGAGTCTGTTGATGTTAGTAATGCGACCAATTTCGATAGCAACATCCCAGTTCCTTCCATTTTGGTTTTGCCTAATTCTAGCGGCAATGGCGTCAAAGAAATAGAAGTCATTCAAAACAACCCTTTGACTCGTGCCGCCATGGATGCTGTGAATAGCTACCTGGCAGAAAATGATTTTGAAATATTGTACTACGAAGGTCAACAGGAAGTCGAAAACGTCATTCAAATGGAATCAGAAATCGCCGGTCAAGAAGAAGATTTAGCTTATTTGGTTGGACTATCTGTGGGTTCCGACGTCTATATAAAATTTGCGGGCTCCTTTAGCATTGATCAAAGCATTGTAGAATTGTCCGCTTACGAAACAGCTACCGCAAGACTTTTAGGCAGTGCAACTGGTGCTCATGAATATAAGCGTAACGTCAGTCGCGAATCCGCCATTCAAAGTGCAACACAAAAGGCTCTACCAAAACTTGTAAAGCAGATAAAAAAATATTGGAATAAGGATCGCTGGCAAGGTGTGCGTTATCGTGTTGTGATTTCTTTTGCAGGGGATCAGAGCGAAGAAGAATTGGAGGATTTGCAAGAGGAAATCCGTAATCTTATGAAAAAAGAATTCAAACAAGTGAAAATGAATGCGGTTACAGACAAAACAATGGATGCACTTATCTTTGCAGATGATAAAAATTACGGAGATGCGATGGATGTGTATTCCGCCATACGTAAAGCCGTTAAGAATTCAGCCTCTGTAAAAAAACTGAATTTGACAAAAAAATTGATTCAAATTGAAATCCGTTAAAATGGTTCGAAAAATTCTTGCCTTGACCCTCTTCCTTTCGGTTGCCGCATTTTCGCGAGTGATTACCTATACTGGTGTTTCCGAAAAATCTCAGGCAGACGCCGAAAGCAATGCCATGGCAGGAATTGCAAAACAGATTTCTGTTGATGTCCATGTTCAGGAAAATCTTTATCAAGAATACTCTGCCAACGATTCTAAAGAAAGTTATAATTCTAAGGTCAATCTAAAAAGCAATGTGAAAAACTTAAAAGATCTGGTTATCGAAACAATGCCTTTTGATGGTAAACAGTATAAAACAAAGGTAAGTTTAGACATTGAAAAGATGACTGCCTCAAGTCGTAAAGAACTTGAAAAATTAAAAAACAAGATAGAGGATTTAAATAGTAGAATTTCCGCTAGTATCGACAACAGAAATTACTCTGATATAGAATCAAATCTAAAAGAATTAAACACGTTATTTGAAAAATATGAAATTATTTTCAACGACGTTAAAAAGTGGGTTTCCTTGGATGACTCTTTTTATCTTGAAAAAACTTCCCATGTTCTTAGGGAAAGACTAGTTCGTAAATTGGAATCCGTTCATATAGAACCCCTGTATATTGGGGAACAAAGGAATATATTTAGTGTTCGGTTTAAGGCTTACGACGACGAAGGACCCCTAAAAGATTTTCCTTTATCAGTAAAAGCTTCAAAAAATAAAACGATAAAAGTTCGCACAATGAAAAAACTGGGAATTGTCGATGTCACGATATATAGGGAGCAACTTTTAGATAACTTTATAAAAGTCAAGGCGGACTTTTCGACACCTCTGTTGAAATCGTCTGGTTTAAACAACGATATAAAAGTAACCGTAATAAGTGAAAGTTCAAAAGTTCAGGTGCGTTATAACTGCCTTGTAGATGGTTCTTTGAATAATAAAATATGCAACATTATCAAACGTAAGTTGAATAAGTTGGGTTATGAATTTGCCGAAAATGATTCCCTGCCAGAACTCAATCTTAATATTATCACGCAGTTTTTAAGTGAAAAGCAAGCTGGCAATATAACTTTGGAATATTACGAAATTTCCATTGAAGCTAAGGGACCAAACATCAATTTTGAAGATAGCTTAAAAAGTATAGGGCATAACAAGGAGAATGCCTTGACTAAAGCTGCAAAAAATCTAAAACTTCATAAATAGAGATCCTAAAATATCTAGTCGTCCCTTAAATCCCGCCCAGCCCGCATAACTATTGGGAAAAACTGATTTCCACCCTGTGAAATTATTGCAAGGATTTCTAAAATGGGATTAAAAACCTTGCAATTTTTCCCATGTATAGACCTCCGAAATCCTCCGCACAGACAAGCCTTTTCTGTTCCCTTGAGGAGCAGTTGAACCACAAGCATTCCCTCTACGTTCTCGCGAACAAGATTAACTGGAACAAGTTCGAGACCGAGTTTTCCAAATTGTTCGACGAAAAGATGGGTGCGCCAAACAAGCCGATCCGTCTCATGACTGGGCTCATCATCCTGAAGCACATCCGCAATGTATCGGACGAGTCCGTCGTGGAGCAGTTTCAGGAAAACGCCTATTACCAGTATTTTTGCGGAGAACGGTTCTTCTCGACGGAGCAACCCTGCGACCCGAGCGAACTTGTCCACTTCCGGCATAAGATCGGCGAGGAAAGCTTGGACATGATTCTCAAGGAAAGTATCCTCGTCAACGATGACCACGATAAACAAGGACCGACAGGATGCGGCACGGTCTTTCTTGACACGACCGTGCAGGAAAAGAACATCACGTTCCCTACAGACGCCAAACTTGCGAACAAGATAATAGAGCAGGTGCAGAAAATCGTGGAAGAACACGGCCTTCCGCAGAGACAGTCCTACAAGAGAACCTTGAAGAAGGTCCATCGTGACCAGCGTTTCCGCAATCACCCGAAAAACGCCAAAAAGGCGCACAAGGCGGATCGCAGGCTGAAGACAATCGCGGGACGGCTCGTCCGTGAATTAGAGCGAAATCTCGCCAGCAAGAACTTGTTGAACACGTACAAAGAAAAAATCGAGCTTTTCAAAAAAGTTTTGGAGCAGAAGAGGTGCGACAAGGACAAGGTCTATTCGCTTCACGAACCCGAAGTAAAATGCATCGGCAAGGGCAAGGAACACAAGAAATACGAGTTCGGCAACAAGGTGTCAATTGCCCGGAGCTACAGCGGCATCATTGTCGGCGCGGTCTCGTTCCGGGACAAGTATGACGGACATACGATAGACGATACGCTTGACCATGTTGAACAAATGCTTGGATTCAGGCCGAGCCAGGCCGCATGCGACCGAGGCTACCGCGGACAAAAGGAATCCGGAACGACAAAGATCGTGATACCGGACGTTCCGAAGAAAAACGCGACTTACTACCAGAAGAAAAAGGCTCACAAGCTTTTTTGCAAGAGGGCTGGCATCGAGCCTATCAACGGCCATCTGAAAAGCGATCACCGTATGGGCAGAAATTTCTACAAGGGAATCTTTGGCGACATGCTCAATGCAAAGCTTGCAGCAGCGGCGTTCAACTTCAAGAGGGCCATGAGGCGCTTTTTTGTCCTGTTGGAATGGCTATACTGTTTTTGCCTTCTGTGGAACGGAATGAACAAAAAATGCGAACGTCCTTATCTTGCGTTCGCAAAGTGACTTTTTAAGGGACGACTACGTAGTAGACTCCGCTGCGGGAGATGCCCAGCAGCTCGCACTGTTCCGTGACCGTGTATTCGGCGTCCTGGCGCTCCACCATGTCCTTCCTTACAGAAGTCCCAACTTCTTCAAATTTTTTTTAGGAACTCGATGTCGCGCTCCTTCTTGCCGATGAGCGTATTGGCTTCCTCGATGTCCTTCTCGAGTTCCTCGATGCGCTGCTTTTCCTTCTTGGGGCCGCTGAAGACCACCGAGGCGTTCTTGATCAGTTCCTGTTTCCATTGGCTGATCATGTTGGCGTGCACGCCGAACTCGGCGGAGAGTTCACCGAGGGTCTTGTCTTCCTTGAGGGCGGCCAGGGCGACCTTCGCCTTGAATGCGTCGTCAAGCACCCTGCGGGTGCGTTTCGCGGTCTCGTTGATGCCTGTGCGGCTACTTGCCGCCTTCAGGTCCTTGTTGTCCATTTTGAGTTCCTTTTCTTGAGTTGAATTTAGTTTTTTTTCAACTAAGGAACCGCGATTTTACCGTCTAAAAATTTCCGACCGGTTTACTTTCAGTAACTACTTAATTTGACGAACAAGTCGTAGTCCTTGATATGTTCTGGAAAACCTCTTATAATCGTCACAATGGTTAGCAATCTTTAAATTTTTAAAGGAAGTTGTCAAGAATCCCCCTCTACAGGAATATACTTCATTTCCAAAAAGACTTTTTCCTGGCATCAGAACATTTTCGCATACAAGTCCCTGTATATCATAGAGACCATACGCGTTGGGTTTTAGCATTCCAACAGGTCGTGATTTTTGAGACCACTCTCCACAAGAATGCCTCAACCAGCCTCCTTCTATGCCATCCTTTTCATCCATTTTCAAATATTTATCTTCGGGATCCTTTTGACCAAACCAAGCATATTTAGTGGCCTCTAATGAATCCTTTGAACGTTCCCAAAAATTAATCAAACTTTCGTAGCCCTTGCCACCACGGGCTAAAGCAGTCCATTCGTCATAATAGGGTAGGCGATAACCATCAGCATCTTTATCTATCTTTACATGATAATATTTTTTTCCATCAGCTGAGTCTGGGAAAAATCTAAAGCCTACTATGTTAAAACTACCATCATTATACGCATTAAAGGAAAGATTTTTTTCTTTAGTTTCTTCAAGGATATAAACAGGTTTGAAACCATCTTGTAAACTACGATTATTTGCGTAAACTAAAGCTTGGTATAGATATATTCGAACGGCAGCAGAATCATGGGTGTCGCATAAACCATTTTTTACCATAGATTTCTTTTTTTTAATCCAGTAATTATTGTTGCTGTATAAATTTTCACTAGTTTGTGCAGGAATTGAATCCCACAAAGATTGAATAAATTCACATTCCGTAACCTTATATTTATCAACTACAAGAACTTCATTTATCATTTCAAATCTAACCGGGTCAGATGGCTTATACGCCATTATCGTAGGCTCTAGTCGTTTCCGATCCTTGTTATTACCACTATACCCACCTAATAGATGTTCCTGCGTCGAAAGGTCAATATATTTCATTCCAACAAGAATATTGAAAGTAAACACGTTACCAAATTTTGTTACATACCAAATCTTTCCACTTTTCACATAATTGCCAGAATTTAATTGAATACAATTATTTTCTTTTTTAAAAGAAAAGCCTGTTCCTTTCCACATACCATCATGAGCATCTGTAAGCTTCCCCAAAATTAGAACTGTTCTAAACTAAACAATAAGCTAATTTATTTAGCAAAGGAACAGCCATGAAAAAACTGACTCACAGTGAATCTGAAATCATCAAAAGTGTTAATGAACTAGAAGCTGGGATCTCTGCAGATGTAATATGTAGAAAGCTCAACGTTTCAAGGACGACTCTTTATCAATGGAAACGTAAATATGGAGGCCTTGATATAAAGCAGCTAAAACGCTTAAAAGAACTTGAAGAGGAAAACCTCAAGTTAAAGAAGATGTACGCTAATTTAGCTCTTGATAACGAGATTTTAAGAGACGTTATTGAAAAAAAATTCTAAAGCCCGACGTACGCAAACAAATAGCGTGCGAAATTATTAAAGAGCATTGTATCAGCATCTCTCGGGCGTGCAACCTAATGAATATTCATAAGTCATATTTTTATTACAATGCAAAAAAAGATGATTCAGAAATAGAAACAGCCATTCGAGCTAAGGCGAATGATTGTTTTGATGGTTTTTGGAAAATCTTTCATCGTTTAAGAAATGACGGCCATGTATGGAATCATAAAAGAGTCTATCGAGTGTATAAGGAGTTAAAGTTAAACAAGCGGGTTCCACTTCGCAAGCGCCTACCAGCTCGCGTAAAGAATCCGCTGATCACTCCAAGTCATGAGAATATAACATGGTCGATGGACTTCGTTACAGATGTGCTACAATGCAATCGGAAATTTCGTGTGCTTAATATTATTGACGATTTTGATCGTGTTATCGTTGGTCAAAAAGTGGCTCCATCAATGCCAGCGGAACGAGTAATACGATTTTTGGAGGAAATTATCTGGGAAAAGGGTAAACCCAATAATATTAGATGCGACAATGGGCCTGAATTCATTTCACATAAATTTCAAGATTGGTGTAAAGGCAATGATATCAAAATAATGTACACGCAACCAGGTTGCCCAACACAGAATAGTTATATAGAACGATTTAATGGATCTTATCGAAGAGCCGTTTTAGATGCATATATTTTTAGAACTTTAGATGAGGTAAGGGAAATAACAGAAAAATGGATTGAGTATTATAATAATGAACGCCCACATGATGCGCTAAATAATAAAGCTCCCATGCAATATCGTTTGGCAAAAACAGGATAATTTTGTAAACTTCAGATCAGTCCTAAGAATGGGTAGCTGACACATCATCTGTGCAAATAGTATAGTCAGTATTCTTTTCCATTTCAAGCCACGCGACGGAATCTTTAGAAGAAATATTAAATGTATCCTGAATGGCATAAACAGACTCCACGCCATGACCTTTTTGCATGCGATCCTTTTTTACTAAGGCTTTGAGGTGCTCCCCAAAAAGTGTACAAGATTGAGTGATAGTTCTTCTATCTTTACATAAGGAGAACATATGACACAGAAAACAGGCAAACGCTATAGCGAGGCTCAAATAATCAGAGTTTTAGAACAA
>Ga0209075_1004607_pt1 | contig 10978 bp, 10 predicted proteins | sample Stecom2011_FD_187523 | JGI IMG/M metagenome (GOLD analysis project Ga0209075, IMG submission 187523) | Agricultural soil microbial communities from Utah to study Nitrogen management - Steer compost 2011 (SPAdes) (version 2) | ecosystem: Environmental > Terrestrial > Soil > Agricultural land...
GCTTCGCGCAGATCGAGAATGGAGGAGCCTTCACCGGCCGCGCGTACATACAGCTGGGTGTCGCGCAGGGTGGTTAAAAAAGGAATCTTCAGGCTGATCAAAAAGCGTTCTAGCTGGGCATAGATGCGGGTGCGAGCGCGTGCGCGGTTAGCGACCACGGCCAGTCGTTTCGGCCGGCGTCGATTGGCTGGCGACAGCATCACCGCTTGAATAAAGCGGGTGGCGGCACGAATGTCGATGGGGCTAGGCAGCATTGGCACCAGTACCACCCGCGAGATATTCAGCAGGGCATCGAGGGCGCTGCCGCTAAGGCCAGCGGGGGAGTCAATAATCAGTAGGTCATCGGCTTGGCGCAGCACTTCTTGCAGCTTGCCGGCGTGAAAGTGGTTGTCGAGCGGCAGTGTCAGTAAACGAATATCGTCGCGACCACTTTGTTGCCGCTGGCGGCACCAATGGGAGGCCGACTGCTGCGGATCCAGGTCTAACAAGGTGACGCTATGGCCGCGGCTGGCGTAGTAGCCGGCCAAGCTGGTGGAGAGCGTGGTTTTGCCACAGCCGCCTTTGGCGTTGGCCACCAGAATGACAAAATGTTGCCCGACTCGGCCAGCTACTGGGCGCGCCGAGGTAAGAACACTGTCTTGTGGAACTGCTGCGCTATCAATGGCGGACATGCACCCCTCCTCTGAGCTCACTATAGGGCAGCTGAAGGTACAGTGCAGCAGTGCATCGCAAAATCGTGATCTGCTACCAAGCTGCGTCATGACAAGTGCGGTTAAAGGGCTGTATGCTTGCCGCTTCGCCGGCATTGAAACGCATCATTGGGGCGTTACGGAGCTTGGGGCAGATGAAGTACTTTTTGTTGGTTATTGGTTTGCTTGCTGCGTTAATTGCAGCGCTGATTTATGTGCCGATGAAAAACGGTGAGTCGTTACTGCCGCCAGAAAAAGCGCGCCAGTTGCTGAACGAGGCAACGGGGTTGCTGGCCACTGCCGATGAGGATGAACTGCCGGCGATGTACCGTTGGCGTGATGCCTCAGGGAATTGGCAGTTTGGTCAAATGCCGCCTGTTGGCGTGGTAGCGGAACCACTGGAGAAAAAAGAAGTCCGGTCTTTGTCGGCGGACGAAGTTCGCCAAGGGGCACCGGTACAAAAGTAGAACTGCAATAGAGTTTAAAGTCCCGATAATCTAGTACAACGACGATTTACATTACCCGCAATGGAGGCAAGATGAATAAGTTTGCACTGCTAATCGCTGGCACAGTGGCACTGACCGCCTGTGGTGGTAACTCAACTCAGGTCAAGCTCGATAACGATGACAAAAAAGCGGCCTACGCACTGGGCTTTCGTACTGGTGAGCAGATGCAAGGTCGTATGGACGACATTGATCTGGATAGCTTCCTCGCCGGCCTACGCACCGGTGCGTTGAACGAAGGTGATAAAGCGCTGATGTCGCCGGACACCATGGATGAAGTCATCATGGCGTTCCAGCAGAAGAAGATGGAAGAGCAGGAAGCAGAGATGATTAAAGAAGCCGATGAAAATCTAGCAGCAGGGGCTAAATTCCGCGCCGAGCATGCAGAGAAAGAAGGCGTAAAAACCACTGACAGCGGCATGCAGTACGAAGTGCTGGTTGAAGGTGATGGCGCCAGCCCGGCGGCTAACGACACTGTGGTTGCCCATTACCACGGCACGCTGATCGACGGCACCGTGTTCGACAGCTCAGTTGAGCGTGATGAGCCGGCTACCTTCCCATTGGATCGCGTCATTCAGGGTTGGCAGGAAGCACTGCCGATGATGAAGGTCGGCTCCAAGTGGAGCATCGTGTTGCCTCCACACCTTGCCTACGGTGATCAGGGCGCAGGCGGTGTGATTGGACCGAATGCGACACTGGTATTTGAAGTAGAGCTGGTCGATATCGTTAAAGCAGACAAGAAGTAATACCCCACACGCCGCTGACTCAGGTTGGCGGCGTGTTCTTCCCGCACTTCTCCCTTCCCGCTCGACACCCTTAGATACGTTTAAACGTTAAGACAGCAACGTGCTAATCCACGGCCATAGCCATGGCAATGCAATCGCCGTCAGTAGCCCCGTCAAACCTAGCGCTAAAGAAGAGTAAGCACCTGCTCGCTCGCTGTATTCGAATGCTCGGGCGGTGCCGATGGCATGGGCAACCAAGCCCAGCGCTAAACCACGGACGCGGTCATCGGTGACTCGCAGTAGGCGAAAAACCAGTGGCGCGGCGATCACCCCGACAATACCAGTGATAGCAACAGCACCTGCTGCCAAGGCGGGATAGCCGCCGATCATTTGGCTGACTTCCAGCGCAATCGGTGTGGTGATCGATTTTGGTGCCAGCGAGCCGATGACATCCAGCGGTGCACCACAGGCAGCAGCTAACGCAATGGTCAGTCCAGCGGCTAGCGGCGCGCCGATAAACACAAACAGCAGCACCTGCTGCCAAATTCTTTGCAAGGTGCGCAGCTGGCGATACAGCGGCCAGGCTAAGGCCACTGTGGCGGGGCCAAGAAAAAACTGCAGCACGGCGGTGCCGGCAAGATAGTCGCGGTAGGAAATATTGAGCACCACCACCACCACGATGACCGGAATCATCGCCAGTAAAAACGGATGGGCTAATGGATGGCGACCGCTGCGATCGTACAGCCACCACGCCAGTCGGTAGCTGGCTAAGGTTAGCAGTAGGGCAAATACCGGCGTGTGGAAGGCGCTCATGACTGCCCCCGCAGCAATAGTTTGAGCAGGGCGGTCACTAGAAATAGCGCTATTAAGGTGCCGAGCACGATGGAGACCAGCAGGGCGACACCGTGTTCAGAGTAGCGATCCCATTCCAGCACAATGCCAATGCCGATCGGGAAAAACAGCAGCGTTAGGTTGCCAATCAGCAGGTTGGCTGCAGGGGCAACACGTTGCAGGACGGCGGCGCGGGTGGTCAAGGCGAGGAGTAACAGCACCATGCCCAGCACCGGGCCAGGCAAGGGTAAACCAAGGGTGCGTACCAGTAGATCCCCAGCAAACTGAAATGCCAGTAGGATCAACAAACCATCAAGCATGGCGGCGTAGCAGTTGGAACAGGCCGGCGACGGCTAAGCCAGCGAAGACAAACAGCGACCACATCGGCAGGGTGATGCCGAGAAACAACCAGTCGATATTGGCGCATTCGCCGGAGCCGCTGAGCACCATGTTCAGCACGTCAAGAAAAGGGAAGACGTCCATCATGTAATCCAGCGCTGGGCCGCAGGCCGGCACTTGATCCGCCGGCAGGTTTTGCAGCCAGACATGACGCGCCGCCACGCCGCCGCCGCCGGCCACACCAATCAGGGCGAGCACCGCATAGACGCGCTGCCCGATGGCTTTCGGGTTATGCAGTGCGGCCAGCAAAAAGAAGATGCCGGCAAAAATAATCCCGACCCGCTGGAAAATACATAGCGGACAGGGATCCAGTCCTTCGATGTGCTCTAAATACAGTGCCCCAGCCATGGCGACGACACAGGCAAGAAAGGCCAGCAGGTTAACGAGGCGTGGAGCCAGTAGACGGTTAGTCAGGGTCACGGTGACCTCACAAGGTGATGTTTTAGCGGCAGCTAAACTTGCAGCAAAGGTTAGGGAAAAGGCCGCCAGCAGGCAACCTAGCCCTTTGAGTCGATGTTACTTAGTTACGGAAGTACTCTTCTAAAAACTCAGCAAACGGCGCTTGTGGTTCGGCTTCGCGCTCAGCTTGTTCGTTGATGCTGGTGCGGGCTAGCTCGACCAGTGTTTGCTGTTCCTCGGCGCTCAGTGGGTTGTCACGGAACAGTGCACGGTGCTGTTCGGCTTGGCGCATGGCAAAGTCGAAGAAGCCGATTTTTTCGTCAGACATCACTGCCAGCACGCGCGCTGAGGAAGTCAGATCGGGGTGCTGTACTTTGTCTTGCTGCAGGGCCAGTGTGCGGCGGTAGTGCTGATCGCCTTCGCTCTCATCGTACAGCTCTGCCAGTCCCTGCATTTTTTCTAGCAGCTCGTTAGCCCAATCGGCCAAGCTGATTTGCTTACCATGTCGGCACAGTTTGGTGCCGACATCGCGGCCGTTATAGACCGCTTGGCGGACATTTTGTTTGGCCGCGATCTGATCGCAGGCCTCGACCAAGGGCGAGTCTTCGAGCAGACAAAAACTCACAAACAGATCGACGAAACGCATGGTGTCCGCGTTGATGCCAACCGGCTCAAACGGATCTAGATCGAGCAGGCGCACTTCGATGTATTCGACGCCGCCGCGTTGCAATGCTTGCGTTGGGCGCTCGCCGGAATTGATGTTGCGTTTGGGCCGGATCGACGAGTAGTACTCGTTTTCGATCTGCAAAATGTTGGCGTTGAGCTGGCGGTACTGGCCATCAACGTAGATGCCGATATCGTTGTACGCCGGCTCTGGTGTATGGATGGCATGGCTCAGTGTGCGCACATAGCTGTCTACATCGTTGTAGCTGATATGCAGGCTCGATTGGGCGTTGTTCTGATAGCCCAAATCACTCATGCGCAGGGAGGTAGCGCCGGGGCGAAATAAACTGTGATCGTTGCGCTGCAGCAGTTGGTGCTCACGGCCTTTGAGGAAGGAACCACACACTGCTGGCGAGGCACCAAACAGGTACACCAGCAACCAGCTATAACGGTGAAAGTTGCGCAGCAAATCAAAGTAGCGCGAGGAAATATAATCCTGCAGCGGGCGCTGATCGCCTTCTGCCTGCTGATGAATTTGCCAGAACGATTCAGGCCAAGAAAAGTTGAAATGAATGCCGGCGATGGTCTGCATTCTACGACCGTAGCGATGGCCAAGGCCGAGGCGATAAATGTGCTTCATTTGGCCAATATTGGAGCTGCCGTATTCTGCCACCGGCACATCTTTATCTTCGCTCACCTTGCAGGGCATGGAGTTAACCCAGAGCAGCTCGTCACCGAGGTGGCTGTAGGTGTAGCGATGAATATGGTCGAGAAACTCCAGCGGCGAGTTCACGCCGGTGGTGGCAGGCGTGATGAACTCCAGCAAAGCTTCGGAGTAATCGGTGGTGATATAAGGATGCGTCAGGGCAGAGCCGAGTGCTTGCGGATGTGGCGTTTTTGCAATCAAGCCTGCCGGGGTAATGCGCAGGCTTTCTTTTTCGATGCCACGGCGAATATCACCCAACGTCGGCGCGCTATTGTTGTCTATAAGAGCTTGTAATCGACGCTTTAAAGTTTCGCTCATTGATCTAACTCGCATAACAAAACGGCATTAGCCGTGCAGTGATAACGCCACCTGTAAAACTACTAGCGACCCTTTTTCTTGGCATCTTCCTGAGCTTTGGCAAACAGCGCGGCCATGCCACCTGTTGCCGGTGCTGCGGCAGCTTTTTGGCGACCGCCACCAGCAGAGCGTGCGCCTTTTTTCGGCCCAGCAGAATGGCTGCGGTTGTTATCGCTTGCAGCACGCTCTTCATGCCGGTCTTCGAGGCGCATGGTCAAGCCAATACGCTTGCGCGGCAGGTCTACTTCTACCACCTTTACCTTGACGATGTCGCCGGGTGCGATGACTTCATGGGGATCTTTAACAAAGCTACTGGACAGTGCCGAGACGTGTACCAAGCCGTCTTGATGCACGCCGATATCAACAAAGGCACCGAAGTTGGTAACGTTGGTGACCGAGCCTTCGAGGATCATGCCCGGCTTGAGGTCTTTCATTTCCTCAACGCCTTCTTTGAACTCGGCTGCTTTGAACTCTGGCCGTGGGTCACGGCCGGGCTTTTCCAGTTCGCTGATGATGTCTTGCACGGTCGGCACACCAAAGCGCTCGCAGGTGTAATCAGCGGGGTTGAGCTTGCGCAAAAAGCCGATATCGCCGACCACATCTTGCAGGGGACGCTGGTGTTTGGCAGCAATGCGCTCAACCACCACATAAGCCTCTGGATGCACGGCGGAGCCATCCAGTGGGTTTTCACCGCGCATAATACGCAGGAAGCCCGCTGCTTGTTCAAAGGTTTTATCGCCCAAACGCGGCACCTGCTTGAGGGCGTCGCGATTGCTGAACACGCCATTTTTCTCACGGAACGTGACAATATTATTGGCGATGGTGCCGTTCAGGCCGGCAACGTGAGTGAGCAGGGCGGCGGAGGCGGTATTCACATCCACACCAACGCCGTTTACGCAGTCTTCCACGACGCCGTCGAGGCTACGCGCCAGTTTGGTCTGGCTGACATCATGCTGGTATTGGCCAACGCCGATGGATTTAGGGTCGATCTTGACCAGCTCGGCCAGCGGGTCTTGCAGCCGCCGGGCGATAGACACCGCGCCGCGGTAGGACACATCCAGATCGGGAAATTCGCGCGCGGCGACCTCCGAGGCGGAGTAGACCGAGGCGCCGGCTTCGTTAACGATAATTTTGCTGATGGTTTGGCCACTTAGCTTTTTCAGCACTTCACCAGCCAGTTTGTCGGTCTCGCGGCTGGCGGTGCCGTTGCCAATGGCAATCAGCTCGACCTGATATTTTGCACACAGGGCCGACAGTTCGGCGACAGACTGATCCCAGCGCCGCTGCGGCACATGGGGGAAAACCGTGGTGGATTCGAGCAGCTTGCCGGTTTGATCCACCACCACCACTTTCACGCCGGTACGCAGGCCAGGGTCCAAGCCCATGGTGGCGTACATGCCCGCAGGCGGAGCCATCAACAGGGCTTTAAGGTTGCGTGAGAACACTGAGATGGCATCTTCTTCGGCCATTTCACGGAGGCGGCTTAGCAGCTCGGTTTCCAGGTGGGTGGCCAGCTTGATCTTCCATGTCCAGCGCACCGTTTCTGCTAGCCAAGCATCGCCGGGGCGCTGCTGATTAGTCCACTCAATGCTCTTTGCCACCATGTCTTCACAGGGGTGCGGCTGGGCGGTTTCTAACTCTTCCGGCAGCGCCATGCTGACATGCAACACGCCCTCGTTGCGGCCACGGAACAGGGCCAGCGCGCGGTGTGAGGGGGTGTCTGCCAGTTTTTCGCTGTGACTAAAATAATCGCGGAACTTGCTCGCCTCATCCTCTTTGCCATCGGCCACTTTGGCGGTGACTAGGGCGTGCTGCCACAGCCAAGTACGCATGCGGGTTAGCAGGTCGGCATCTTCAGAGAAGCGTTCCATCAGGATTTGCTTGGCGCCGTCTAGCGCATCTTTGGCGCTGGCAATTTTATGTTCTTCGTTGAGGTAGTCGGCCGCCAAGGCTTCTGGCTGCTGCGACGGGTCGGCCAAGATGGCGTCGGCCAGTGGCTCAAGGCCGGCTTCCTTAGCAATCATGGCGCGGGTGCGGCGCTTGGGCTTGTAGGGCAGGTAAAGGTCTTCTAGGCGGGTCTTGGTGTCTGCCGCATTGATCTGCTCTGCCAGCGCGGGGGTGAGCTTGTCTTGCTCGGCAATGCTTTTCAGGATGGCAGCACGGCGATCTTCTAGCTCGCGCAAATAGCGTAGTCGTTCATCCAGGTTACGCAGTTGGGTGTCATCAAGGCCGCCGGTGGCTTCTTTACGGTAGCGGGCGATAAACGGCACGGTGGCGCCTTCATCAAGTAGCGTGACGGTGGCGCGCACCTGTTCTACTTGGCAGTTAATTTCGCTGGCGATGATCTTTTCGATATTGGCTGACGTGGCAGCCGGCGTCTGGGTCGACATGGAGGACGGTTCTCTCAAGCAAAAAACACAACGGCCGGCATCATAGGCAATGATGTCGGCCGTTTATAGGTTGTATTTTCTAGCAGATAGTGTCAGCCGAGCAGCTCATTGATCTTGGCGATCAATTCTTTTTCCTGCACGGGCTTGACCAGATAGCCTTTGGCGCCTTGACGCTCGCCCCAGACTTTGTCGGTGGTTTGGTCTTTGGTGGTCACTAAAATCACCGGAATATTTTGTGTTTCGGGATCCTTAGTGATCTTACGGGTGGCCTGAAAGCCGTTGAGTTCGGGCATGACCACATCCATCAGGATTAAATCGGGCTTTTCAGCCTTGGCCTTTTCTACCCCTTCTAAGCCGTTGCTGGCAGAGACGGTTTGGTGGCCATGACTTTCTACGATCTTGGTCATATTGGCCATTTGGGTCGGTGAATCATCAACGATAAGGATCTTTGCCATGGGGTGCGCTCTCCGCTCTTTACCTTAGGACCATCTGTGTGGCCTTGATATTTGTTGCCCTAATCTAGCGCGCATCATAGCAGTACGGCGAAAGCGCGGCACCTGCTGTTTGCTGTACTTGCCGGCCAAGTGACGTGACTATCAGACGAGTGGCTAACCGCTTTGTTCACACCTTGATACGTATCCCGTCACCGCGGGGCCAGTTAATAGTTGAAAAGAGACTCGCCGGTCAGGAAGATGCTGACACCTCTCTACCTAGCGGAGCGCTTCATGAGTGTGGAACAGCCGACGGACAAGATTTTGGTGGTTGACGACGACGTACGTCTGCGTGGTTTGTTGCAGCGCTTTCTCGAAGAGCAGGGCTTTTATGTCAAGGCCGTCGCCGATGCCGAACAAATGGACCGTGCCCTGTCGCGTGAACTGTTTTCCCTGATCGTGCTGGATGTGATGCTGCCAGGAGAAGATGGCCTGTCGATCTGCAAGCGCCTGCGTCAGCGCGGTGATGATGTGCCTATTATTATGCTCACCGCCAAGGGTGATGATGACGAGCGCATCGAAGGGTTGCAGTTGGGTGCCGATGATTACTTGGGCAAACCGTTTAACCCACAAGAGTTGGATGCCCGTATTCGTGCGGTTCTGCGTCGTCGCGTGCGTGATTTGCCTGGTGCGCCGAGCCGTGACCTTGAAGAGATCAGCTTTGGCCCTTGGTCATTAAACATGGGCACACGCGTGCTCAAGCGTGATGGCCAAGAAGTGGCACTGACCACCGGTGAGTTCGCCGTACTAAAAGCACTGGCTCAGCATCAGCGCGAGCCGCTCACCCGCGACAAGCTGATGAACCTAGCCCGTGGCCGTGAATGGTCGGCGATGGAGCGTTCTATCGATGTTCAGGTGTCGCGCTTGCGTCGGCTGATTGAAGAGGATCCGTCGCGGCCCCGTTACCTGCAAACGGTGTGGGGTGTGGGCTACGTTTTTGTGCCCGAGTAAAAGCAGAATGTGTCTGCTGCTTGGCCGTTGTTGTGGCATGCTGGAGAGCATTATTTTAGGGAATTAATCACCATGTTGTCGTTCTTCCTTCCACGCAGTGCCTTTGGCCGCACTGCAGTCATTGCTGGGCTGGTTATTTTTCTCAGCCAGGCATTAAGTTTGTGGTTTTTTGCCCGCAACGCCTACCTGCCTGGTATCCGTGAATACGCTGAACTCACCGCGCTACATGCCAGCGCCTCGATCGGCGATGAAGCTGATGCGGCGATGGCGAAGCGATTAGCCGAAGCCACCGGTATTCAGGTGGCCTATGACCGCGAGCCGCCAGAGGATGAAAGTAATTTCCTGTCTCGCCCCGTGGTGGATCGTTTCCGTTTGGAGCTGGAAAAGCTGCTGGCAGAAGCGGTGATCGTTCGTCTGCAGGAAAACAAAGCGCCGGTGCTATGGGTGACAGCGCAGAGCTTTGATGGTCAGTGGATCAGGGTGCCGATGCAGTTCTTTCGCCACTATGACCGCTATTTATTGATTGGTTGGGGTGTCACCGTACCGCTGTTGGCGTTGCTGGCGGGTTTGTTTATTGCCCGCGGTATCACTAGGCCATTGAGTGGTTTGGCGCGCGTTGCCAGCATCGTTGGTCGTGGCGAACCGGTGCCTTTGCTTGATGAAGAAGCAGGGCCGTTGGAGATGGATGCGGTCAATAGGGCCTTTAATCGCATGGCGACCGATATGCTCCATGCTCAGCGTGACAGAGCCTTATTGCTAGCCGGTATCTCCCATGACTTGCGCACGCCGCTGACCCGTATTCGTCTGTCTGCTGAGTTTATGAACAGTGACGCTGAGCTGCGCGATGGCATCGTTGCTGACATCGAAGACATGGATGCCATTCTCGATCAGTTTATTTCTTTTATTCGTGATGGTTCTGACGAAGTGCCAGAGTTCGAAAGCCTCAACGTGCTGGTCGAAGAAGTGCGTCAGCGGCATAGCAATATTGATGTGCGCACCACCTTGCATGACGTACCTCGGTTGATGCTAAAGCGGCTGACTTTCCGCCGGCTGTTATCCAACCTGATTACCAATGCGGTGAAGTACGGTGCCGAGCCGGTGTTGATTAGCACCTCAGTGGGCAAGGGCGAGGTGGTGCTGACCGTGCGTGATCATGGCAAAGGAGTGAACGAAGCTGATATTCCGATGCTGCTGCAGCCATTCTCCCGAGGTGAAAAAGCGCGCACGTTGAGCGGCTCCGGCCTTGGCTTGGCCATCGTTAAGCGCATTGTCGATATGCATCATGGTCGCATGACACTAAGCAATCATGAGGGTGGTGGCCTATTGGTGGAAATTCGCCTGCCCTTTACTGGCCGATTGGTGCAACCAGAGGCGCTGTCTACACGCGTGCGTTGATAGGCCTACGCGCGTGGGTTGATAGTGTAGTGGCGCCAGTCTGATCAGGCTGGCGTTACAGGTAAACCTGTAGTTTTTCACGGATCACCCGTTGAATGCTGCTGACCTCCATGCTGGAGCGCTCACGGATCATCTGCGGCACGATGCGCTGTAAGTGCAGGCACGGATCGTCTTTGCGAAAAGAGCGCAGATCGCCCTTAGTGATGACTGGCAAAAACGGTGATTCTGGTTTTTCTTGACGCATCAGCGTAAGCAGGCCGACCTTCAAGGGCACATTGCGCATCACCCGTTCGCCGCTGCTGGTGCGCATCGGTAACGTCATATACAACTCTTCCTTACCAGCCAGATCACTAGGAATAATGGTGATGCCCGTTTCCTTAACGGCCTCTTCTGGAATGCCATTAAAGGTGTCGTGATAGGCGTACGGATTGGGCAGGATGATCAGCGAGCGGTCGTCTTGTTCTGGCACAGAGATTTCG